>Ga0210057_1006623_pt1 | contig 14329 bp, 15 predicted proteins | sample CryGeyCG2114_010_2_FD_183968 | JGI IMG/M metagenome (GOLD analysis project Ga0210057, IMG submission 183968) | Groundwater microbial communities from aquifer - Crystal Geyser CG10_big_fil_rev_8/21/14_0.10 (SPAdes) (version 2) | ecosystem: Environmental > Aquatic > Deep subsurface > Groundwater ... | reverse complement strand
TTAAAGCCCGGCGAAACCTTCAAATTCTAAAAAGAAACTATTTTATATACAAACAATTACAATAATCTTAATTGAATTTATTTTTTAGGAGAGTGAAAAAAATGAAGAAATTATTGTTAATCGCAGTAAGCTTAATCTTAGTTTCCGGCTTTGCTTCAGCTTTAATGATTATTGGCGGTTTTGCTCCTGTTCAGCCTTTAATGGGTGCTGGAGCTGATGGAAGTGAGCCAGTTTTGATGGGTGAAGATGGAGGCTCTGGTTTTGCTCTGGTTCAGCCTTTAATGGGTGCTGGAGCTGATGGAAGTGAGCCAGTTAAATACATGATTATTGGCGGGATTATTGCAAACCCAATAGAAGAAGATTCAGGAATGTAATTCCTTTTCCTTCTTTTTTTATTTTAACTCCTTTTTTTGTTTTCTTATTTGTTTTAATTCTTTTTAGTTTTCTTATTCCTTTAATTTTTTTTTGGTTTCCTTATTTTTTGAATTCTTTTTTTGTTTTCTTATTCGTTTAATTCTTTTTTTTGTTCTGATTCCTTTTTAAATAATTTTCCTTAAAGCTTATTTTATTCAAGTGATTAAAATGAAAGACTTAATTATAGTAGGAGGCTCTGCAGCAGGAGTTACAGCAGGAATTTATGCTGTTCGTGCAGGGCTAAGCGTAACTTTGATTACAGAAAACTTTGGTGGACAATTATTGTTAACAGAAAAAGTTGAAAACTACACCGGATTTAAAAGCATTCCAAGCTTTGATTTAGCAATGAAGTTTAGAGAGCACTTGCATTCATATAAAGAAATTGAAGTAATTGAAGGCTATAAAGTTTTAAAAGTAGAAAAAGAAAAAGATTTTTTTAAAGTTAAAACTTCTAAAAAAGAATTCCAGTCAAAAGCAGTTATTATTGCAACAGGAAAAAGACCAAGAAAGCTGGAAGTTAAGGGTGCAAAAGAATTAGAGCACAAGGGAATTCATTATTGTGCTGTATGCGATGGCCCATTGTATAAAGACAAAGAAGTTGCAGTTATCGGAGGAGGCTATTCAGGAATAGAAGAAGCATTGTATTTGAGCAATATTTGTTCTAAAGTTTACATTTTAGAGTATGGAAAAGAATTAGGCGGAGAAGAAATAACCAAAAAACAATTAATGCAGAAAAAAAACATTGAAATACTTTCAGAAGTTGAAGTAAAAGAAATTTTAGGGGAAAAAACAGTTAAAGGACTAAAATTCAAAGAAAGAAATTCAGCTAAAGAAAAAGAAATTCCTGTTTCAGCTATTTTTGTTAATATTGGGGAATTGCCTAACTCTGATTTTGTTGAAGCAGAAAAAACTTCTTTTAATGAAATAATAATTAATGATAAAAATGAAACAAATATTTCTGGATTGTTTGCTGCAGGAGATGTAACAAATATTTCAGTGCATCAATTAATTGTTGCTGCAGGAGAAGGCTGCAAAACAGCAATTCATGTAAATGAATATTTAAGAAGAAAATAAGGGGTTTTAAAATCATGACAGAAGAATTTGATGTTATTGTTGTTGGAGCAGGCCCCGGAGGAAGTACTTGTGCTTCTTTTCTGGCAAAAAACAAAGTAAATGTTTTACTTTTGGATAAAGCTGTTTTTCCCAGAGACAAAACCTGCGGGGACGGAATAAGCGGTAAATCTTTGAAAGTGTTAAAAGAATTAGGTTTAAAAGAAAAAATCAAGTCAGTCAAGCACGGAAAAATTTTTGGAGTAACTTTTTCTTCTCCTAAAGGAACTGTAGTGAATATTCCTTTTCCGGAAAAAGCAGGAAAAACAGGTGTTTCATCTAAAGGAGAAGGTTATGCAGTCAAAAGAATTTTTTATGATAACTTCTTGTTTCAGAATTCAAAATCTTTTGGAGTAAAAACAATTGAAGGTTTTACAGTTAACAGTTTGATTAAAGATGGAGAAAAAGTTTTGGGAGTAAAAGGAACTGATTCAAAAGGAAACCAAAAAGAATTCAAGTCAAAAATGGTTGTTGGAGCTGATGGTGCAACTTCAATTGTATCCAAAAGTCTTGGATTAAATAAAATTGATTTTAATCACCATATTACTGCTTTAAGAACTTATTATTCTGGAGTAAAAGATTTGAAAGGAACAATTGAAATTCATTTCATTGATTCAATGTTGCCTGGATATTTTTGGATTTTTCCTGTTGAAGAAGGAATAGCTAATGTTGGAGCAGGAATTATAACCAAGGATTTGAAAAAAAATAAAGTGAATTTACAGCAGGCAATGTTTGATGCAATAGAAAAAGATCCTTTGTTTAAAGAACGGTTTAAGGATGCAAAAATGGTTTCTCCGGTTAAAGGCTGGACCCTGCCTTTGGGAAGCAAAAGAAAAAAGATTTCCGGAAACGGTTTTTTGTTAGTAGGAGATGCAGCTTCTTTAATTGACCCTTTTTCAGGAGAAGGAATAGGAAACGCAATGACTTCAGGAAAAATTGCTTCAGAAACGATTTTAAAAGCATTAAAAGAAAATAATTTTTCTGCTGAATTCCTGAAACAATATGAAGAAATTTTGTGGAAAGAAATTGGTCAGGAAATTAAAACAAGTTTTATGCTTCAAAGGCTTGGAAGAATCAGGTTTTTATTGAATTTTCTTATAGATAAAGCAGCTAAAAAAAAGGAAATACAAGAAGTTATTTCAGGGATGCTTGCAAACGAAGAAGCAAAAAAAGAATTTGTTTCCCCTCTGTTTTACCTGAAATTACTTTTCACTTAAAATTTAATTCTTTCTTTCCTTTTTCTATTTTTTATTTTTTTATTTGTTTTTTTTATTTTTCTATTATTGAATGTTTTTCAAATTCTCTTTTTTTTTCTTTGAAATCGCTTCTGTAATGACAGCCTCTGCTTTCTTCTCTGTTTAAAGCAGATGAAATAATTTTTTCAGCTAAAAAAGTATAATTGTTTTCACTCATTTTATTTATTTCTTTTAATGCATACTCTAATCCATTTCTGTTTTTTTTGATTCCGACATAATCCCACATTATTTTCTGCAAAAAAGAAAAATTGAATTCTGAATCAGACTGAACTGAATTATTTTCTTTTTTTTGCAGTGAACTTAATTTAATTTCTTTTTTTGTTTTTTCATTTTTTTTAATTTTCAAAGCCTGTTTTCCTGCAATGCTTCCAAAAACAAGTGTTTCCAGCAATGAATTGCTTGCTAACCTATTTGCTCCGTGTACTCCTGAACAAGAGCATTCTCCTGCAGCAAAAACATTTTTTATATTAGTTCTTGTATCTAAGTCAATTTTTATTCCTCCGATTGAATAATGGGCTGCAGGCTCAACTTCAATTAATTCAGGGTTTAATTTCATTTCTTTTAATTTGAGGTAAATTGAAGGAAACCTTTCTTTGAAGTTTTCTATTTTAGTGCAATCCAAAAAAACTTGTCTTCCTGACTGATTTTGATTAAATATTTCAGCCGAAGCAGCATCTCTTGTAGCCAAACTGTTTCCAGGAATTTTTTTCATAAATTTTTCATTTAAATCATTAATTAAAAAAGCGCCTTCTCCTCTCAATGTTTCGCTTAACAAAAAATTGTTGTTTTTGATTGTTGTCGGATGAAATTGTTCAAATTCTAAGTCCATTAAATGAATTCCTGATTTTAATGCAATTGAAAGTGTTTCTCCTTTTGATGCTTCAGGATTAGTGTTTTTAGAATACAGATTTGAATAGCCTCCTGAAGCAAATACAATTGAATTGAATTCAGCAGTAAAATCATCAAATACTGCTTGTTTTCCTAAACCTTTTTCTATAATCAGATTTGTTAATTTTTTTTCAGAAAAAAAATGAATGTTTTTTTCTTTTGCCAGCTTAATATAATATTTTGTTAATTCTTTTCCTGTGTTATCCCCTTTTGAATGCAGAATTCTTTTTTCTGAATGACCTGATTCTAACGCAAAATCAATTCCTTTTTGGTTTTCATCAAATTCAAATCCTGCTTCAATTAAATTCAAAACTTTTTCTTTTCCTTTTTCAACTAAAATTTTTACTGCTTCTTTATTTGATAAACCATTTCCTGTTTTGATTGAATCATTAAAATGTTTTTCTGTTGAATCGTTTTCACTTATTGCTGAAGCAATTCCTCCTTGTGCTTTAAAGCTGTTTGCCTTGAATTCTTTTCCTCTAAAAAACACTGCAGTGTTTTTGTTTTTAGGAGTTTCAGCTGCAGCGCTTAATCCTGCTAAACCTCTTCCAATTACCACTAAATCAAAAAATTCTTTTTCCATTCAACCAACAACATCAAGTTTCCAACTAAAATTCAATTTTTTCAGGCCGTATTAATTCAAGCTTGTTTTTTTCATTCAGCCAATTTCTTTCCATTTTTTCACAATTCAATTTCCTCTAAATCTTTTGCAGCAACAACATTTCCAAAAAATTCTCTTGCTTCAATATCAAATTTTTCTGTGTCTTTATGTCTTGGGCTGAAATGAAATAACACTAATTTTTTCACTTTGGCTTTTGCTGCAATCTTTGAAGCATCTTTGGCTGTTGAATGCATTGTTTCTTTTGCCCTGTCCTTTAATTTTTCCAGAAAAGTGCTTTCATGAAACAATACATCTGAATCCTTTATTTTGTTAATATATGAATTGTTTGCCAGAGTGTCAAAAACAAAAGAAATTTTTTTCCCGGTCTTTTTTTTACTTACATCAATTACATCTTCTGGCTTAAAAGTTTTTTTCCCTACTTTGACTTTTATTCCTTTATGCAACTGACTCCATAAAGGGCCTTCAGGAATTCCCAGCTTTAATGCTTTTTCTCTTTGGAATTGACCTAAAGAATCTTTTTCTTTGAATACAAAACCATAACAAGGAATTTCATGATTTAGTTTAAAGCATTCAACAAAAAATTTTTCTTCTTCAAAAATTTTTCCTTCTTTTACTTCAATTGCTTTTATTTCAAAATTAACTTTTAATAAACTGATTTCTAATGCTTTCTGCACTTTTTCTTTGACTCCTTTTGGCCCAAACACAAATAAAGGATAATCTCTTTGATGCATTGACATTGTAGCTAATAAACCAGGCAAGCCAAGAATATGGTCTCCATGAAAATGGCTTAAAAAAATTGCGTGAATTTTCATATAAGATGATTTTGCTTTCATTAACTGTCTTTGGGTTCCTTCAGGACAGTCAAACAAGTAATTTAGTCCTTCAAAGTTCAGCATTATTGCGCTTAAATTCCTTTCTTTGGAGGGAGTTGAAGCACTTGTTCCTAAAACAGTTAATCTCATTTCAAATCACTTTACAGTAAAATACCATTTTAATTCATTATTATTTTAATACTAGGTGTAGCTATAATTTTTATTAAAGAGAGTAATTTTAAAAGAGAGTTTTTTTATGCCTGAAAAAGAAGCAAAAGAATTAAATTTTAAGTCTACTGCAGAAATTGATGTTCCAAAAAAATTAATTGAACGGGTTATCGGACAGGATAAATCAGTTGATTTAATCAAGAAAGCCGCAGCACAAAAAAGAAATGTATTGCTTGTAGGGCTTCCGGGAACAGGAAAATCAATGTTAGCGCAGGCAATGGCTGAAATTCTTCCAATAGGAAAATTAAGTGATGTATTAATTTATCCAAATAAAGCTGACCCAAATAACCCTAAAGTAAGAGTTGTAAAATCAGGGGAAGGAAGAAAAATCGTGGAGCAGGCAAACCTGAACCAAGCTCAAAAAGATTCTGGTTCAAGACTGCTTGGATTTGTTTTGCCTTTAGGATGGTTTATTTTAGCTTCAATTTTATTTAATTTTGGTTTTATCGGAGAAATAACTTTTGCAGCTTTATTGATTTTAGGTGGATTTATTTTAATCGGGTTTGCTTTGGGTTCCCAGATCAGAACTAAAAGCGAAAATGATGTGCCAAAACTTTTAATTGACAATGCAGGAAAAAAAATTGCTCCTTTTATTGAAGGAACAGGATCAAGAGCCGGAGCATTACTTGGAGATGTTAGACATGATCCATTGCAGTCCGGAGGATTAGGGACTCCGCCTCATTTAAGGGTTGAACCAGGATATATTCACAGAACAAACGGAGGAGTTTTATTTGTTGATGAAATTGCAACTCTTTCTCAGAAATCCCAGCAAGAACTTTTAACTGCAATGCAGGAAAAAAAATATTCTATTACAGGTCAAAGTGAATTAAGTTCTGGTGCAATGACCAGAACTGAAGCAATTCCAACTGATTTTGTTTTGGTTGCAGCAGGAAACTATAAAGACCTGGAAAAAGTTCATCCTGCCTTGCGTTCAAGAATCAGAGGTTATGGATATGAATTATATATGAATCTTGATATGCCTGACACACAGGAAAACAGAAACAAGATAATGCAGTTTGTTGCACAAGAAGTAAAAAAAGACGGAAAAATTCCTCATTTTTCAAAGAAAGCAGTTGAAATGATTATTTTTGAAGCAAAAAGAAGAGCTGGAAGAAAAAATAATCTTACATTGAAGTTAAGGGATTTAGGCGGTTTAATCAGAGCTGCAGGAGACATTGCAATAGAAAAAAGCCATTCATTAGTTGAAGAAGAAGATGTATTGCATGCAAAAACTAATGCAAAAACATTAGAACAGCAAATGGTTGGACAAATGCTTGAAGACAAAAAAGGCTATGATGTATTTTTAAGTGAAGGGCATGCAATCGGAAGAGTTAATGGCTTGGCTGTTTCAGCTGACGGAGACGCAGGAATGATTTTGCCAATTGAAGCAGAAATAACTCCTGCCCAGAGTTCAGCTGAAGGAAAAATTATTGCTACAGGAAAACTAGGTGAAATAGCAAAAGAAGCTGTTCAAAATGTTTCTGCAATAATCAAAAAAATAAGTGGAAAAGATTTATCAAAATATGATTTGCATATTCAGTTTTTGCAGACTTATTCAGGGGTAGAAGGAGACTCTGCTTCTGTTTCAGTTGCAACAGCAGTAATCTCTGCATTAGAAAAAATTCCAATAAAGCAGTCTCTTGCAATGACTGGTTCTTTAAGTGTCAGAGGAGAAGTACTTCCAATAGGGGGAGTAACCTCTAAAGTTGCTGCAGCAATTTCAGCTGGATTCAAACAAGTTATTGTCCCTAAAAGCAATCTTCCTGATATTATTTTAACTGAAAAAGAAAAGCAAAGAATTGAAATAATTCCTGTTTCAACTTTAAGCGATGTATTAAATAATGCATTTGAAAAAGGCCAAGGCAAAAATAAGTTGTTAAAAGACCTGGAAAGAATGTTAAATCTGGAACTGCCCAAACAATTTTTAGGAAAAGTTGCAAAAAAAGTTAAATTGAATTAATCAGCTTACAATTATTCTTCCTTTTTTTACTTTGAATTTTGTTTTAGTTAATTTAATTAATTCTTTTCCTTTTGCCGGAAGAAACTGAATGCTTTTTTCTTTTGAATTGATTTTTTCTACTTTGCCAATCATTTTTCCTTTTTCATACACTGGAAGCCCTACAAGCAAATCAGTTATTTTTTTTCTTACATCAAAAACTGAACTCAAGTTATAGGCAACCATTAAAATAATAAAACTTGAAAACATGCTTAAAATAAACCAAACCAAATCAGCCTGCCCTGTAAGCACTAATGTTCCGGAATCCAAGATAAACCATAACAGCATAGTTGAAATTCCATACACTAAATAATTTCTTAAATAAAATGCTTTTTTGAAATGCACTGCATCAATTGTTTTTCCAACCAAAAAAGAAACAGGAACCAAGAACAGGAAAACAAAATATGTCTGCTGAATTGAACTAATACTTCTCAAAAACAAGTCTGTTTCACTGCTTGAAATAAAGCCATTGTAAATCTGGTATAAACCAAAAGCAAAAATAAATAAACTTCCGACATAAAAAATAAAGCTTGCCCGTGAAATTGAAATGTTTTTCAAAAAATCTCTTGAAGTGGAAATCATTTTTTCTTCTATTCCAAATCCTTTTAATAATAAATAAATTCCTAAAATCAATGAAATAATCTGTAAGCTAAATCCTCCGAACAAGTAATATGAAATCAAGATTATTCCCGGAACCCCAAAAACAATTCTGGCTAAATAAGGGTCTTTTAAAGCTTCTTTTATTGTGTAATAAGTGCTTTCAACTTCTGATGCCTGTTTAACTATTATTGTTTCTTTTGACATTATTGGTGCACGGGATTGAAGGATTGGCATTACCTGATCGTCTTCTGCTCCATCTGTAACCAAAACAAATGCATCAACCGGAAATCCTTCTAACACTTTATCTAATTGCTCATTAATTTCTTTATCTGATTCAAAGTCTTGTTTGCCTACCCCGGTTAAAGTGACTATTTCTACTTCAGAATAAAATTTTTTGACTTCATCAAATTTTCTTATTGCGCCAAAAATGCAGTTAACGTCACTTTCTCCTGGGTCAGCTATTCCTAGTTTGGCTGCTGCATTTAAGTTGTTTTTTCTTCCGATTATTGGCCCAGAAATATTTGCTTTTCTACCTAAATCATTGTCTCTGTCAACACAAACAACTATTACATTCTTTGAATTCATTTTTTCACTTATAAAACTATACCTAAGTTTAATATATGTCTTTACTATCTATATTTATATATAAGAAGAAATTTAAGGTTGTATTATGGGTAAAAGATTTGGTAAAACTGAAAGCTATAAAGTAAAACAATATGTTTTTGTTTTTGTTTTCATTGTACTTGTTGCATTAATCTGGATGGCTTACCAGCAAAAAGACCAGTTCCTTATTTGGTTAGGAGTATTATTTGTTTTTGTTTTAATGGCTTTTTTAATTCGCCAATATGATTTTTTGCTTACCTTAAAAGAATATGAAAGAGCAGTAATTTTTACTTTAGGTCGAGTAACAAGAGTAGGCGGGCCTGGCTGGACTTTTATTGTTCCTTTATTCCAATCATATGTTTTAGTTGATTTAAGAACCCAGACAATTGATATTCCTCCTCAGGAAGTAATTACAACAGATAAAATCAAGCTTACAGTTGATGCAGTAATTTATTTGTTTGTTGATAAAACAAAGAATTCAGTAATTAATTCAGTGATTGAAATTGATGATTACAGGAATGCTGCAAGACTTTTTGTTCGGTCAACTATAAGGGATGTAGTTGGTTCAATGGACTTATCAAGTGTTATTTCAAACATTGCTTTGCTTAATGCTGAAGTAAAAAGAAAGCTGGAAGAAATTGCAATTCAATGGGGAGTAAAAATTGAAGCAGTTGAAATAACTAACGTAATTATTCCAAAAGAAGTGCTTGATGCAATGCATGACCAAAAGGCAGCAGAACAAAGAAAGCTAGCAAAGTTTGAGGACGCAGAAGGAACAAAATACCAGATTGAAGCAATTAAAGCTGCATCAGATAACTTAAGTGACAAAACAATTGCTTATTATTACATTAATGCCTTGGAGAAAATGGCTGACGGAAAAAGCACTAAAATTATTTTTCCAATGGAGTTATCAAAGTTTGCTGATTCTTTAAGCAAAAGAGTCGGCGGAGAAGCAAAAAACACTCTTGACTTAAGTGCAATCGGGGTTACTCCTGATATGGTTGACTCTTTTTTAAAAGCAAAAAAGAAAAAGAAAAAAGAAGACTGATTTTATGCATGTAAAAACTCTTTCTCCTAAAAAGACTTTAATACCCAAAGTTTATCCTAAAGCAAAATTTTCTAAACAGCAAATAACAGTAAATACTTTGATGGCTGATAAATCTTTAATTGATAAAAGGATTAAACTATTCAGTGATAATTTAAATAAAAACGTTTATAACCCTGCAGAAAAAATAATGGTGCAAAAAAAATTAAAAAATCTTAAAAAAAGTAAAACCGCGATTATTCAAGCTTTAAATAATAAATAAAACAGAAAAAGAATAAAGATTTTTTTTATCCCACAATTAAAACTGCTTCAATATATGCACCTATAATCAGCATTATTACTGCAATTAAAATTAATCCAATTGAATCTTTTATCAACAAATCTAATTCGTGTTTTCTGTAATGACCTTTTGTTACTACAATTGAAATTAATGCTCCGGCTATTGCCCCAACAAAATAACCTACTACTTCAAAGAATCCATGGGGCACTAATCCAAGCGATTTAATTAATGCATGACCATAAGCCAGAATATATTCAAATGGCCAGAAAGAAGCATAGCCTGCAACTAATTGAATTGTGTTTTGGCCGATTAATGCTCCAATAACTGACGCATTCCATGCAATCAAAAACATTGCCCCAACACCATAAACCAATGAAAGCATTACCGCCCAAAACAATACCTGTAAATTATTTCTTAAAATTACATTAAACCAGCACCAAATGTTTTCTCCGCAGACTTCCTGTGGTCCAATAAAATTTCCAGTTAAATTTTCCCTTAAATTCCAGATGTTTCCAATTACTTTGTTTTGTTCTGAAAAAACCATTGTTCTTTCATCTCCAGGCAAAACCACATACCATAAACTATAAGTTAATACAAGACCAATAAAAAACCATGAATAAATTTTGATTATATCAAAATGCCTTGAAGCAAAAGAAAACCATTTTCCTTTTTCAGAGGCTTCTGCTGCTTCCTCTAAAATAAATATTGTGTAAAGAATCGGAACAATCCCAATAGTGACAAATCCAATGCTTAAAACACTCGCATTAGCCGGAAAAAGAACATAGCTTGCCCAAATCCCAATGCTTGCCAGAATTCCTGCTAAAAACATCATTACAAGCGGATGCTTTCTTGCTTCTTCTCCTTTAATTAATGACTCTAAAACCATTTATGTTCACTTCTCATTGTTTTAAATATGTTTTCTTTCTTTAATAATATTACTCTTTTTATTTATTAAAGTGATTAATTTTGGCTGAAGAAATTGTTGTACCAGGAGACTTCTTAAGTGTTGAAGAAGAATTTGGAGCAGGAAAAAACACTTTTGAGGATTCAGAAGGAAATATTTTTGCTTCAGTTGTTGGAACAAAAGATTTCAATAATATTAACAGAGAAGTTTCAATTAAATCAAATAACACAATAAACCAAATAGAGTTAGGAAGCATTGTTATAGGAAAAATTGTGAGAATAAAAGACCCTGTAGTTACAATTGAGATTTCCAGAATTGAAAAAGACGGAAAAGAACAAATATGTTCTTTTGGGATAGTACAATTAATGATTGCAAATGTTTCAATGGATCACATCAGGTTTTTAAGAGATGAATTCAGAGTAGGAGACATAATTAAAGCAAAAGTAATCAAAATAAACAAATTTGGAATTGATGTTACAACAAAATACCCTGAATTTGGGGTAATAAAAGCTTTTTGTTTTCAATGTAGAAATGCTTTAGAACTTTATGGAAAAACATTAAAATGTTCTAAATGCGGTTCAGTTGAGCAAAGAAAATTATCAAGTGAATTTAGGTGATTAAATGGAAATAGAAGTAATAAAAGAAGAAAAAAATCTTTTTGAATTCAGAATTAAAGGAGAAAGGCATACCCTTCCAAATTTATTAAAAACCAAGTTATTGGAAGACAAAGAAGTTGAATTTGTTGCATACAAATTAAATCATCCATTAGACCAGGACTCAATTTTTGTTTTAAGGACAAAAGATAAAGCTCCAAAAAAAGTTTTATTAAATGCCTTAAAAGACATTGACTCAGATTTAGATGAATTTATTAAAGAAATCAAAAAAACTTTGAAATGATTTTGGTCTGAATGATTAAAGAAAAATACACTGCTTTAAAACAAAAACTTTCTTTTTTGAAGTGGATTGACCCTTTTACTTATATTGAAATTCTTTTAAGAAAAGTTTATCCAAAAAAATCTAATCCTTCTTTTTCAGATGAAGCAATTGATTCAGTTGTTTATGTTGTTTCAGCTTTAGTTTTTGCTTTTTTATTGTATTCAATTTTAGCTTTTTTTTTGAACACTTCTTCTCCTATGGTAATTGTTTCAAGTGCTTCAATGGTTCCAGAAATGTATAGAGGAGACATAATTGTTTTGTATGGGGCGAATGAAATTCTTGCAAAAGAAATTGATTTTAATGGAACAATTAAAGACAAAATGTATTTTGAGTTTGGAAAAACTTTTCCTGAACCAATTATATGGATTTCTTCAAATCAAATCAAAATAAGTTCAGCAAAAGAAATCCAGTTAGGGGAAACAAGAATTCCGGTAACAAAAGACGGAGATATAATAGTTTATTTTTCTGAGTATTCAGGAAAAGAAATAATTCATCGTGCTGTAGCAAAAATCAATGCTTCTGACGGAACTTTTTTTCTTACAAAAGGGGATGCAAATCCTTCAATTGACCAGGAATGCTTTCCAGTAAAAGATATTTATGGTCAGACAAATTATTTGGCTTGCATTACAAAAAATGCGATTCCAGAAAAAGAAATTACAGGCAAGGCAATACTGAAAATTCCTTTGCTTGGATGCGTAAAATTATGGGTGTTTGATAATATTCCTTTTTTGCTTTCAAACGGAAGTCTTCCTCAAGATTTTTATGGTGTATGCTGACTAATTAGAATACTTTAAATTATATTCTCTTCCTAATTTTTAAGACAAAAAAAGAAAAACAAAAAAGGTGTATAAATGAGATTAGTTTTAGATAATGCAGCAGAATTCAAGAAAGCAATTGATGCAGTTTCTGTTTTGATTGATGAAGCAGAATTAATTGTTTCAAAAGATGGATTAAGATTAAAGGCAACTGATCCAAGCCAGATTTCAATGATTGATTTCAGAATGCCAAAAGAAGCTTTCAGCGAATACAAAATTGAAGCAGAAACAAAAATTGGGTTAGATTTAGATTATTTAAGCCAGGTGTTAAACAGATGCAAAGCAGGAGAAAAATTGATTATTGAATTAAATGAAAAGGATTCAAGACTAAATGTTGAATTCAAAGGAAGTTCAACAAGAAATTTTTCTGTTCCCTTAATTGATATTTCTTCTTCTGATTTGCCTACTCCTAAAGTGGAGTTTGATGCAGTAATAAAAGTTAATGCAGGATTAATTCAGGATGGATTAAAAGATTCTTCTTTGGTTTCCACTCATGTAACTTTAGGGGTTACATCAAAAAACTTTTTTATTAAAGCCGGTTCTTCAAAAGGAGAAACAGTTAATGAAATAACTAAAGAAGACAAAAACTTAAAGGAATTAAATGCAAAAAAAGAATGTTATGCAATGTTTCCTTTGGATTACATGCAGGACATGATGAAAGCAGCTACATCAGACACTTTAATTGAGTTGTCTTTGAAAAGCAATGCTCCGGTTAAAATAAATTATTCAATCGGAAAAGCTGAAATCCAGTACTTTTTGGCTCCAAGAATTGAATCATCTTAGTGTTTTTACCAAAAACATTTTAAGGAAGTAAACGTTATTTTAATTGTATGATAGAAATTTTTTTGTTTTTTTTTGCTGCATTATTTGTTTTGGTTAAGTCAAGTGATTTATTTGTTAGTTCTGCTTCGCGTTTAGCAAAAATTTTAGGAATACCGGAATTAATCATTGGATTAACTATTGTAGCAATTGGAACTTCCTTGCCTGAATTTGCTTCTTCTGTTGCTGCTTCTTATTATCATAATTCTGGCTTGGCTGTTGGAAACATTATTGGAAGCAATATTGCAAACATTGCATTGATTTTAGGGGTAAGCGGAATAATTCACACGCTTAAAATAGATAAAAGCCTTTTTGAAAGAGAATGCTATATTTTGATTGGAGTAACAATTCTTTTTTATATTCTTGCATTGGATTCAGTTATTTCTTTTTTTGATTCTCTTATACTTATTTTTTTGTTTATAGCTTACATGCTTTTCATGTTTAAATTTAAATTACAGTTTCAGGAACTCTTTAAAGTAAAAATGTATATAGAACACATTTCTAATTTAAGGCATTTCCTGCATTTATTTAAAGAAAATTTCAAAAAAATTCTTATAGTTGAATCATTTGTTTTGGTTATTTCTTTGATTGGACTGATTTTTGGAGCAAATTTTGTTGTTGAATATGCAGTAAAAATAGCAGAATATTTTTCGTTTTCCCAGACTTTTATTGGGGTTACATTAATTGCTTTAGGGACTTCCCTGCCTGAATTAATGGTTGCATTGGTTTCCTTACAAAAAGGCTTTCATAATATGCTTATAGGAAACATTGTTGGAAGCAATATTTTTAACATTCTTTTTGTAGGCGGGTTTGCTGCGTTTGTTAATCCATTAGATGTTTCTGAATTCACTTTATATATTTTGGGGCCTTTTATGGTTGTGGTTTCAGCTGTGTTTATGTTGTTTGCCTGGAGTGATTTACAGATAAAAAAATCAGAGGGAATAGTGTTGCTTTTGATTTACCTTTTATTTCTTGTAATGATTCTGCCAAAATAAGCTTAG
>Ga0210057_1006622_pt1 | contig 14329 bp, 16 predicted proteins | sample CryGeyCG2114_010_2_FD_183968 | JGI IMG/M metagenome (GOLD analysis project Ga0210057, IMG submission 183968) | Groundwater microbial communities from aquifer - Crystal Geyser CG10_big_fil_rev_8/21/14_0.10 (SPAdes) (version 2) | ecosystem: Environmental > Aquatic > Deep subsurface > Groundwater ... | reverse complement strand
AATAATTTCCTGTCTGTTTCTGTTAATTTTGTATGCCCCATAAAATTCACCCCCTCTCCCACCTCAGGAAGTGAATTGTACCTAACAGAAAACCTTTAGGGGGTTGCAATCGTTTCTAGAACTTACGATATTTTATTGTTTATAGCTTTTATGATAATATCCTTTTGGTTTGCAACATACCATTTGTTGACAAAAAAGGCAAGAGTTACAATGAAACCGATTAAGTAGTTTTTAGTTTTTTAAATATTTTATTTATTGTAACGGATTTTTCTATATATAATGTTTGAGCTGTTTTTTTTACATTTTCTCAATGATGGTATTCGGACTAGCTTTATTTCACTTCTTCCATTTATCTCTAAGGAATTACATTTGAGTTTTATTGAAGTAGGCTTAATTGGTGCTTCACAAGGATTGCTATCGACAATACTGTCAATTCCTGCTGGTTTCCTGGCTGCACGTATCGGAGGAATAAAACTGCTTCTTCTCTCTATTGTTATCTATTCTTTAGGTGCAGTTGGAATTAGTTTGACGCACGATTTTTTTTCTCTAATTCTATTGTTTTATTTTGGAGCAAGTGGTTTTGGTATGTTTCACAGTGTTGGGTGGGCACAAATTGCAAAACTTTCATCAGGAAAAAAAGTTGGCAGAAATATGGGAAACTTTACTGCGTTTGGAGATATTGGAAGAATAACAATTCCAACCGCTTCGATTTTTTTAGCCTTTTATATTGGATGGCATTTTATGTATGCAATATTGGGAATTATCGGATTGTTTTTTTTTACTTTATTCCGCTTCAAAGTATTTTTACCAAACAATGCAAGCATAAAATTACTTAATATAAACAGTAAACTTAATATTAAGGATTGGTTCAGGGAGATATTTCACCTGCTAAAACAGAAAAATCTTAGACTTATACTTATTTCAGGTGGGCTTGATAATCTTGCAGGAAATTCTATATATATTTTTCTTCCTTTTCTGTTGCTTCATCGGGGAATAACTCCAGCATTTCTTGGAATTTTTATTGGAGTATTTTTGCTTGGAAGTCTAATTGGTAAAAGCCTTCTTGGAAGAGGCGCGGATAAATTTGGAAACATAGCAGTACTTATTTTTGCAGAGTTTATGATGGCTTGTTTTTTGATTATCCTTTCGTTCTCAAATCAACTAATAGTATTTTTTATTGCTTCGTTAATGCTTGGATTTTTTACCAGAGGCACAAATCCTGTTATCTCAGCATTATTTTCTGGGGTTACTAAGCAGAAGCATTATGAAAAGGTGTTTGGTGTCAGCGAAACTTTTTTGAGTATCACTAGTGCAATCGGACCTGTTACCTTAGGAGTGTTTGCAGATAAGCTTGGTATTACGTCTGTGTTTCAAGTGTCAGCACTATTTGCGATTTTAGCTTTATTCCCAATAGTGTTTCTTCGTTATTATGCATCGTGAAGTTAATAGTTGTTTAATCCTCAAAATTTATTTGGTGATCCCAAGTGTCACAGTTCGGAATTACGTTATTCCCGAACTCATAAAGTATTTTGATTTATTCTCACAGGATATGTTGCGTCTCACATTACAGCTTCCATTCTGATACTTTTTCCAAAGTATTTCTCATGTTCAAAAGTATATTACGCTACAGAGTATATTGCAAATATTACTAAATCTTCTTGACGAAATCAAAAAATACATCAAATAACCCCTAACTACTAATCTCTAACAACTAATACCTAATACCTAATACCTAATACCTAATACCTAATCCTATACTTTGGCTATCCTGGAGGTGTCGTTTATAGATTGCGCGATAATAGGCTTTGCCTGGGTATTGGCATCTGTATCACTTTGGCCGTGAGTCTCTTTGTTATAAACAGGTAGGGTAAAGGTAAAAGTTGATCCTTTTCCTTCTCCTTCTGATTCTGCCCACATTTTGCCTTTTTGAAGCTCAATTATAGACTTTGAAAGGTAAAGCCCAAGTCCTGTACCCTGAGCGTTTTGCTTTGTGTAGTCGCTGTTTCCGACAATCCCGAACTTTTGGAAAAGTTTTAGAATATCTTCTTTTTTAATTCCGACCCCAGTGTCTTTAAGAGCGGTTACTACTGTGTCATCTTGAGGGTAAAAGCTTATCGTAATTGTTCCGTCTTTTGGAGTAAATTTAAGAGAGTTTCCGATCAAGTTTATGAGAACCTGTTTTGTTTTATTAATATCTGCAAATACATGGGGAACTTCACCCTTTTTGTCAATAACAACATTAATTCCAAGTTCTTTTGCACGGGGTGAAACTTCGGTAATGGTATCATCTATAAGTTTTTGGTAGTCAGTTTCGGAAGGCTCAATTGAAGTCCTTCCGGATTCTATTCTTGATACGCTTAGCATATCGTTTACAAGGTTTATAAGTCTTTCTACGGACTGATAAGTGATATTCATATACTTCTTCTGGCTTTCGGTAAAAGTTGCCTCCTTGTCATTTAAGAGAAGCCACACATAAGATTTTATAGCAGTCATAGGAGTCCTAAGTTCGTGAGAGGCAATAGACACAAACTCATCCTTTAACTTATCGAGCTGCTTTAACCTTTCATTAGCATTCTGAAGTTCTTTTGTTGCTTTTTCGATTTCCTCACGCAAAGTAATATTGAACCGTTTTATTTCTTCGTATTCTCTTGAATTTTGTATAGCAACAGAAAGTTGCGGTGCTAAAATTTCCAAAACATCAATATCCTGCTCCGAATAAATGTCGCCGGATGATTTTTCTCCTAAAAACAAAACCCCGATTTTTTTCTCTCTGGCATTTAACGGAAGGGCAGCAGAGATATTCAATTCTCTCATCATATTTTTAACTACTCCTTCTTCAAGCTCATCAAAAATTGCGATTTTCCCTCTTTCTATGAAAAGCTTTACTTCTTGGATGTTAAATTCAGGTTTTTTTTCATACTCGTCATACTCTACATATTCAATTTTTTCTTCATTTTTATCCAAGAGCACGAAAACACTTCTTGCAACCCTTATATTTTGGGTTACCTTATCAAGGATTCTCAAAGTCAATGGTTCCAATTCAAGCGTGGAGTTCATAATACCGGACAGGGTTTTAATAAGCTCCTGTGAGTCGTAATGTCCTTTGAAAAAAAGTTTATCGGTAATTTTTTCTAGAAAAAGACGGAGAGGTTGAAAGGTAAATGCCAAAATTAAAGCTAAAGACACGGAAAATAGTTGATTGTTGTTTATTTCTGGAAAAATTATTGACCCAAATATAAATAATCCAAGTGCATAAGAGGCCCCAATTACTATTACAAGAAGAAAATAAGCAATAGCTCTGGCAATAACTAACCTAATATCCAAGAAACGATGGCGAATAATAGCATAGGCAGTAAGCGCAACATACAGAAAGACAATGGAGTTTCCTACAGGGGGAATTGGGATTCTAAACCATAAAAAATAATTTGTTGATCCTCCCAGAAAACCAATTATTAATCCCAATAAAATATATTTAATTTGTTTTTTTATAATGTCTGAGGATTTTTTTTGCTTTAAATATAAAATATAACTTGCATAACATACATATCCAAACCATATAATCAAAAAGAAACTAAAAGCGGGTCCGGCAATTGGCCAAAATCTAAATGAAGCTAAAGGTTCTACGTGAGAAACAAATAAGTTGGTAAATAAATCGACCAGAGCAAAAAATAAAAATAGAAGATAGTTGATAATTATAAAGATTTTTTTTTGTTTTGTAAGTCCTGAAAGGGCAAAAACAAAATGAAGATATGTTACAGGAATAAAAATTGCAAAAAACATTAGGGCTTTTGACCAAAAAAGAGCGCTTGATGCTGTTATTGAAATTTGCCATAAAAAGTAAGAAAAGCACCATAATGAAGCTACAAAAGCAAACAAAAAGAAAAAAATGTTAATTCTATTTTTGTAATTCTTGGCAAAGACAATCAAACCCAAAGATAAACTGGTAATAGCGTTAATGAGTGCAGTTGCTGCATAGAAATTCATATCTTTGAATAAAGGATTCTATTCCAGTATAAAAAAGTAGGAAAGCAAATACAACAAGAACGAAAAAAAGTTTTTCTGAAGATTTATTTTTTTGCCTCAATTATGCAGTAAATTCCTGAAGGGATTTTATGAATTCTGCAATTGCTTGCGTCAAATCCGGACTTTGATAATAAATCAAGGAAAGTATCTTCGGTTCTATAATGCATTGGTCTCCAACCTACCGCAGTATGAATGAAGTTACTTTCTCTATTAGGCATAATATTAGAAGCAACCAGCACACCATCTTGTCTTAACAAGCTATAAATTTGACTTAAAAAGAAAATAGTTGTTCTTTCATCAAAGTAGTCGATTATTCCCACTGCTTCTGCAACGTCAATAGGCTTAGAGGAAAGATGTTTTCTGATTCTAATTACGTCTCCGGGAATTATTTCAATTTGATCGGCTACGCCTGCATCTTTGGCTAATTTCTTACTATACTCTCGTGCTTCCGGATCCCAGTCAAGCATTCTTGCCTGAACATCTATTGTTTTCAGTTTTTGCTGTAATGTTTCAACCACGCATCTGGCAGATCCCGATGCAATACTGGTTAAGTCAATTGGTCTTTGTGGACTTTGAAAAGAAGCCGTTTTAATACTCTCCAACAACAAACGAGTTGTTGCTGTTTTACGCTCCCTTACAGCCCTTGCATTGGAAAAACATTCAAACCAAGATTTTGCTACTCCGGCATCATCAACGTCTTTTAAACCATTAAATCTTACTTCATCTTCAGTATAGAGCTGCTCCAATGCTCTAAAGGTAGCTTCGTTTTCTGAAAAATTGGCAAGTATAGGACTTAAAGAAGTAAAGGCCGGTTTTCTTTCTTCAAGGGGAAGTCTCATTATTTCTGCTTCTTTTCTTCGAATGGCACTTAAATTTGAGAGATCTGATTGGTCTTTTGCAAATTGGTCGATAACAACAACATTGCCTTTTCTTGTTATACCACCAAATTCTTCACCCTCTCTTAATGGGGGAGTATCATAAATATTTCTACGTATTGCTTCTTGGGTTACCATTCAGAAATTATATAATAATTATCCTATAATAATCAACCTAGCTTTTTAATTTAATATGTATTGTACAATCGTACCATAATAAAAATATAAAAAAATGAGGATTAGGTGTGAAGTTAAATAGTTGTACACGGAGCAAACCTTAAGATTTCTTTTTTTGAACATTCCAAAGCGGATGACAGTTAGAATTTATATAATAAGCTCTTAACTTAAAAATGATTGAATTTTGTATTTATTGAGAATATATTTTAGTAGGTGATATAATTAAACTGAACATTCTATGAGAGCAACATTGGGGGGAATTATTAAGGATTACAGGATAAAAAAAAGATTGTCACAGCTTGATTTATCTTTACGGATCGGTTGGAAGGAGTCATCGCGTCTTTCAAAAATAGAGCAGGGGCGTACTGAAAAACCCAGCAGGGACACAGCTGACAAAATAATTAAAGCCTTAGGTTTAACAGAACAGGAAAAAGGTGAGTTTCTTCTGGCAGGAGGATATCTTCCAACGGATCAGGAGATAAGTAGGGTAATTAAAATTATTGATAAAAAAATAAAATCCTGGCCTTATCCTGCGTACTTAATGGATTTTACTTGGCGCATGCTGTCAACAAATCAAGCAACTATTGACACATTTGGTTTCCCCCAAAACCTTCTTAAGAATATTCAGAAAATAAATATAAATTTATTAGATTACTTGACAACACCTCATGAAATAGAAATATTTAAGGGCGATGATAAAGATACGTTAAAACCTCTGGACGAGACAATGATTGCACAATTCAAGGCAGAACACTTAGGAATGGAAAATGAAAGATGGTATAAAGATCTTGTAGCGAAATTAGTAAAACATGATAACTTGCGCCACATATGGAACACTATTAGTGCAAATGATTATCATAAAAAATTATTAGAGTATGAATATAAAATGATAAGGTTCCCAAAAAAAGATCTAGAGGTCCACTATCATATATTTGATTCCAAACTTGTTTTTGATAAAAGATTTAGTGTAACTTTATATCTTCAGGTATCAAAATAGCTTCATTCCCAGTTCACGAGATTTAAAACAACAAAAAGACTCTTTCCATGAGCGATTCATCAAATAATTGATATCAAATACTTGACATTTATATTTATCTGTGGTAGTTTTATGATGCTGTTCAAAGTAAAAATATTATCAGTATGAAAAAAATTGACGAAAAACTTAAGATCGTTTCAAACCTTAATAAAAAAGCAGCAGAACTTGATAAAAAGTTAATTAAGATAAGAGGAGAAATTCATAGTCTGTTTTGGGACCTTATAGAAATTGGGAGGAAGGTGGAATCACGGAAACCCTAACTGTGAATTGGTTTATAAGAGTTTTTTCTTACTTCGATCTTACATTTATCAGCTATAATTGAGCAGTAATTTGAGAATTGTAATATCATAATACTATGAAAAAACTTTTACATGCAGTTGTTTGGAAAGAGGAAAATCTTTTTGTAGCAAAGCTCCTTGAGCTTGAGTTGGCAAGCCAGGGAAAAACAGAAGAAGAAGCTCTTAGGAATTTGAAAGAGGCTTTAGATCTTTATTTGGAGGATGAAAAAATTAATAATCTTTCATTTCCCCGAATAGAAAAAATTACCGCTCAAACAGTTGCTTTAAATTAATGTCCAGACTTTACTCTGGCCAAAATATTTCTTCTGGAATCTTATAGAAATAAGGAGAAAGATAAAAGATAAATAATCAAAAAAGGCTCTATTTCTTTAAAAGCTTTACAAAATCATCCACAGAAAGGTTTATGGGTTTTAATATTCCATTTCTTAATGTTCCTTTCTTTATAATTTTGTGCTGAGGAACAATTACTGTTTGTTTTTGATTATTGATTACTTTTGTTAGTTTTACGTGGCTGCCTCTTTGTTGAATTGTTTTAAATCCTATTTTTTGTAGAGCCTTTATTGCCTCTTTCCCGGAGACTTGAGGTAATTTACTCATTTTATTGGTGGTTTATTATTACTGGTACCATAAATTGATCATGTATTTCTGATGTGTCTTCCCAAGCTTCTTTTTCATCTTCTAGATAAAGTAAAACTGCTTCCTGAATATTTTTTAGAGCTTCTTCAAACGTTTCCCCTTGAGAACAACAGCCAGGAAGAGAAGGAATCCAGACAGAAAATCCGCCCTCTTTTTCTTTTTGAAATATAGCATTATATTCTAAAACCTTCTTTTTCATAACAGATATATTTTATCATAAAACATCAATAGTTGTAATTGCCAGGAATTCTATAATTGATTGCAACCCCTTGGTTCGTAAGTTTTCATAAATGAAAGATTGACTAGGTCTTTATTTTTTTTGATTTTGAGCTTGAGCTCCTTGTTCAGCAGAGCCTTCTCCGACTCCGACTTCGGGGAAAATATTTATCTTATTTTCATGCACCCTTATTATACCGTTTGATATCTGTAAGTCCTTTTTTCCATCTTTTTTATGATTTTTCGATCTTCCACGCCTGGTGCGTAGATTCAATGTGCTTATCGGATGTGGATTTGCATGGGAAAATATGCAATAATAGTAATGATGATTCAGAAGGAAAAAACACAAGTTCCCGAATTTTTACGGTCATACTTTTGGGACGTAGAATTTGAAAAGTTAGAGATTAAAAGAAGTGCACATCTTATTATAAAACGAGTGTTAGATAGAGGAAGTCTGTCTGACATCCGTTGGCTTCTCAAAACCTATGGAAAAGATGAGATTAAGAAAGTAGTTATGGGGACACGCGACTTAGCACGTCCTACCGGTAATTTTTGGGCAGATATACTAGGACTTGATAAAAAGCAGGTGCCATGTTTACAAAAACCATACTCCCCGATACACTTCGGGCTATCAAGTTAGTTTCAGGCGTTTCTGAAATTAAAAAAGCGTATCTTGCTGGAGGAACTGCTTTAGCACTTCAGATAGGTCATCGGGTCTCCATAGATCTTGATTTTTTTACTCAGCACGAATTTAATGAAACACAGCTTGTAACAAAACTTGTATCTGTGCCGGAGTTTGTCCAGGAGGGCAATGAAAAATGGACAGTCTGGGGGAAAATGGGTCAAACTAAATTCAGTATTTTTTACTATAAGTATCCATTACTTGAGGAAACTGTTTCATTTAAAGGTATACAGTTAGCTAGTCTTGCCGATATAGCTGCTATGAAAATCCATGCAATTGAAACAAGAGGAACAAAACGAGATTTTATTGATGTCTATTTCCTCTCGAAAAAATATGCTCTTGAAGAAATGATCAATTTTTATCAAAAAAAATATGCTGTCCTTGAAGAACATTTATATTCAATCCTTCGATCATTAGACTACTTTGAGGATGCCGAGCAAGAAACTGACATGCCTAAAATGATGCTTGAAGTAAATTGGGAAGAAGTAAAAGAGTACTTTCGAAAAGAGACACGCCAACTGACCGAAAAAAAATTACAAACCTGAGAAAGGGGATTTGATCCCAAATGATTATTTTTGTTTTGGCGGGGTTTCGGTTTTTGGAGCGGAATTTTCCGATACTCCGACTTCGAGGAAAATACTTATCTGATTTTCATGCACCCTTATTATCCCGTTTGATATCTTCATTTCATCTTTGCCGGTTTGCTTATGTATAGTTATTGTATCTTTTATTATGGAAATAAAGTTCTCGTGCAGTGGTAACACATCAAAAGGTCCTGTTTCGTTTAGAGAGGATAAGGCTTTTACTTCCTCGGCAAGTACAATTCCGCTCCTGTTTCGAATCACAAGAGAAATAGTATCTTTTTTTATAACCTTGGGTTGAGATGGTGCTTGTTGTTGGTTGTCCATACGTTACCCTCGTGTTTCCTTCGCGCTTCCGATAAACATGAATTTATCCTCGGAAATATCATCATATTTTCCATCCAGAATATCCCTTAAGTCTTCAACTGCTGTTTTAACAGGAATATAGCATCCTTTTCTTCCTGTCTGGTTTTCTGCAACATAAAAACTTTGAGTCATAAAATTTTTGAGTTTTTTTGCTCTTTTGTACAAGAGCTGGTCATCAGCTGATAATTCTGTTTCGCCAACAAGCGAAACAATTCTGTCTAAAGCAAGTGCTTTTTTTAGCAAGCTTTGTGTTCTTAAAGCCGTTTCGTAATGAAGCTGTCCGACCGTTTCGATATTTAATGCAGATGAATTAGAGGAGAGGATATCAATTGCCGGAAGACGTCCTTCCTGATACACGCCTCGGGACAAAACAACAATCGAATCAAGATAAGGAAATATTGCCTGCACACCTTGATCTAGAATGTCATCGTTTGGAACATAAATTGCCTCTATCGAGGAAATTGCTCCCCGTTTGGTAGAAACCAGTCTTTCATGGAAAGATGCCATTTCAGATTCAAGTGTTGCCTGGTAACCATCCTCGGATGGAATTGTATTCATAAGAAGGGAAAGTTCGTTTCCTGCCTGTGCAAAACGGAAAACATTATCTATAAAGAAAAGCACGTCTTTTTCAAGGTCATCCCTGAAATGCTCCGCAATTGTGACAGCTGTAAATCCTGTCAAGAACCTTATTGCAGGATTTTCTCCCATCGGACCAAAAACTAAAGACACGGCTGGCAAAACCTTTTTCTCCTTTAGCGTCTCGTAAAGTTCTTGTCCCTCTCTTATTCTTTCTCCCACTCCCGCAAAAACAGAAACAGCATCTTTTTCCTGCTTTGTTTTTTTAGCTGTTTCGTTTTCTTTACTTAAAATAACAATATTATGGATTATTTCGGTAAGTAACATTGTTTTTCCAACTCCTGCTCCTCCAAAAAGACCGATTTTTCCTCCTTTTAAAAAGGGGGAAAAAATATCAATTACCTTAATTCCTGTTTCAAGCACTCCTTGATGGGTTTGTATTTCATCATAAATAGGAGTGTCTTTGTAAATAGGAGTTTCTTTAATTTTTTTGAGCGGGCCCAATCCATCAACCGGATTTCCAAAAATATCAACTACGCGGCCTAATACTGCTTCGCCGATTGGGATCGTTATCGGTTTTTGCGTATTTATTACTTTTGCTCCGCGCCAGAGTTTTTTTGTAGGCGTCAAGGAAAGACTGTAGAAAGTTGAAGGTCCTGAAGAAGTATAAACCTGGATTCTGGCAGTATCATCATCCTCTAAAATCAGGATATCGTGGATAGAAGGTTTTTCATCTTTGAATTCGACCTCTACTATTTGTCCCTGAACACTGACAATTTTACCTATATTCTGCTTCATAATTTATTTAGCTATACCTGGCTTTCCACAGCATCATGCCCGATAACCTGCTTGATTGTTTTCTGTTTCCTCTTCTGTGTTTAAATTTCCTCATAAGATACTCAGTTTTCGTAAGATTTCCCCTTATGTTTTCGACTGCCTGATCTAAGACTACCATTCGGGATGAAAATTTGGCAAGTTCGGATTCGTGAATAGTTTGTTCAAAAATTGATGAGAAAATTTCTGTTTCAAAGAAAGCCATAATTTTTTCAAGAGAGGGTTCAAAGAGATATTTTAAGTTAATTTGCTTTGTTTGAGCCTGAGCAGCATCTTCTTTTTTTACACCCGGAATCTCTGTGCCCGAAATAGAAGACTTTACAGGTTTTTGTGTGATTACAGTTTGGAACTGTCCATGAAAAACATCAATTTCCTCGTATTGCAAGATATGATCCATAATCTTTTTAAATTGGTCATAGTCCATCTTATTGTCGGGAAAGTTAAAAAAGGCAACATTTGAATTTAGTTTTTCAGCCTCAAACATTTCCTTTCCCAATTTTCCAATTACTGCCGCGTCACAATTTTCTTTTTTAATGTTTTCCAAAAAAAGATTAAAAGTCCTTTTTATTATGCTTCCGTAAAGGCCCGAATTAGAAGTAAGAAGAATATATATTTTTTTGCCGTTTTTTTTAAGGAATGTAATCTTTGAGGGGTCTTTTAATTTTTTTGTTTTCATAAGCCTTTGAATCTCGCTTTTGTAAGATGCCTGGACCTGATGAAAAACCTCATTTAAACCAAAAAGAAAGTCTCTGTTTTTAAGAACGGAGTCTCTTATGCGTCTCATTCTGGAGGCTGCAATTTCCTCATAGGCCTCAACCATACCTTTCAGGCTAAAAAGACGTTCTATCTCAGCTAATATATCTTTCTTACTCTCCATCTACTTCCTTCCAATCAGTTCTTCCATCCCTCCGCCTGCTACCGGGATACGTTCAACAGAAAACTCCACATTCTCTTTGTCGTCTTCTGTTTTTGGTTTTTCTCCGGAAGCTGCAGCAAAAACTTTTTCTGTTACAGGTCTTATTTCTCCTAAGAGCTTGTTAAAAGAATCATATTTTTCAACAAATTCATTTATTGTTTTCTGAAGCTCTTTGTCTTTATCAAAAGCAGTAGTTAACTTTTCAATGTCCTGCCTCATTTCCGCCAAGCTTTTTTGAGACCAAAACCCTGTCCAGAGAGTACAAAAAAGAAAGACCTGAAAATTAGGCGGGTTGGTCCTGTAAAGGGGTTGGTCAAAAAGGTTCATTATTTGTTCTCCAGTTGAAAGAGTTGCTTTTATGCTTTCCGATAATTCTGCTCCAAAATGGACGTAATTTTGCACTTTTTCAAAAAGAGTCAGGAAACTTATAAGTTCCCTGTTTATCTCCCGCCTTAATTGGCCTTGGGCTTGATGGCCGACTCTTGTGACAGACAAGAATGGATTAATGGCAGGTCTTCGTCCTTTTGAAAAAAGGTCGTTGTCAAAGAAAATGTGTCCGTCTGTCATAGACATTATGTTTGTCTGGATGTAGCCCGAAAGATCACCTTGGGTTGTTTCCACAACAGGAAGGCATGTAATTGACACTTCCCCTTTTTCATGAATGAAATTACCGGCCCTTTCCAGAAGTTTTGAATGGATGTGGAAAATGTCTCCGGGATAAGAATTTCTTCCTGGGAATCTTTTGGCAATAAGTGAAATTTCCCTGTAAAACTTTGCATGGGTTGAAAGGTCGTCTAAAACAATCAAGGTATCGCGCCCTTTGTCCCTGAAATATTCTGCGATAGTCATTGCAGTGTAAGGCGTAAGATGGATAATACTTGACGGATCTTCGGGGCTTGAGGCAACAATTATTATATTTTTCATAACACCATTTTTCTGGAAGAATTCCTCAACTTTCTTAACGTCAATTTTTTTCTTTCCGATCCCAGTATAAATACAAATATGTCCTTCTCTTGCCTGGTTTAGGACTGTGTGGACGATAAAGTTTGTTTTACCGCTTTTTCTATCTCCTATAACAAGCTCTCTCTGGCCCCTTCCGAGGGGGATAATAAGGTCCACCATTGTTACGCCGGTTTCTAAGGGTTTTGTAATTCTTTGTCTTTTCTGTATTCCGCTTGGAGTAACATCAATTGGACGTTTTTCTGATGTTTTTTTTGATAGTTTGATACTGTTTATGCTTTTTCCCAAGGGGTCTATGGTTTTTCCCAATAGGTCTTCACTTACAGGTATTTCCAGGAAATGATTTGTTCTTGTAACGCGTGTTCCAACTTTAATAGGGGAATCGGAGAAAACCAAAATCTCAACAAGCTTTTGAGCAAGGGACATTACCTGGCCTAATTCTCCCGACTCAAAAACTATCATTTCATGAGGCATTGCACCGGGAAGCCCGTTTGCATAAATAAGGTATTGCTTAACCTCCTCCACAAAACCGATTTCTTGGGTCTCGTCAAGGTACTTTTTAAAGTCTTTCATGTTTTCTCCTTTTGTCATTGCGAGGAGCTTGCGACGAAGCAATCTCTTTTCTATTATGAGATTGCCACGCTCATTTCATTCGCTCGCAACGACAGGTTTGGTTTCGTCTAAATATTTTTTAAAATCCTCCATATTTTTAGGTTATAGAAAGTAGGTTGTAGGTTATAGTTTTAACTATACGCTAAACCCTTTTTATAAAAGAGTCATCCAGCATTTTTTTCACGCTCTCATCTCTATACTTTCCTTCATATGCAATTACTGCTCCTCCTAAAATTCCTTTATCAATCTTAATATCTAAAACTATTCCCTCTCCCATATTTTTTTTAACCCATTCGAAAATTGTTTCCAGAGTTTGCTCTGCCGGCTCAAAACCAATAGAAAGAGAAAGGACTTTGAGTTTTCTAATTTCATCCTTTACTTTATTCAAAGCCACCTCAACCTTTTCCGTGTTGCTAAAGTCTGCAAAGTTTTTTTTAAGTTCCTCAAGGGTCTTTAGCCTTATTTCCTTTTTTAAAACCTGACCAATATTCTTCTTAAAGAGATTTGAAAGAATAGTGTCAAGTTCAGACTCCAGTAGGTCTGCGTCTTCCTTAGTGCAAACGTTATCCAAAAGATTCATCATAGTTAAAAATTCAAAATTAAAAGTTAAAAATTACAGTCCAAAATTCAAAGTTTATTTTTACCTCTTAAAGTTGAAATACTTGAGCCCAAAATTTTTACTATTTCATCAGTTTCTTTTAAAAGTTCCTCTATCTCAGAAATTAATTTGGAATCTAGGTCTTTTGCTAAGGCAAGCCAGAACTTAGTTTCATTTCCGCTTTTTAAAGCATGGTTTAAAAAGTTAACAAAGTCTCTTTTAGAACTTGCAGCTTGAGCTTCTATAATATTTGCTCCAATACTAGTTGCTGCTCTTAATAGTTGATCTGTTATCACCCAGGATGATCTTTTATTGGGAAATTTATCAACTAAAGAAATAATTTTTCGTGATAAGATAAATGCTCTTGTTATTAGTTGTTTTTTAAATTCGTTATTATTCATAAACTTTTAATTTAAAACTGTGACTTTGAACTTTGCACTTTTAACTTTAAACTTGAGATCTTAAATCTTAAGATCTCTCTTCGCTCTTTCCAGAGCCTCTATTACGAGATCTTCCTGGTCTTTTAGTGAAATTGTTTTCCCCAAAACTGTTTTTGAAACTTTTTCCACTATTTCAGAAATTGAATCGTTTATTTTCTTAATTTCGGCTTCTTTATAAACTTTAATTTCATCTTGCACTTTTTTATATTCCTCTTCCAGTTTTCCTTCAACGACTTTTTGAGACGACAGGGTTTCCTGTTCAAGGACAGTTTTAAAATCTTTTATTTCATCTATCGCGTCTTTTTCTATGTCTTTTGATACATTTTTTAATATATTGATATTGTCAATTTTTAATTCTGCTAAATTTTGTTTGTACTCGGAAAGCAAGCTTTGGGATACTTTTTCAAAAGCTCCGATTTCCTCCTGCGCTGCTTCTAAAAGTCTTTTTCTAAGAGTTTGTTTGGAATCATCATCGTAGATTTTGCTTTCCGTTATAATTTGG
>Ga0210057_1006621_pt1 | contig 14331 bp, 11 predicted proteins | sample CryGeyCG2114_010_2_FD_183968 | JGI IMG/M metagenome (GOLD analysis project Ga0210057, IMG submission 183968) | Groundwater microbial communities from aquifer - Crystal Geyser CG10_big_fil_rev_8/21/14_0.10 (SPAdes) (version 2) | ecosystem: Environmental > Aquatic > Deep subsurface > Groundwater ... | reverse complement strand
TTGAGCCGTTTAATTATTTCAGAGGTTTCCAAAGTCTATCAAGGAGACACCTTGATAATAGAGAATTAAATATTTTTACTTAAGGTTTATTATCCTTTTGGCTTTGATTAGCAAGACCGATATTACTACTAATGCCACTACCAATATCAGGATAAGCCAGTCTGAGAAAGAAAGCGCTTTTAAGGCATCAAAGACCGAGGCCCCCAACCCAACCCCGTCTCCCACCACCGAAGAAGCAGACAGAGAGATTATCGGCTGAGAAACACCAAGAGAGTCTTGATAATTAATACTAGCGATAGCTGTCAACACATCTCCCGCTTTAGCATTGTCTCCAACTCTTCCAGTCGCAGTCTTCACTATCTCCTCTCCCCCACTAATGGTGCCTAAGTTGGCGGACAAGACACCTGAATTATCTCCATTTGTAAGTGGAGCGTCATAATCCAACACTTCAATATTCTCGGGCATACCTAAAGATAGTTGGACGCCTCTGGCAGAAGAGGTATTGTCATTTTTAATAATAACAAGGTATTTTAATTTACCGCCGATATTTACTTCACTCTTATCTACCTCAAACCTGACTAGTAACGGCCTGAAAGTTTTAATGGCAGGAACAGGGACGCTTGTCTTAAGACTACTCGTGGTAAAACTATTGACCACTCCATAACTAGTGCCAGTTTGGTTCTGTGCCACCGGTCTGTAATAATATGTAGTGTTAGATGAAAGTCCTTGCACAATTATTGGCGAACCTACATAAGTATTACCAAAGCCGGCATTCCTAAATGTCGTCTTACCACCTAACAAACCAACAGAAGTGCCATATTCAAACCAGACATTTGTCGGTTCATTGTTCGGATTTACAGAAGCGTCTAAGATGGCCGAGCTTGGAGTGATAGAGGATGCCGGTTTAGTAAAGACGGAAGGAAGCCCCCCTGTCTTTGTCGCACTTATTCCACCAAGCGAAGTGAAGAGAGACATCTGACTGCCATAATTTGTGCCATATAAGTTTTTGCCGACAATTCTAAAATCATACAGCGTATTTGGCAAAAGATCTGCGACTTCAGCCGACACTTTTATCGCGTAATTGCTTTGTCCGGCAGAACGGGTAGGCGTAACTCTAAAGATTTGATTAGCTGAGGAGTTATACTCAAACCAGACATCAGTGCTTACATTATTCGGATCCACCATAGCGTTTAATCTCGCCTTTGTTAGCCCGACATTGGTAGCTTCAAGAGTAGTGACATTAGGACCAAGAGAGCTTGTGCCACTGGCAAAAGTTGTAGTAAACGAAAGAGTAATACCATAGGCAATACTATTGGTATTTTGAGCTATCACTCTGTAGTAATAAGTATTATTTGGCAGAAGATTTATTATATTTGAAGAGATGTTGTAGTTAAAATTACCTGAGCCAACAGACTGAATAGAAGAAGATAAAGTCATAGAGCTTGGAGAGTTTCCGTATTCAAACCAAGCATTAGTAAACGAGCCGTTAGGATTGACAGTAGCGTTTAGAGTAACTGTATCTCTGGAAATATTTGAAGCATAATTTGTAGTAACAATAGGCTCAAACCCAGAACTACCACTTCTTCCCCCACCGGAGAAGCCGGTAGTAAAAGATAGAATAGTGCCATAATTTGTCCCGGCTGAATTTCTCGCCACGACCCTAAAGTAATAAGTGATGTTTGGAGAAAGACCATATACATTTGCGGAAGTATTCAATCCAGAGTTACCAGAGCCGATATTCTGAGGGCTCGTAGTCATATTAAAGTAACCGCTTGAAGTGCCATACTCAAACCAGACAGAAGTCAGATCATTGTTTGGACTCACAACAGCATTCAAGACTGCTGAATCTCTTAAGATATTTGTCGCCCCGTTAGTGGAGACAGTGGGTGAATTTATATTCGCACCTCCCCCACCGAAGAAACCGGTAGTAAAAGATAGAATAGTGCCATAACTAATACCGGCTGAATTTTGCGCCACAGCCCTGATGTAGTGAGTGGTATTTGAAGCAAGCCCGGACACACTCGCAGAAACATTTAAATTTGAAGTGCCTCCTCCAATACTCTGAGTAGGACTTGTGAAAGAGAGTGAACTTGGGGAAGTGCCGTATTCAAACCAAGCGTTTGTGTTTGACCCGTTAGGATTTACAGTAGCGTTTAGATTAGCTGAACTTGTAGAAATGTTAGTGGCCGAGGCGGTATTAACGACAGGAGTATTTACCTGAGGTTGACCGGCACTACCCACTAAAGCTCTGAAGACGACATGCCCCTGAGTCGCCCAGCCCGGAGCGACACTGCCTATATTTAACCCTGAGCCGACAACTTCACTACCACTTTGACCGGAAGGCAAAGCTTGCGCGGTTAAAGTCTGATTTGGATACCACTTCACAGAACCCGGAATAAAAGTCAGCGTCTGAGCTGACGTTAAGTTAAGAGCCACACTTCCGCTCGCCTGTCCGCCAGCTTGGTCTGTGATGACTACCGAGATATTAGTGCTAGCGAAAGTACCAGAAGGCAATGTCGCCCTAAGAGTGACAGTGTTTGCTGTTTGACTCCCCGTGTTGTGATAATAAATGTCAAAACTTACTATCTCTCCTTGGTCAGCAGACACTGAAGAGACCCAACAAGTGGAACAGCCGGGATTCTTCGTATAATTTGAAATCCTGAACGTCGGATTATCTTGCGGGTCGTCATTGAAAGTAGAAGCAAGCGCGCCATACATAGGCGCAAAAACGACCAGCAATACTACCATCGCCAAAAGGACTGCCTTTATTTTATTGTTTATAATTTTGTTATACATATTTCTATTGATTATGTTTATAAATTTCGCTTATTGCTCATTTTTAAATTATCAAAATATTTTAAAAACTTAAAAATGAGCCCCTCTCTGCATTGTCTGGATGTTATCCATTCAACACAGAGAGAGACTTTCTTCTTGAAACTAACTAATTGCCGGGAGCAGGTGCCGGTCCGTTGGGCGGATTCGGACCCGGTCCTGTTGGAGGATTCGGTCCCGGTCCCTCGGATGAAACACTTCCGGATGACTGGTGAGAGTTATAGTAACTAACACCGCCAACCGCACCGACAGTACCACCCAGCAAACCTCCCACAGCCTTGCAGGTAGGGTCTGAGTCTTTGTCTATGATCCCATAGGCACTCAAGCCCGTACCAAGAGCCAAGGAACCCCAACCTACCGGATTGGCGATATTCACCAACCCGAAAGTCATGAAGGCCCCTCCTGTGGTAGAAGCGACCGTCCCCGACCCCAAGCAAGCTCTCTCGCTTAAGAACCAATACACGTCCCCCTCTTTCTTATTAGTCGTGTTAATTGCCACTAACTGATAATAATAGCGGGTGTTTGCCTTAAGATTGGTAATCTTAGACTCCACAAAATTCGTTGCATATTGAGGTCTTGTGGCAAACTTTCCTCGCTCGCCATCTTCCCAGTAAGTAAACCAGGCAATCGCCTGATCCTCTGAGACAACCCTTCCCTGAAGAATAGCTTCTTTTGAAGTCACTTCTCTTAGGGGGAGTGTCTCAACTGATAAGGATACTTTCGGCTTCACCATCAAAGGTTTGCCACCAAGCAAAGTGACTCCATTTGCACAAGTGCAGATACGAAGCACCTTACCCTCAAGATCAGTGACGAGCACTGTTCCTTTCGGAAGAGTTCCCTTTATCCACTTGCCACCCTTCTGCTCGACCCTCAAAAAATGATCTTGAGGGAGATTAGTAAGGAATTCTCTCCGGGGGTCGTATCCGCGGTTAGGGTCAACCGGCATCCTGCCAAGGTGGATGTAATTAGCCTGCCTACCATGATTGAATATCGGATCATCCGGAGGGCAAGGTTTACTGCCACTTTCTTTTACTCGGAGATTTGCGAGTGTGTTTTTCGCAGACCGCTCTACTTCCACTGGAGAATATTTGCCATACTCTTCTGGTGGCGGGCCACTGTAATGACGCGTTAACCCTTTCTGACCGGCACAGCCAGACAACAAGACCACCATCACCACAAACAAGATTCCTGCCAAATTTGCTCTCTTCATAACGCCTCCTATCTGCTTTTGGGGCAGGGATAATCCGCCAATTAGTTTTTTACGTCAAAGAACTATTACTTTAGTGTCGTAACTATACGCTTATTTTACAAATTCGTCAATGATTTTAAACTACATTTAAACCCCCCTTTTTAGTGTTCTTTTTTGCTCTATTTTTACTTATCATCTATACTTTTAAAGTATGAATATACTCGCCATTGAAACAAGTTGTGATGAAACAGCCATAAGTATTATTTCCACGAGAGAAAAATCATTTCCTGACCGAAAGACAGAAAAAAGCTCCGGCTCTAAAGCCTCCGTGGAAAGTAGACGTTCTCAAGTCAAAATTCTTTCAAATATAGTTTCGTCTCAAGTTAAACTCCACGCCAAGTGGGGTGGGGTCGTCCCCAACTTGGCAAAGCGCGAACATGAGAAAAATCTAATCCCCATCCTCAAAAAAGCGCTTAAAGAATCAAAAATGTTTAATCCCTCTTCCAAGGACTCCCCTTGGAATATCTTTCAAGGGGAGTCCTTGGAAGAGATACTGCGAAAAGAGCCAGATCTTCTGAAACAATTTTCCAAAGAAATCCCTAAACTAAAAATCCCAAAAATAGACGCCATCGCCGTCACCTACGGACCGGGACTTGAGCCGGCCTTATGGGTGGGAGTGAACTTCGCTAAAGCGTTAGCTTCTGCGTGGAAAAAACCGCTTATACCGATAAACCATATGGAGGGGCACATCCTTTCCTCTCTTTTAGATCAGAAAGAATTTCCTGTTTCCAATTTTCAATTTCCTGCAATCGCCTTACTAGTCTCAGGTGGACATACTGAACTTGTGCTTATGAAGAAGTGGCTTGATTATAAGATTATAGGAGAAACGCGCGACGACGCTGTCGGTGAAGCCTTTGATAAGGTGGCGCGCATGCTAGGTCTCGGATACCCGGGCGGACCGTTAGTAGCCAGACTTGCTTCACTTGGAGGCGAGGCCTCCAAGTGGGATATTAAACTGCCAAGGCCGATGATGAACTCGGGTGATTTTGATTTTTCTTTCTCCGGACTTAAGACGGCGGTACTTTATAAGATAAAAGAGATCAATGATTCTAAGAAAAGCGCGGTCAAGAAAAATGATTCTCTCAGTAAATCAATAAAAAGTAAAATTTGTTATGAATTTCAAGAAGCCACAGTAGACGTCCTCGTGTCTAAGACAATAAAAGCGGTAAAGAAATATAAAGCCAAGACTATCATAATAGGAGGAGGGGTTGCTTCCAATGCCCGACTGAGAGAAAGATTAAAAGAATCTTCTGCTGAGAATTCTATAAATTTAATCCTCCCGCCAAAAGAACTCGCGACAGATAACGCCGTAATGATAGCCATGGCCGCTTACTTAAGAATACTTGGAGCAAAAAATCCGGCTATCAAAACTCTATCCAAACTCAAAGCTGATGGGAACCTTAGACTTAAATAACATTAGAATAAGCATTAGTATCAATGGGAAAATAATTTGAATTAAGGCATTTTTCTGTTATTATTTATTACAATGAATGAGAAATTATTAAAGCCTTATGACCCTAAAGAGACCGAGGATAGGATTTACAAACTCTGGGAAAAAGGAGGTTTTTTTGCACCCGAGGCACATCAACATCGGACTGACAATCCAAATTCAGAAAAGTCCTATACCATAGTGTTACCACCTCCTAATGTAACAGGAGCTCTTCATATGGGGCACGCGTTGAACTCTACCATTCAAGATATCTTGATCAGGAAGAAAAGAATGGAGGGCTACAAGACACTCTGGCTTCCAGGGACAGACCACGCTGGGATTGCCACTCAAAATGTAGTGGAAAAAAAGTTGAAAAAAGAAGGTATCACCAGGCACGACCTCGGCAAAGAGAAATTTCTTGAAAAAGTATGGGAATGGAAAGAAGAATACGGCGACAAAATCCTAGGACAACTTAAGAAACTCGGTGCCTCTTGTGATTGGTCTCATACTCGCTTTACAATGGATGAAGATTATCAAAAAGCTGTTGAAAAGGCTTTCTTATCTTATTATGAAAAAGGACTTATCTACCAAGGGGAGCGTGTTATCAATTGGTGCAAAAGGTGTCAGACATCGCTCTCCGACCTTGAGCTTGAATATGAAGAAGAGAAAGGTAATCTATATTATATCAACTACCCGCTAAAAGATGACACGAGTAGGTTCGTATCTGTGGCGACAACAAGACCGGAGACAATGCTTGGAGATACAGCCGTAGCGGTAAATCCAAAAGATGATAGGTATAAAGACCTGATCGGCAAAATAATAACTCTGCCGATTGCAAACAGAGAGATCCCTATCATCGCAGACATTGCAATAGATAAAGATTTCGGGACAGGTGCCGTAAAAGTAACCCCTTCTCACAGTATTATTGATTCAGAAATTGGCGAGAGACATAACTTGCCTAAGTTAAAAATAATAGACCAATATGGGAAGATGGCTAAAGAAGCCGGTGAAGAATTCGAAGGGTTATCAAGTAAGGATGCCAGAGACAAAGTAATAGAGAAACTTAAAGAGCTTAACTTATTAGAAAAATCCGAAGAACACACGCACCGTGTATCAAAATGTTATAGGTGTAACTCTGTCATAGAACCTCAGCCGAGCAATCAGTGGTTCTTAAAGATGAAGGGACTTGCTGACAAAACGAAAGAAGCGATTGAGAGCGGAAAAGTTATGTTTAATGACGAAAAGTGGAAAAAAGTGACTTTAGATTGGCTCTCCAATATCCGTGACTGGTGTATTTCTCGTCAGATCTGGTGGGGACACAAGATCCCGCTTGAAGGCACAGACGACGTGCTTGATACTTGGTTCTCATCCGCCCTTTGGCCTTTTGCCACTCTGGGTTGGCCAAACGCTTGCACCCAAAATAAAAATACTTGTACTCCGCAGAGCGGAACTGACTTAGAACAATTCTACCCCACCCAAGTCATATCTACCGCCAGAGATATTATAAATTTATGGGTAGTAAGAATGATATTCTCCGGACTTGAGTTTATGGACGATACACCACCATTTACAAATATCATTATCCACCCGACAGTGCTCGCCAAAGACGGCCGAAGAATGTCTAAGTCGCTTGGCACTGGCGTGGATCCGATAGACCTTATAGACAAATACGGCGCTGACGCGACACGCTTTGGCCTTATCTACCAGATGATGGGAAATCAGGATATGAAATTTGACGAATCTCATCTCTTGGCCGGCAAGAAATTTGCCAACAAACTTTGGAACATAGCACGTTTTGTTTTACAAAACGCTAATGAAAAAATTAAAGATCAAAATGCAAAATTACAATTCAAAATGGAAAATCTGACAAAAGAAGATAAAGAGATATTAGAAAAATTAGATGCAGTTACTAAGTCTGTAAACAAAGATATTGAAGAATATAATTTCGGGCAGGCACTTCATACCCTTTATGATTTTATCTGGCATGATTTTGCAGATGTATATATAGAATATTCCAAGTCAAAAGAGACGGAAGATGTGAAAAAAGTTTTATATTTATCACTAACCTCCATCCTAAAACTCCTTCATCCTTTCATGCCATTCATCACGGAAGAGATATGGGGCACTGTTCCAGTAAAAGACAAGAAGCCATTAATAATTGAAACATGGCCAATCTAATAACATTTAGTGTATTTATCCCTCTTGCGACAGGTATAATACCGGCGCTTATTTGGCTTTGGTTTTGGCTTAAGGAAGACAGAGAGCATCCTGAACCCAAGAGACTCATCGTCAAGACATTTCTTTTAGGGATGTTTGTTGTGGTAATAGCCCTAGGATTGGAATATACGCTACATTTACTGGTAAAAGGATCTGATACTATAAACATCAACAGCGGGATAATCTTCATAATCTCTCTCGCTTTCATAGAAGAAGTTGTAAAATATTTCGCCGCGAGACCCGCCCTTAAGTCCAAGAACTTTGACGAGCCGATAGACGCCATCATGTATCTTATAATAGCGAGTTTAGGTTTCGCTGCTATGGAAAATGTGTTTTTCCTTATCAGTATGTTTAAAGACGGTGGTTTAACAATAGGATTTCTAACGGGAAATATGCGCTTTCTGGGGGCAAATCTTCTCCACAGTATGACATCTGCAGTAGTAGGTATAAGTATTGCTCTATCATATTATCGCCGAAAAACAATTAAGCTGGCGTATCTGGGAGTGGGAGTTATCCTCGCCACTTTATTGCATGCTATTTTCAACTTATATATAATAAAGATGTCAGGGCAAAACAACTTAAATGTATTTTTAGGTTTATGGATTTTTACAATTATTATAATCATGGCTTTTGAAAAAGTTAAAAGAATAAAAATAAAACAACGTAAGTTGGAGCAAGCGGTCTAATACTTGCACACAAAAAAACGTTTAAATAAAATATGAAAAAAAACAAACAATCATTTTTTGAAAGACTTACAGGAAGCGTTTCAGTAAGGGAAGAGGACGAATTTGTGCCATTTATGGAAGAGAAAAAAATATTAGAAAAAGAGGTCTTATATCCATCTAACGATGAGGATTGGCTAGAAGACGAAGAAGATGCTCAGCTCACAATAGATCTTCTACAAGATCATGAATATATAATTATCCAATCAATGTTAGCGGGGGTTAAGTCTGACGACTTAGACGTGGAGATAAGCCAAGAGATGATAACTATCCGCGGTAAAAGGAAAAACCCGCACGGAGGGCAAAAACACGAAGACTACTACTGCCAAGAATTATACTGGGGGCCTTTCTCAAGGTCGGTGCTCTTGCCACAGGAAGTTGATACAGAAAAATCTGAAGCATCATTAAAAGACGGACTTCTAGTGATCAAACTCCCAAAAATAGATAAAGAAAAAAAACAAAAAATAAAAATAAAAAACTCCTAACCTCAGGTAGATAAAAACCGCCACATGGCGGTTTTTAATTTGTGCTGGAGGGCAGGATCGCCATGCACCACTAAAGGGTGCGTGGCGTCGTGTACTCTTTAGTAGTACACGACGAACTGCCGACCTCTGCTTTTTAGAGAGCAGTGCTCCCTGCCCGCCATCGCAAGCATGAGCTTGCTCAGGCGTTGAGGGGCGCTGGTACCACTGAATCATCTAATATTTGTGCTGGAGGGCAGGATCGAACTGCCGACCCCTGCTTTTTCAGAGCAGTGCTCTACCACTGAGCTACTCCAGCGTATGGTCTTTACCTAAATTTAATTTATTTTTTAAGAACTTCACTTAATTACACCTTTTTATGGAAGCAGATTCCTAATCTTATCTATCAGGGCAGGGGAAATATTGCTCGGATTAACCGCTCCACCCACCGTCTCTCCGGCTTTCTGAATATTCTGCATTCCGGAGATCAATCCTTCATAAGCGTCCAGAAGATCCATAAGTATAGGTTGAATATAATAGTAAATCCCTACCATGGAACCGATTATTATAATCCAATATAATACTTTAAAAATCCGCGCCCACCTATTGGCGCTGACTATTTTCCGCAAAAGGCGGTTATTATCTTCCGCGATCCTTATATTCTCACGGATTAGATTTTTTAAATCGCTTGTCGGTTCCACTTCAAACAGTATACCAAAATAAAGAAAAATGGCAAAAAAAATGCCTGCCGTTGCAAAAAGCACAACGACAGGCCAGGTCGGAAAAATCTACGGCAAGGGTGAGAGACGGACGTCTACACGTGAATATGATAAGTCCATATGCACGACGCCCTTTGATGTCTTCACGGCAGTTATAATGTTGCCGTTGAAAAGACTTTCGAGGGAGAGACGCGACTGCTCTATCCCCCCGAGGCACTCTTCCTCCGAATGGGCGATCAAATGCCCCTTCTTTAAGACCGGCAAGCACACCCTCTTGCCGTTTACTGCCGGCTGGACGATGAACGCCCCAGCCGATGTCTTTACAACACAGAGCTTGGCCCTTGAGGGACACTTATTGCAATCAGCCATCCCGATACTCTTCTTCTCCATAATAATTCCCTTTCTTTTAATAATTTTTTAAAGAACACCTCCATTGTCTCCGCACGACGACAACCTATAACTCCTCCCTTCTGATTATTTTATCCTCTGAAACAATTATACAACTATTTCTAAATAACACAAGAGGGGCTGTGGATTACTCAAGGCAGGATTATTCTATAGGGTTACAGGCCTTACATATCCCCATTTCTTCAAGCTTCTCAAGATACTGTTCTACTAGAAGCACGAACTCCGCATGACTCCAGGTGAGAGGAGCCGCCGAGAGCTGTTCCCCTGTGTAAGTATTAATCTGTTCAGACATTATACCGGAAGGCAAAGTGTGTCTAACCGCCCAATCAAACCATTTTTTTACTTCCTCCAAATCCTTCTCGTCCTTAGCTAGAGCTATTTGATACTCTACAATCCAAAGAGTGGTGATAAACCACGGGTTAGACGGCGCGTCATTCCCTACCTGATAATACCTATCCCCTTCATAACGAAAAACACCATCCACTTCCGTCTTAGAAAAAAGTCTTCTTTTTAGTGTCTCGTAGGAATCTCTTAGCATCTTATCGTCCTTATCAAGCACTCCAAACCTGAACACTCCGTAGAAACTACTCGCGTCTATCGTGGGGTCATAATAAATCTCATCTCCGTCTCTTGTGTCCATAAGTTTATAGAAGAAACGCTCCTCTTTATTATAAAGATGCTTAATGATAGCTTGTTTTATATCCAAGGCCACGAGTTCATAACTTTTAGCATCCTCCTCTTTACCTAGTAACTCCGCAAAATTGCTCGCCGCAACAAGCGCGCCATAGACAGCCGAAGCCGTGAAAGTAGATACTCCGTATTTCTCCTCCCATAAATCATAGCTCTCATGAGGAAGATGTGTCTCATGATTCCTATATTCAATCAGAAACTCGGCTGATTTTTTAATGAGCGAATTATAGATACTCTCAATAAATTCCAAATCCTTGCTTATCTTATAATGTTCCCAAAGAGAATACAGGACGAGGGCTGTCTCGTCTTCTTGTATGGCAAGCTGTTTCTTTCCGTTTCTTATCCACGGGTGCCAAGAACTGCCGATTGATTTATCAGACCTGTATTTATGAAAGAAATAGCCCTCCGTGCTTATAATATCATTACAGAAAGAAAAAAATCTTCTAGCAATATCATTATACCCTGCCTTATCAAGAGAAAGGACGGTAAAAGCGGCATCTCTTGGCCACATATAAGCGTAAGTATCACGTCCATTTTGAAGCATATCAGAATCACAAGAAGCAATGACCGCGCCTTCGTTATCAATATGCGTCCTTATGATAAGAAGAGATTTTTTAAACAAATCAGAAACATCTTTCTTTAATCCAAAGAAATTAAAATTACTTTTATTAACCCATGCCTTCCAAAAGTCCTGCGTGGTCTCTATAAGGTGCCCGGGGGTTTTCTCAAGGACGTAATCATGAAGCTCCTGCGCCTTCTTAAGAGTTGTTGACGCTGATATAAAACAAACGACCTCTTTTTCCTTATTAGCATCAACCTCAAAATTAAAAGATATCACCGAATCAACCAGACCGTGTTCAACCGGATTCTTATCCAAGACGCCGTCTTCAGCATCTTTCCATGTACCCTCTTTCCCTTCAATAGCAAACACCCCTATGCTATAATCATCAAAAGTATTATTGTCACAAAGTCCACCTATTATAAAAACTCGTCGACCTTCATAATGCACTATCACTTTCCTGTCTGGGTCATAATAACCCGTATCACCATCGGAGTTGCCATACATATTAAACTGCTGATGGAAAAATATCTTTACCTCTCTTTTTCGAGAAGATAAATTTTTAACAATCGCCTTTCTTATGAAAATATCTTTCTCATTATAAACAACATCAAGAAAATTTATCTCTATCTCCATACTCTTGTTTAAAACTCTAATATCAGAAGCGAGTGTCTCGTCCTTATATTTGATAGTATTCCCCCATTCACCGTCTGAAATCCAGCTAAAGCGACCGTCCACAAATACGCCGACCTTATGGACGAGATTCTTACCCATCTGATTCTCAAGGCCAACCCGAGGCGAATAAAAATCACTAACTTGGCCAAATTTATCAAAACCCACCAAGATATTGCCATTTCCTAATACTAATGATTTAGACATTTTTAGATTTTATAAAAATCTTTTAACCGAGCACTTACCGCCTTAAGTGTGCCAGTCCTTGTCTTGTATTTCATAAGCGCCTTCGCCAATGTCTTGTCTCCCAAGACATCTTCAATCCATCTTGAAAAATCATTCTTATCGTCATTGACATGATAAGAATACTGCTCATCAGACATGGTCTTCAAAGCTTCAACCAAGTCTGGCAAACTTCTTACGATAGGACCGCTATTCACCCAGAAACATATTTCTGGTGAAGCAACGACAAAGGTCTTTTTTCCTATCTTTTTCGTCGTTTTAAGTTTTGCTGTTGTTTTTGTTGCCATAGTAATATTATAACAAATTATAATCTATATAATCGACCATTTTTTATTTTTATCTCTAACTCTTAATTTAAGATCATTAAAAGCATTCATAAATGAAATAAAAGCATCATAAGGAGTCTCATATGGGTTAAAATACTTATGCACATCACCGTCAGAAAACCACTTAGTACACATATAATAAAAATGGTCTGAAGTCTGCATCCTGCGCCAATCCTCAATAATATCTTTATCCATAGTTTTCAAAACATCAGCTTCTATATCGTAAAGTTTATTTAAGGCGTCATATTGCATCGGATTGGAAAGCCAAGCGGACAAATCACGCTCAACATCAGCCCAAGAAACAAAGTGAGGCACATCAAGCTCAGCAACATGATTGAATTTATGCACCATCTCGCTCGGTGTGACGAAACTATTGTCCGGATGCTTTAAGATCTCGCCTGGCATAGCGCGGAGAAAATCAAAGATACCAGTATCTTCCCATTGGTGCTCGCCGAAAGTCTCATAATCCATGAAAAGATTCACGACTTCACCTGCCCCATTTACAGACGAGACCCAGCTCGCAAACTTAGGGGCATCAAGCGGATATTCACTCCAGTCACGAGAAGAAAAACGGAAAGCGATGTCGTCCGAAAGTTTATAATTCTTTAGAAAAAGTTTTATTCTTTCTGTGCCAACCGGCTTATAGACAAAGTTCGGACTCCTCCAGTCAAGCACGTGATCTGCTCCTTCCGCCAATACACCTTCATAACCCATACTCTCCAGCTCTTTTGCCAACTCGTTATTATAGATAAGTTCAGTATTTCTAAACACCCTAGGGTCTTGGTAAAAAAGACGTCTCACCTTGTCCCTGTGCATAGATACCTGTTTTCTAAACTCTTCTTTTGAACGGACGAAAGCCAGAGAATGATAATATGTTTCGCTCAATATCTCTACTCTACCTGTCATAGTAAGATCTTGAAACGACTTCAATACCTCAGGATAAAATTCCTCCATCTGCTCTAAAGCAATTCCGGAAATAGAGTAGGTTATCTTAAATTCCGGATGCTTCTCTAGGAGCTCTAACATAATTTTGTTAGTCGGCAGATAGCATTTATTGGCCACCTTCTCAAGGATCCGTCTATTGTTTAAATCGCTTTCTGAATCATCATTAAAATAATTACTATCTTTACCAATATCAAAGACACGGTATTTCTTAATACGTCTAGGTTGATGGACTTGAAAATATAAGCAAACGGCTGGCATTATTTTAATCTTTAAACTTAAGCAATTTTCTCTTTATAATTATTAAAACTATCTAAAACTTTGTTATAAACGCTGATACACTTATCTGCGCTTCTGTGCCAATTTATACCTTTAACTTCACTATGCCCGTTTTCTGCAAGACATCGGCTAAGCGGTTCATACTCTAAGACGGCGAGTATCTTATGCGCCATATCGTCTATGTCCCAAAAGTCGGCCTTAAGCGCATGAGAAAGAACTTCAGAAGACCCGGATTGTCTGGAGACTAAGACGGGAGTCTTGTTCATCAAGGCCTCAAGCGGAGTAATACCAAACGGCTCAGACACGGAAGGCAGGATGTAAATATCGGCTAATTTAAAAATCTGATTCAGCTCATCTCCTCGCAAGAAGCCGGTAAAGAGGACTTTGTCCGAGATACCAAGATAAGCGGCGTCGTTTAAAATCTGTGCTTCCATGTCTCCTGAACCGGAAATTATAAAAAGGACTTTTGGATTATGGTCTAAAACTTTCTTCGCTACTCTTATAAAATAATCCGGACCCTTCTGCAGAGTGATCCTCCCCACAAAAAGCACTATCTTCGTGCCGTCTTCCTTAATTCTCATCA
>Ga0210057_1006617_pt1 | contig 14333 bp, 9 predicted proteins | sample CryGeyCG2114_010_2_FD_183968 | JGI IMG/M metagenome (GOLD analysis project Ga0210057, IMG submission 183968) | Groundwater microbial communities from aquifer - Crystal Geyser CG10_big_fil_rev_8/21/14_0.10 (SPAdes) (version 2) | ecosystem: Environmental > Aquatic > Deep subsurface > Groundwater ... | reverse complement strand
GATAATTTTAATTTTACAATGTATGGGCTTCTAGGAACTGTTGATAATATTACTCTTACAGATGCATTAGGGGGTGCAAGTCGTGCTGTTTATACTAACAAACTTCCTTTTGAATTACGTAATTCTACAGGATCAGTTATTAGTAGTTTTACTGGGCATATTGAAACCAAGGTAGATTATAGTAATTATGGATCAACGTCTTTTACATTTATGAATGATATTACTTCAAATACTGGTACATATAGTATGGCTTTACTCAATGAAACAGGAATTGTTGAAGCGAATATTTATTCTAATGATTATGCACCAAAAAGACATTCTACAAATATATCGGCAGCACATCTCGCTGTCAATAGTAATATTACAATGAAGGCATTTCAACCAGGAGGAGAAGGGATACCAGGTCAGGATGCGATAGCACAATCATCAATTAATATGAATCTTTATACCTCTAATTCAACGTGTGATGTGCCTAACCCTGATTCAAAATGTCAATTAACAGGTCAAGGAACATTAGATGCATTTAATCCAATCAAATATTTAATTGGTGGAGGAGACATTAGTTTCAGAATGGGAAAAGATGCTGTTCAGGTACATTATATTAAAACAGATATGCTTGCATCAGGCCCTCCAGATGCGTTATTTGAAGATAATGCAGGTGTAACTGGTTCTGGTGATTCTTTTTCAGCAGCATTGAAATTTGGATCAAATGGTCCAACGATTTATGATGCAGTCTTACTTTCAATGCCATACTCCGAAGCAGCAGGAGCAGGATTGGATGATTCAGAAGAAGTTAATTTTTCCATGTCAATATTTTATGATGATGATTGGAATGTCATTTGGAATACAAGTACAAATGGGACGAATGGTTCTGCTTTAGCAGGAAATTATTCACATTATCTTACTGCACAAAATGATTGGGAAACATTAATGTCTAATAATACGTGTACTACTGGAACGTTAACAAGTTCAACAGAACTAAATGCATCAAATCCTTGTTACCTTGATGCAACTAACAATCGTATTTGGATAAGGATACCATATTTCTCCGGTACAAGCCCAGCGATTTTGGGAAGTACAATTGCAGCAGCTGCAAGTTCTTCTAGTAGTTCATCAAGTAGTTCATCAGGTGGTTCTGGTGGTAGTGGAGGAGGTGCAGCATTACAGTTAGCTGGTAGTTATGCAAAACAGGTATGGGATTCTGTTGATGTAGGCACTAAAACAAAAATGGATATTACTGATAAAGGTTTAGCAGTTTCAAAAGTAGTTTTTGATGTTAATAAAAAAGTTTATGGGGCGTGGGTAAGTGTTACTAAGAAAGATGTTTTACCTTCAACAGTTAAATCTTTTAATAGGAAAACATACCAAACCTTTGATATTACAAAATCTCCATCTCTTAAAGATGATATAATTGAACATCCAACAATTAATTTGAAAGTTGAAACCTCTTGGTTAACAAGTAATAATATTTTAGCTGAGAATGTTGCTTTATATCATTATGTTGATGGAGTCTGGAACGAATTAATAACAACAAAATCTTCTGATGATGGTACATTTGTGTATTATTCTGCAGAAACACCTGGATTCAGTTATTTCCTTGTAGGAGAAAAAGAAGTAAAAGCAATACCTGAAGTTAAAGAAATGAAAGAAATTAAAGAAGTACCTACAAAAGTTGCAAATGAACTGACTGGAACTGTTGTTAGTTCAGAACCTTCTCAAATACCCTCATGGGTGTGGATTGTTCTTGGATTGATTGTAATTGCAGTTTTAATCTGGTTCTGGGAAAAACGTCAGAATTAAGTTTCATTTTTTTTATTTTTTTAAATATTTTTTTTTTGTGAGAACTTAAAATCTTACATTTCTTCAGGAGCATGGATTCCTAATACACCTAATCCATTTGCAAGAACTTGTTTTGTTGCAGCGACAAGCATAATTCTTGCCTGCATCAATTTTTCATCCTCAGAAATCACGTGACATGAATGGTAGAATTCATTGAAGGCTTGTGCGAGATCTAATAAATATCTACATACAATATGTGGTTTGTAATGTTTTGCCGTTTCTTCTATCTTTGAGGGAAATTGTGAAAGTAATGCAATTAATGCTTGTTCTTTTTCATCTGTAAGTAAATTGTAATTTACTTTTGTGATTTTTCCTTCACATTTATTTAAAATGGAGTTTGCTCTTGCATAAGTATATTGTAAATAGGGCCCTGTCTCTCCTTCAAAGCTTAAAGATTCTTTTGGATCAAACACCATGTCTCTGTTTGCATCACTTCGTAACATAAAGAATTTAATTGCCGCGAGAGAAATGAATTCACCTCGTTTCTTTTTCTCTTTTGCAGAAAGATTTTTGTAACGTTTTTCCACTTCTTTTTGTGCTAATGCTGAGATTTCATCCATAATATCATCTGCATCAACAACTGTACCTTCTCTGGATTTCATTCTTCCAGTAGGAAGATGTACCATGCCATAACTAAGGTGGAATAAGCTTTTCGCAAATTTTCTTTTAAGGAGTTCAAGAATTTTGAATAATTGTTTAAAATGCATACTTTGCTCGGATGCTACTACATAAATTAATTTATCATATTTATAATCTTCATATCTTTGTTGTGCAAGATACATGTCCTGTGTGATGTACACGGAAGTTCCGTCCCCTCTTAGAACGACTTTGTTTGTCATACCATATTTTTCTAAAGGAGCGGTGATTGATTTATCATCATTTTTTTCAAAGACACCTTTTTTTAAACCTTCAAATGCAACTTCCTTTCCTTGTTTGTAAATTTCAGATTCAAAATATTCTTTTTCAAATGTGATGCCGAATCGGTTATATGTCTCTTGAAAACCTTCCAATACCCATGAATTCATTTTTCGCCAGAGTTCGTGAACTTTCGGATCTTCTTCTTCCCATGCCAAAAGCATTTCCTTTGCTTCATGTTCTAATTCAGGATGTTCTTTTACTTTTTGAGAAAATAAAACATAATAATCCCCTACAAAATGATCTCCTTTTTTATTTGGTTTTTGATTCTTACCCCATTTTTGATATGCAAGCATGGACTTACAAATATGAATTCCTCTGTCATTAATAATATTTACAGGAATAACATTATTGCCTTGAAATTCTAATATTCTTACTGTCGCATTTCCTAATGCCATATTTCTAATATGACCAAGATGTAAAGGTTTGTTTGTATTTGGTCCACAGTATTCTACCAGAATTTTCTGATTTTCTTTTCCTTTTCCATACTCCTTTTTTTCTTTTTGAATTGTGGTTAACACGGAAGTTGTGAACATAGATTTGTTGAAGTAGAAATTTAAGTAAGGACCTTTTGTTTCAATCTTTTCTAAGAAATCAGGAAGCTTGATTTTCTTTTGTAGTTTATCTGCTTCCTCTTTTGGATTCTTTCCTAACTTGAAACAAGGAAATGCAAAATCACCCATAATGGGATGTGGAGGAACTGTAAGAAGATTGGAGATGTCATCTACGTTCAGGGGGGTGTTCTTTTTAATTAGTCCTACAATCTTATGTTTAGAATCCATTGTTTTTAGAAGGGAGAAATATCTATATAAAGTTAACGTCTACGTCCGCGTGTAGATTGTGTTGTTGACATAGATCGTAGAATGAATCAGATTATTTAAATGTTTTGTGAGAGAAATGTTAAAATTCAATTTCACTCTTTGCTTTACTCAACACAAATGATGTCACTTTTCCACCACAACTTCCTTGAATTAAGTTTTTTGCTTCTGCAAGAATTTGTGTTTCTTTTTCTTTTGTAATTGGTGGTAGAAACTCAAAGTGGATTAAAGCATGTGCTGAATAAGGTGTTAATGAAGCTTTAGAAGATTTCCAATAATCCATTTTTGTTCCTAGAATATTTGAATTATCCTTATAGTAAATTTCTCCTTTCTCTAAATTTTTTAACAGCTTTATACGTTCTTTTCCACTTGCAATTTTGAAGGTCATTTTTTTATCAATCCTATAAAGATCATCAGCACTAAAAGGCATAATATATTTCAAAGATAAATATGAAATAATATTAGAAATTGTATTGTTTGAAGTTACTTTTTTTCCTTTCAGTACGTCTTGGATTAATCGTTCAACTGACGTGTGATAATGTTTTGCTTTCTTTCCAAAATCTGCTTTTGCGACTTCCCATGATTGAATCAAATCATGATTTTTGAGGGTATCTTTATGAAAAATTAATTTAGTTAATTTTGTTGTTTCATTTAGAAGATGTGTTGTTTTTTGTAGGTTAGATTTATTATCAATATCTTCTGCAAGAATAAATCCTAATCGTAATTTTGGAAGGATTTTAAATACTTCTTTATCAATGGAAATTTTCATTTTTTTGTTTGAGATTTATATTTTATTCTTTTTTTAAATTCACTTTTCATTCTAGAAGCTACAAATAAATTTTTAATTTTTTGACCTGTTCTTAAGAAAAAATTTGGTTTGTGTTGAGTGTATTGAACACCATAATGCTTGTTTAATTGAATTTGGTTATAGCGAATATCTTTTAACAAATTAACTTTCTCACGTTCATAGTAAATTCTTACAAGAATTAAAATCAAATAAAGTAAACCAACTCCACCGATAAATAAACTTAACTTTATGAATAAAGGTTGGATTGAACTTACGAAAGAATCTAAAGTCCCTCCAGCATCAGCTGAAGCCAAATTACCTAACATATCTTCTATCGCCATATTAGAATGATTATTTTGGGGTTTTTATGTGTTTTGGTTAGATTGAGAAGAAAACTTTATAAATGACGTATTTGACTCTTAGTGTTACAGCCCCGTGGTGTAGACAGATTATATCTGGCACAATGGACTATCATAGTGCCCTTTGGACCTTTTAAAGGAAAGAGAGGCATTGACCGCAGTTCGAATCTGCGCGGGGCTATTTTTTATTGAATGCATGAACTACTTCACATAAATCTGCTATCATAAGTACCATAATAGCCAGCTTTTTTGGCCATTTTTCTCCATTTATCAGTTTTTCTGAATTCTTCTGCCCATTGAAAAATATTTTTACTTAGTTCCAATTTTTCACTTAGTTCCAATTTGCTAGAAGATAGTTTCTTCTCTTTCTCATTATGTTTTCTCGCCCCATCATTAGTTTTTTTAGTTTTAGTTAAGGAACCCCTAATCATATTATAGTTGGCAAAAATTTGGATGTAATGAAATGAAATCGTTAAATCAATGTTAGAAATAGTCACGAAGTGATTGTTTTTCCATTTTACACGATTTAACGAAGGCACTAACTTTAAGGATTTTCGGGCGTAAGAAAATTTAGTTAGTGCCGTAGTTTTTGCCGACATTATAGTTAATAGATTACTGCTTTGGCAGAGTAGAGTTTAGGGGTTCCGTTCTATCATTTGAGCATGAGCATTACATTGAGAACAAGAAGAAAGGGGGTGAGAAATTGTAGTTTTTGTTATTGTTTAGTGCTATTCACTACCCCATGGACAAGTATGCGTAAGATTTATAAGTATGTGCGGGTATTTGTATATTTAGATTATTTTTGAGGGGATGAGAATGGAAGAAAGTAAAAATATTACATTGAAAGTTAATTCAAAATTATATAATGAGTATAGGGAGCTTTGTAAACATGAAGGATGGATTGTATCTCGTCAGTTTGAGAAGTTAATGGAAGAAGCATTGAAAAGGAGGGGGCGAGAAATATGAATAATCTTACATTTATCACAAATGAAGGGGATCAAAAATTAACGTCTCGTTTTGCAACTTTAATCAAAGATACTAAGAATTTTGATTGTTTGGTTGGTTACTTTTATGCAAGTGGCTTTCATGGTCTGTATAAGTCTTTAGAAAAAACGGATAAAATTAGAATTCTTATCGGGATTAGCACTAACAAAGGAACTTATGATCTAATCCAAGAATCAAGAGAGATTCAGCATACACTTCCTCATTCTCACAAAGAAGCTAAAGATGAATTTTCATCTCAAGTTGTTAAAGAGATGGAAGAATCAAAAGATACTGCCGAGGTTGAGGATGGTATTCAAAAATTCATAGAATGGTTAATCTCTGGAAAGTTAGAAATAAGAGTTTATCCTGCTGAAAAGATTCATGCTAAAGTTTACATTATGTCATTTAAAGAAGGAGATAGAGATATTGGGAGAGTTATAACTGGTTCAAGTAATTTCACTCAATCTGGATTAAGAAATAATCTAGAATTTAATGTTGAACTTCCTCGTCCGGAAGATCATAAATTTGCTTTAGATAAATTTAACTCACTTTGGGAAAATGCTGTTGATGTTTCAGAAAAATATGTTGAAACTATCAAGAATAAAACATGGTTAAATGACGAAATAACTCCTCAGCACTTATATTTAAAATTTCTTTATGAATTTCTTAAAGAAAAAATCAATTTGGATCAAGATGAGTTATTTAAAGAACATACTCCAGATAACTTTATGGATTTGGAGTATCAAAAAGATGCTGTTAGGGATGCAAAATTAAAATTAGAGGAATATGGAGGAGTTTTTGTATCTGATGTTGTTGGTCTTGGTAAGACATTTATTTCTGCCATGTTAGCTCAACAGCTAGATGGTGGAACTTTAGTTATTGCTCCTCCTGTTTTACTTGACAAAACTAATCCAGGTTCTTGGCCTAACGTATTTTTTGACTTTGGCGTAAGAAAAGCAGAATTTGAATCTCTTGGTAAATTAGATAAAATTATCAAAAGAGGTACAGAAAAGTACAAAAATATTTTTATTGATGAAGCACATAGATTTAGAACTGAAAATACACAGATGTATGAAAAATTATTCCAGATATGTAGGGGTAAAAGAGTAATTTTAGTTTCTGCAACACCATTAAACAATACACCACTAGATATTCTTAGTCAAGTAAAATTATTTCAAAATTCACATAAATCAACTTTGCCTAATCCTAAAGTTAGAGATTTGGAAAAATATTTCAAAAAATTACAAAATAATCTTAAAGGATTAGATCGTCAAAAAGATAAGGAAGAGTATCTTAAGATTGTTCAAAAAAATGCTCAAGAAATTAGAGAAAATGTTTTACAATATTTAATGGTAAGAAGGACAAGAACAGTCATTTCTAAGTATTATGGAAAAGATTTGCAACAGCAAGGATTAAAATTCCCAGAAGTAGAAGACCCTCAACCAGTAGTTTATCATTTTGACGAAGAATTGGATGAAATATTTACTAAAACATTAGATTTAATCATTAAAGAATTCAAATATGCAAGATATACTCCATTATTATATCTTAAAGAGGAATTAGCGGAGAATGAAAAAACTCCTCAGAAAAACATGGGTAAATTCATGAAGATTTTATTGCTTAAACGATTAGAAAGTAGTTTCTTTGCATTTAAACAATCTATTTCAAGATTCATTTATTCGTATAAGCGATTTATTGAAGAATTCACTAAAGGAAAAGTATTCTTAAGCAAGAAACATATTAACAAAGTGTTTGAATTCTTAGAAAATGATGATGAAGAATCAATTCAACAACTTATTGAAAAAGAAAAAGCACAGGAGTTTTCGTCTAAAGATTTCAAACCAGAATTAATCAAAGATTTGGAAGCTGATTATAAATTACTTCAGAAAATTGAAGCGTTATGGAAAAATGTTAATTCTGATCCAAAATTAGACACATTTATTGAAAAGCTGAAGAATGATAAAACTTTGAAACAAAATAAACTGATTGTCTTTACAGAATCCAAAGAAACTGCTGAATACTTAGAAAGGAAACTAAATCCTAAGTTTGATAATAAAGTAACTGCATTTTCTTCTAAATCATCTGAATTTACCAGAACGCAAATCATTGAAAACTATGATGCAAATTATCCTAAAAAGAAACAAAAGGATGACATTAGAATACTAATTACAACTGATATTTTAGCAGAGGGTGTTAGTTTGCATAGGTCAAATGTTGTAATTAATTATGATATCCCCTGGAATCCAGTTAGGATGATGCAAAGAGTAGGACGTATTAATAGGGTAAGTAAGAATCCGCCATTTGATACTATTTATACTTATAATTTCTTTCCGGCTGGACCAATTAATGATAATATTAGTTTGAAAGAAGCAGCAGAATCTAAAATTGCTGCTTTTATTGAAATGCTGGGAAATGATGCTAAACTACTTACTGATGAAGAAGTTAAATCTCATGATTTATTTGCAAAATTAACTTCTAAGAAAATTATTACTGGTGAAGATGAAGAAGATGACCCTGAGTTAAGATATTTGAAGTTCTTACGGGATTTAAGGGATAATCAGATAGATTTATTTGAGAAGATTAAACGATTACCTAAGAAATCACGAAGTGCAAAGAAACATTCTGAAAATTATAATTCAGTTATGACATTCTTTAGGAAGGGAAAATTAAGAAAAATATTCATGAATAAAGGGAGTTCTATTGAAGAAGTTGATTTCTTTCAAGCGGCTGAACTTTTAGAAGCTGATGTTAAGATTAAAAGAGAAAAATTAGAACCAGAATTTTATAAACATCTTGAAGAAAACAAAAAAGAGTTTAATGCTGTGTTTATGGAAGAAGGAGAAGAATTAACCGGTCTTGGTGGAAGAAGTCACGAATCAAAGTTAAGAAAGACAATCAAAGCTATAATTAAGTCTAAAGAATTTACTGATGATGACGAAGATTTCTTACATGATATTCTAAGATTATTAAATGAGGGTGGAATAGCTAAAGCAACTATTAAAAGAATTTTAAAAGAAGTGCAAGGCGAGATTAATCCACTTAAGATTTTAGCCAAAATCAAAGGCGGAATTCCTCAAGATGTATTCCAGGGAACTTTTGTAAAAAGTTCCGCAGATACAACTGGGCCAAGAGAAGTAATCTTATCAGAATATCTAATTGGTAAATAAAAATGGCAAAAATTAATGTTTTAGGAACTGAAATTTCTTATTACCAATACAATGAAGATGATTTTATCTGTTTAACAGATATGGTTAAAAATATAGAAAATGGGGTTGTTTTAATAGAAAAATGGCTCAGAAATAAGAATACTATTGAATTTTTGGGTACATGGGAAGAGATTTATAATCTTAATTTTAATTCCCCCGAATTCGAGGGGATTAAAAATCAAGCAGGTCTCAACAGATTCAGTCTTTCAGTTAAGCAATGGACAGAAAAAACCAATTCTAAAGGAATTATCGCAAAAGCTGGAAGATATGGGGGAACATATGCACATAAAGACATTGCCTTTGAATTTGCTTCTTGGATTTCTCCTCAATTTAAGCTCTATTTGATAAAAGAGTTCCAGAGACTCAAAGAACAAGAACAAAAACAGTTAGGATGGGATATAAAAAGAAATCTTGCTAAAATTAATTATAAGATTCATACAGATGCAATTAAGGAGAATCTAATCCCTAAAGAGATCACAAGGGAGCAAACAAATAGGATTTATGCCACTGAAGCTGATATTCTCAATGTTGCTCTATTTGGGATGACTGCAAAAGAATGGCGAGATGTTAATCCAGATAAAAAAGGCAATATTAGAGATTATGCTAATGTTTCTCAATTGGTCTGTCTTTCTAACTTAGAGAATCTAAATGCTTTATTCATCAATGAGAATTTACTGCAAGATAAAAGATTAATCAAATTAAACCAAATAGCGATACATCAAATGAAATTATTAAGTGAAGATAGAACTGTAAAGAGGATGGAACTAAAATAAAAATGGATCAAATTAATCTTTCAGAGTACTATAAAACAAATCATTATTCTGATTTTCTTGAATGTAGTAGAAATTTGATTTATAGGTCAGGTATGAAACAGTTCATAGAAAATTATGAAGTGTTAGTAAGTAAGGATTTCACTGAAAAAAATAATTCCCCAGATACTTCAATGAAGCTTATGAATGAATTGATCAACAATGTTGATGAATTTAATTTTTTCATAATAAGATTATCGATTGGTTTAGAAATGGCTTTAAAAGGTTTATTTTTGTATCATCAGTATAATATTTTTGTTATTGAAGATGAAAAGCTGATAAAAATAGAGTCTTTAAAATGTGACTTAACTACTAAGAAAACGCTAAAATTTGATTTTTTTATTAATAATCTTAAGAACATAAAAGATAGTTTTCTTGAATATCAAAGAATGTTCAAATTTTTTCAACAAAGAAGGAATGAATATATTCATTTCGCAAAAAATAAATATAGTTATAGTCATAAAGAAATTGTAGGCAATATTATTAAATTAAATAATTTTATGAAAAATGAGGTGTTTTCTGTTCTTGAGGCAGAAGAATAAAAATGGATCAAAGAAGTGCAATAAAATTACTTGATGAAACATTCAATAATGATTTTGATTTGGGTAAGTTTTTAATTTTCATTAAAAATCTGTTTAATCATTTTAATGTTAAAGAATATTCTTCAATCGTTTGGAAAGAATACCATGATTATATTGAATCATATAAATCATTCGGAGTTTACAAAGATTCATCAAAGAAAGAGATTGATATTCTTGTCGTAAAACTGAAAAAAGCCAGTTCTAGAGATAGAGCTAGAACCATGCAAAGAAATTTTATTGCTAAATATCTCGGAAACGCTGAGAAAGATTCTGCTTTAGTCGCTTTTTATGGGGATGATCCACAAGATTGGCGATTTTCTTTTGTTAAGATGGAGTATAATCTTGTTAAAGATGAATCTGGTAAAGTTAAACCACAAAAAGAACTAACTCCAGCAAAGAGATATTCTTTTTTAGTTGGGGTAAATGAACCTAATCATACTTGCAGAGGACAATTTCTAAATCTAATTATGGAAGAAGATGTCAGCCCATCATTAGAAGAAATTGAAAAATCATTCAGTATTGAGAAAGTTACCAAAATCTTTTTTGAAGAATATAAAAAATTATATCTTGATTTAAAAGAATCATTAGAGAGAGTTCTGGAAAACGATAAGAAAGTAAAAAAAGAATTTGAAGAACGAAACATTTCTACTGTTGATTTTGCTAAGAAATTACTTGGACAGATTGTTTTTATTTATTTCTTACAGAAAAAAGGTTGGCTCGGAGTTGTAAAAAATGATAATGGCGGATTTGAAAAATGGGGAACTGGGCCTAAGAATTTCTTAAGAAGATTGTTTAATAAGGAAATAGTCAATTATGACAACTTCTTTAATGACATTTTAGAACGATTATTTTATGAAGCTTTAGCAACTGAAAGAGATGATGATTATTATCGCTTATTTAAATGTAAAATCCCATTCTTAAATGGAGGATTATTTGAGCCAATAAACGATTATGATTGGGCAGGAACAGAGATTGTTCTTGATAATTTTATCTTTGAGACAATCTTTTCTGTATTTGACAGATTTAACTTTACAGTTAAAGAAGATGAACCATTAGAAAAAGAAGTCGCAGTAGATCCAGAGATGCTTGGAAAAGTTTTTGAAAATCTGCTTGATGTTACTGACAGGAAAAGCAAAGGAGCGTTTTATACTCCTCGTGAGATTGTGCATTATATGTGTCAGCAATCTTTGATTAACTATTTAGAGACCAATACTTCTATTCTTAGAGAAGATATTGAGAAGTTTATCCAATTAGGTGATTTTGCAACTTCTAATGATGAAAGAGTGTTGGAAGATATTAGGTCAAAGCAAGATAAACTAAATAAAGGCATGATTAACGCCTCTATATTTGATAGAGAAGTTAAAGAGTTAATTGACAAGCTAAGTCTGCCTAAATCTATCATAGAAAATAAAGAAAAGATTGACGATTTACTCAAAGAAATTAAAATTGTTGATCCTGCTGTTGGTTCGGGAGCATTCCCTGTTGGAATGCTTAATGAAATTGTTAAAGCTCGTTCAACCCTATCTATATTTCTGAATAAACAAAGAACAGATTATGATTTGAAAAGAGAAATCATTGAAAATTGTTTATATGGGGTAGATATTGAAAGTTCTGCTGTTGATATTACTAAATTACGATTTTGGCTATCTTTAATAGTTGATGAGTTAGATATGAAGAATATTAAACCTCTTCCTAACTTAGATCATAAAATTATGTGTGGAAATTCTTTATTAGAAGAGTTTGAAGGAAAAAAGCTGTTTGATGAGAAATTATTAGGGGAAGTTAAAAGAGATTTTGCCAAAGAATTGAAAGAGATAGGTCAGAAGATTAGAGATTTGTATTCTTCATACAAAGGAGATGACTTTGAGAAAGAATTGAAAAAGTTAGAACGTGAGCGAAAAAAGATAGAGACTGAAGCACAAAAAGATAGAGAATCTTCTCAAGCAACTTTAAGCGATTCAATTTCTAAACGCATCAAAGAATCTCAAGTTAAATTAAGAGAGTTAAAAAGTTTACAGCGAAAATTCTTTAATGAGCAAAATCGTAAGTTAAAGAAACAATATAGAGACCAAATTGATAAACTAGAATGGGATTTGATTAAAGAAACCCTGAAAGAAGAAGACAATGAAGAAGCGATTGAGAAATTATCTGAATACAAGAAGAATAAATCAAAACCATTCTTTTTATGGAAGCTGTACTTTGCTGAAGTATTCCAAAGAGAGAATCCCGGGTTTGATGTTGTTATAGGGAATCCGCCGTATGGAGCAGAAATAGATAAAGAAGATTTGAATGTCATTAAGAAAAAATTAACTGATACTAATAACTCAAATAGTGCAGCTTTGTTTATTGATTATGCTAAAAACCAATGGACAAGATCAAATGGCACATTAAGTTATATTGTTCCAAAATCACTACTTTATTCAGAAAGATGGTTTAGTTTGGTTGAATCTATGATTTGGAATGTTTCTGTTCTTGTTGATGTTGAGAAAGCTTTTGAGAAAGTAAAGCTTGAGCAAGTAGTTTTCGTGTTTAACAAAGTCATCAAAACAGATTCTTATTTAGCAAGGAAGTTTTTAGATGATAATTTCCAATATTCAACCTGCATTAAAAATGAGACTGCACTAAAATTGAAAGCTTGGATATGTGGAGTTAAAGAAGATGAGATAAGCCTAGTAGAAGGACTAGAAATAAAGTTAACACAACTTAATCAGATCTCACTTACAAGAAGAGGAATTGGTGTTCAGAAGCATCTTTCAGATAAAGGTGAATTTAAGGTTCTTGGTGGTAAGAATATTTTTAGGTATGGGGTTTCAGGTAATAAAGGATTCATTACAAAAGAAGTAATGGAAAGGAACTCAAAGAAATTAGGATTTTTGAAACAAAAAAAGATTATCTCTCAGGATTTAATCGCACATATTCAAAATCCATTTCCACACATTAAGATAATGTCCTTCTTAGATATTAAAGGGGAATACATAGGGTTAGACACTATTCAAAATACTGTAATTAATGATCTTGGCTATGATTACAAATATGTATTGAGTTTATTAAATTCTAAATTTGTGAGTTGGTACACGTATAAGTTTATTTATTGTTCTGCTATTAGAACTATGCACTTTGATAACTATTACATTGGAAAAATAATCATACCAGCCATAGACATTACACAGCAAGAACCATTCATCCAATTAGTAGACCAAATCCTCTCCATCACCAAAGACGACGATTACTTAGATAATCCTGACAAGAAAGCCAAAGTAAAACGATTGGAAAAAGAAATTGACCAATTAGTTTACAAGCTTTATGATTTAACTCCTGAAGAAATTAAGATTGTTGAGGAGTTTAATGGAAAATGAAACCAGAAAATGTTTTAGTTGTCTTTGAAGGAAAGAACATCCGCCGATTATGGCACAAAAAGGAATGGCATTTTTCCATTATAGATATTGTAGCAGTCTTGACAGATAGTTCTATTCCAAAAAGATACTGGTCGGACTTAAAAGCTAAGCTTCTAGAAGAGGGATTTGAACCGTACGATAAAATCGTACAGTTGAAAATGCCAGCAGAAGATGGTAAATTAAGGGAAACTGATAGTGCTAATACAGAGACTATGTTAAGATTAATTCAATCAATTCCATCCAAGAAAGCTGAACCATTCAAGCAGTGGCTGGCTCAAGTAGGGTATGAACGCATCCAAGAGATTGAAAATCCTGAATTAGCGCAAGATAGAGCTAAAGAATATTATGAACTCAAAGGATACCCGAAAGAATGGATTGATAAGCGATTAAGAGGGATTGCCATCAGACAAGAATTAACAGATGAATGGAAAAGTAGAGGTGTTGAGGAACAGAAAGACTTTGTCATCCTAACAAATGAAATATCTAAAGCAACATTTGGCAAGACCGTTGGAAAATACAAACAGTTTAAAGGGATTAAGAAACCAAACCAGAACCTGAGGGATCACATGACTGATTGGGAACTTATTTTAAACATGGTTGGTGAGAAAGCCACTACGGACATCACTATTGCTAAAGATAC
>Ga0210057_1006616_pt1 | contig 14333 bp, 21 predicted proteins | sample CryGeyCG2114_010_2_FD_183968 | JGI IMG/M metagenome (GOLD analysis project Ga0210057, IMG submission 183968) | Groundwater microbial communities from aquifer - Crystal Geyser CG10_big_fil_rev_8/21/14_0.10 (SPAdes) (version 2) | ecosystem: Environmental > Aquatic > Deep subsurface > Groundwater ... | reverse complement strand
ACCGCCACAAAATACATGGAATCAGACACAAAAACAGCGCACGACCTTGAAAAAAACGCGTTTGACTTATACAGTTTATTCTGGCTATTGCAAGACATGCAGGAAAAACCAAAAAAACAGAAAAAAGAAAAACACGCAAATGAGGCAGTTCAATGAAGAAACACACATGGATGATGCTGGCCTGCCTGGCAATTCCAATTGCCGTATTAATTATGGCATATGGATTCGGGATAAGAAACCCTATAGTGTACTGGACAGCATTATTAATGTGTCCTGCAATACATATCATAATGATGATATCGGGTGAAAAATGCCACTGACTAAAATAGCCGCATATTCGATAATAATATTCAGCATTATAGTAATGTTTGTGATAATGCACCCTGGATGGACCGAGGCCATTAAATGAAAATGCATAAGAAAAAAACAAACACTGGAGCGAAAGAAAAATTAATCAGCGCAACAGGAAGCATATCAGGAATTGCAAGCATAATGGGCTCGTGGCAGGTATGCCACAGCATATGCCTCGCAATAATTTCTGTTCTGGCCGTGCTTGGAATAACAGTAGCGGGAATGCCTCTGGCATTTCTGACAACGCTGGCAATTCCATTCTGGACAATCGCATTCCTGCTCCTGCTTGTCCTTCTCTCACTGCACCACACAAAAAAATGCATATCCGGCAACACAATCCTGTTCAACTCCGGGCTGATAATCGCAGGAATACCTTTCCAGCAGGTTCAGGCATTTCAGCCAGCATTCTGGACAATCGGCGGCATTATGGCAGGAATGTCGATAATTATTTTCATAAAAAACAAAACCAAAAGGTGGAAAAAATGAAAATGTTTTACGGAATAATACTATTATTGATAGTGCTTGCGTCATGCACAGCAACAAGCAACGGAATAAAAGCCACAGTATACAAATCGCCAAGCTGCGGATGCTGCAGCTTATACGCAAGAGAACTAAAAACACAAGGATACGATGTCAATGTTGTTGAAGTCTCTGACATGTCGCCGATAAAAAACAAATACAGCATACCATCGAGCATGCAGACATGCCACACAACAGTGATTGGAGATTATTACGTTGAAGGGCACGTCCCATTTGCCGCCGTGGAAAAGCTATTAACTGAAAAACCTACTATAGACGGAATAGCTCTTCCAGGAATGCCAGTCGGCTCCCCAGGAATGCCAGGGTCAAAACAAGGAAAATTCACCATATATGCAATAAAAGGCAGTGAAAAAACAGCATTTATGGAGATATAAAAAATGAAGGAAAAACACGCAAACACAGTATTGATGATAATATTAATACTTTCAATTGCGTGGATTGCCTACATGCTTGCAGGATTATTTTTGCCTGCAAGCCCTCTTTCGGCAGACACTGCCTTAAACAAAATCACAACAGGAACAACCAATGAAGGAGATGTGGAAATTGGGCTAACACCCTCCGGATTTGTGAATGGGCAGTTTAAAGTCAGCATTGCGACAAACACCCACTCTGTCGACCTCAGCCCATTTAACTTAAAGCAGATAACAACGCTGGAATATGAAGGCAAAATAATCTATCCTTCATCTGCGCCTGCAATGCAAGGGCATCACGCGCAAGGAACACTGGTGTTTGAAACAAAGACAGCGCCTCAGTCATTCACAATAAAAATAAAAGGAATACCATCTATCGATGAAAGAGTGTTTGCATGGTGATAAAGTGATGCTCGAAAAATTGCGGAAAAAGCTGGGAAAGGGAAAAATAAAAAAAGCCCTCGAAAAAGCGCTTTCGTGCTGCTTCGAGGAATAAAATCATTTGCACTTCGCAGAAGCCCAGTTATAAAGCCATGCGAATATTCCGCCGCACAATGCGCCACAGAATAACCCCCACAGCAAACCAACAAATATTCCTGTTGTTGTCGCTGTAAGACCTGGGTAAATGCTCGCAAGCATTGAAAACATCTGCGGGCTGAACCAGACTGTGGTTATATTTGCTGAAGCAAATCCAGCAGCAGCCGCAAGATAAACTCCATAAAATATCCCGGAAGCGACTGCTAATCCTTTAACATTCCATTTATCTGCCATTCTTTTCACCTCGTTATTTCATATTTGAGCATATTTCCTCATACAAAGGAGTCCACAATACTCCAAACGCGAATCCAAAGATAATCTCCTCAATTGGAACTTTCAACAGCATAATACCACTCAATGACGACATATTCCATGTTGACAAAATCCACGGCGATATAAATTCAGAAGCGCCCAAAGACACCCAGTAAAGAATCGCGAATAATAATCCGCCGTAAATAATGTGCTTTCTCAAATTAGGGTACAATATTGCCGCAGATATTCCTCCTATGATGCACGAGATGACTGCTGAATAAATTATGTTCAGAGACGCAAAAGACTTTGTCAAAATTATGAACGCGACAAGTGTTGTTATTAAGGGAACATAGCACTTACAAGGGCGGCAAACTTTTTTCATAACCACCCGCTTTTTTGACAGCCCCTCATAAATAAATCCTGCGATTCCACCGAGAAAAAACATCAGCAAAAAAGCCTCTATATCAATGCCATATTTAACCCCGAAGTTGAAAAGCGTCTGCGGAACCCAATAATTAGGGATAAAATACAACTCCCCAAAGCCGAACGGAAGGGCAATCAAGCTGCTCCAAAGCATTTTTGTTCTTAAATCTCTTCTTGAGAAATACATAAAAAACCAAAAAAATCCAAGCAATGCGACCCAAACCAAGTATTCGTACATATGCGTTCCTTGATAAAATGCCTAATTTAAGAATATATAAATCTTTGTCGATTTGCACCATATGATAAACGCATAAAAAGCTTTAAATACATTGTTTAAGCTACAATAATTGCAATGATAAGCCATAAAACACTTGGACTGGGGATAATGGTGTTCGCAGTAATCCTGTTCATAATTGGATTTTCATACGTAAAATCCGCTGAAAACGCCCTGATGGAAGGACATTCCACCACGCAAAGCGGAGCATGCACACACGCAGAAGACGCAATATGCCCATATGAAAAACTAAATGAGCTCGCAGTTCCGAAATACACAGCATTATTCCTTGATATTGCCTTGTTTATCGCAGGATTCATTATATTCATAAGAAAAACGCCGCAGGAAGCAGTGATGAAGAAAGCAAAGAAGCACGCAAAAGACCTGGGAGCTGAGGAAGGAAAAGTCTTTGAGCTTTTGACAGACTCAAACGGAATGATATTTCAAAACGAATTGGTTGAAAAATTACAGCTTTCAAAAGTGAAAGTGACAAGACTTCTGGACAAACTCGAAGCAAAAGGACTTATTGAAAGAAGAAGGCGCGGAATGACAAACGTCATAATCGCAAAATAAAATGTATTACCACAGAAAACAAACATCATTGAGTTTTCAGGATGCTGTTGCAAAAATAAAATCAGAGCTTCAAAAACAAGGATTTGGAGTGCTCACGGAAATTGACGTTCAGGCCACACTAAAGAAAAAACTTGATGTTGATTATGACAAATATGTCATACTTGGGGCGTGCAGTCCGCCTAACGCATACAAAGCCCTTCAAATCGAGAAAAATATCGGCGTCTATCTTCCATGCAATGTTATTGTATACGAAGACGCGGGAAAAGTCTTTATTTCATGCGTTCTGCCCACAATTGCGATGTCAAGAATAGGAAACAACAGCTTAAAAGAAGTTGCGCAGGAAGTCGAGGCAAAACTAAAAACAGCTGTTGACAACTGCTGATTAATCCATAATTTCATCAGCATAAGGCTTTGGCTGCCATGCCTTATTGTACTTATTTCCGTCCTTGAACTCCATCATATGCTCTTTTAATTCCTCTGAAATCAACGCCCTTCCAGACTCAACGTCATTTGAAAACTCTTTTGCGTATCTTGCCTTGATTTCCAGCAAATCCCAAGTCTTTGCAATGTAAATCGCAGAAGGAACTTCTGAAGAATTGCAGGAATTTCCAAGAATTTCACTAACTTGCCCAAGATTGCTTATCGGAGTATACCTTATTTGTTTATCTACTGCCTGTTTAAACATGTCCTTCAACTCTGTTCTTTTCAAAACTCCGTTGCTGTCAACACCATACAATACCATGTCTTCGCTTACGCCTTTCATTGCTTCGATTGCGCCGAATGCTTCTTCTGACGTTAATCCTGCTTTTTCAGCAATTTCATACGCCTTGCTTATTGAGGCTTCATGGCAGGGGAACAGGTATTTCGCGTCTTTGAACTTTTCAGGATTGAAATGCGGATAGAAATCTCCGGAATAAGGATTTTCATTCTCAAGATGACTTTCATTCACTAAAAATCCAAAATTAACCGGACTCGCGCGCAGTTTATTCAACACGATTATTTTATTCTTCATTTCTTCAGACGCAGGAAATGCTTCATCATACATCTTCAGGACATTTCTGAGCTTTATCTGCTCCCCGACAACAATGCCGGCATTGAAATTCTTATCAGCAAACAATTCCCAAAGATCTCCGCGGAAAGGACAATTATATTTCTCGCTCACCCTGCATTCTCCTCCGCTAAGATTGTAAAAAACATCTTCGACTGCTCCAAACGGAGTATGCTTGAATTTTTCAATATTTTTCTCATAACCCTCAATAAAATCAGCGACAGCCATGGCTGGAAGATGATGATTAACTCCCAATTCCTGCTTCTTGGCAGCGAGATAAACAGACTGGAACGTGCTTGTCGAATAACGCATTTCAGTAAACCGTATCAAATTATTTCTTTGACTTTCAGCACGGTCTTTTTCAGCCAGCTCAACAATATTCCTCAACCTTCTGTAATTTTCAGCAGGAATAAACCAGTTTGTCTTTCTTTTTGCCCTTTTGGCATTCGCATATTCTTCAGCCTGCTCTTTGACAAGGTTTTTCACAATGCTGAAATGCCCTGCAAATGTTTGCGGATTCGAATACTTGTTTGCAGACTCCCTGTTAAGAGCGGTTCTTTTTTTGTCCATTCCAGGAACTATTCTGTAAATACCCACAATTTCAGCTCTTGTCGAAAACTTTTCCTTTAATTTTTCATCTATTGTAATGTCTCTTTCAGCAAGACCTAAAGGCGAAGGAGCTCTGAATTTGGATTTAAAATCAGGAAGTTCGGCAGTCGCATCATTATATTTAAGATGATATAAATCATTGATTAAGCTTCCAGCAACTCCCTGCGTGGGAATTTGGTGAAGCTCATAAACAGCAAGATTAAGCATCAATGCGTCCTCCTGACTGAGAGCCGCGAAATTGCTCCTGAATCTCTGATAAGCGCCAATAATATCCGGATTGGCTAATTTCTTTTCAGCAATAAAATTGCCTAAAAAGTTTAATGCGCTGTCATTTATTGGCGGAAGCTCAAATGCCTTCAACACGCTTTCATCATATCTTGCCTTGTTTAAGTCGCCTACAACACTCAAAATATAAGACAGCTGGCGTTCGTCGAATTTTCCAGATGCGAGTTTTTCAAAAATATTATCCCCTAATAATGCTTTCTCAACCTTTTCATTCTTGTATCTGCTCTGATCTATGACTTTTGCAAAATCTTTATCGCCCACTGCCTTTGCAATATTATATAAGTGTTCTGTGTGATTGTCCCCGACAAATAATTCCCCGATTGAGCCTAAAGAGCCGACATTTTTGACAGCGCCTGCCCTTTTGATTATTTTTCCGTCTTTTCCATACAATCTTAAGCTTAACCTGCTTCCCTGCTTTAATCTGGCATTACACAAAGTGCATTTGCAGTTCACAGCATGGCGGTATTCAATAGGGCCTGCGTATTTTATTATTATAGCGTCAAGAGTTCTCGGTTCAATCTGTGAGTCAATGTGAGATAAAAAGTTAAAAATCGGCATCAACCCGCCGCTTATGTTATTGTTGATTGAATAATTGTCAACCAGCTCATGCAATGCCTTTGCTTTCCTTGAATTTGGATGGAACACCCTGTTTACAAGCAGGTGTGATTTCTCGTATGTTGTTTCTTTGACTGTCATAAGAACCTATTAACTCAAGCTGCTTATTAATATGTGCGGTAACCTTTATCACCACAAAGCTTATAAGCTAATTATGTTTAATATATAATATGAGCATAGAAGAGTTCGGCTTTACACGCACAGAAAGCAAATTGTATATGACTTTGCTTGAACTTGGGCCTTCGCAGGCAGGAGTATTGTCGCGAAAATCAGGACTGCACAGAAGAATTGTGTATGATGTTCTTGACCGCCTGATATCAAAAGGTTTAGTGGGATATATCACTGAAAACGCCAAAAAACTGTTCACTGCCGCCAATCCAGAAGAACTGCAGAACATATTATCAAGAGAACAGGAAAACCTGAACAAAGTGCTTCCGGAATTAATGATGAAGTACAACATGCCACATGAAAAAAACCAGACATTATTTTATACTGGAACAAGCGGCTTGCGAACATGCTTTAACGACCAATTAAACTCAGGAAAGGAAGTCCTTGTACTGGGAGCATCGGCTGACGCGCAGGAGTTTTTGAATTTCTATTTCAAGCATTACGACAATGAAAGAAAAAAGCGGAAAATACATGTCAAGATACTGACAAAAGACGTCAAAGAATTCGCGAACATACCATTAAGCGAAGTCCGCAAGCTGCCGATAGATACAGGAAATTCAACAACAAACATATACGGAAACAAAGTCGTTATTGTGCACTGGAACAGAGAAAGGCCGTTTGCAATAATGATAAACCAAAAGGAAATCGCGGACACTTACAGGGGAATATTCAAACTACTTTGGAAGTGACTTGAAATATTTCATCCAGAACCTTTCAGACTTAAAATCCATTTCGGCGAATTCCGCATAGACATTGGATAAAGAAATTTTATTCTCCTCAAAATAAGACGCGAATGCGGCTTTTACCGCATCTGCCAATTCTTTTGGAATGCCTCCAAACCTTGTAGAAGCATTGTTCAAGGACAATGATTTATCCTCTATATTATACAAAAACCACGCCCCTCCTGGAATCTGGGCTTCCAAAGGGCTTACCGCATTAAGCTTGAAAATTCCCGGAATTTCATCATGGAGAAGCCTGTTGCTCGTCAATTCAAAGGAACAGCCATAAATCTCGATTTTGCTCAAATCAGTCAAATCAGGAAAAAACAAAATGAATTTTCCAACCTGCTCTGAAGAAAAATCAGCAAGCATGCCTTTGACTTTAATGCTTAAACCCATGAGAAATCACAATAATCCAATATTAATAAACTTATTTATTTTTCCTCTTCTTATTGCCTGCAAAATGATAACCCAACCTGATATGCTCGATTTCCTGCAATATGCGAATAGCAACATATAACATCACGAACATCAAAATGGCCGCGCACAAAGTGTAAATGCTTGGATTAAATCTCAAGTAAACAGCCGAAATCAATACATAAGCCTGCACGTTCACCGGAAGCGGAGAAGTAAGAAAAAACATAATCTTTTCAGGCAATGCATGCTGGAACGCACTATAGCTCAAAAGCAAACCTTCGAACATAATAATCAAAATTATTCCCGCAAGCAAAGGATTATGGAAATAATTCCAAAATGCCCCTGGAACAGTATAATGAAAAATTTTCCTCAGCAAATCTATACCAACAAAAAACAGCACGAAGCTGTTTCCCAAAGCAGTGTTCCATCCAAGCCTTTCCCTGATATACTTCCCAAAATAAAACGCCATGCCGATTGTTATAATAATCAAAGGAGTGATAATCCACCACATTTCAGGAACAAGAACAGGTGCTTTTAACAATAACAAAAATTCCTGCCATACTGTGTATGCAAACAACTTATAATCAAACATTTATGAAAAATAGACTGAAACATATTTAAAACTTTGGAATCACTTCAGCCTGATGCTTTCCAGATTCTTTGGAGCTATTGTCTCAACCCTAAACTGCTTGTGGATTGTGGATGCAAGATCAAGGCATGCCGAAGCTTCGCCGTGCTGCAAAATAACCCTTTTCGGATGCGGCGAGCATCTTGATAAAAAGTTCATCAGCTGTCTTCTATCAGAGTGGTCTGAAATCTCGAACTTGTGAACATCCATCTTAATCTGGACAACTTCAGTCTTGTTTGCCCCTGTCTTGAACATAATTTCCTTTTCCCCTGCCTGCAACCTGCGACCCAAAGACCCTGCGCCCTGGTAACAGCTGAAAACCAGCATATTCTTGGGATCTTCAGCGAGATTTTTCAGATACTCGACAGAAGGGCCGCCGACCAACATGCCTGAAGTTGCCAGCACAACTCCCGGACCGCCGTCTTCGATAACCTGGACTCTTTCCTTATGAGAACCGACACGCTTGAATATCGGGCTCAGGAATGGATTTTGATCCTTGTGGAAAATTAATTTTCTAATGAAATTATTCAAATATTCAGGATATGCCGTATGGATAGCAGTGATATCCCACACCATGCCGTCAAGCCAGACATTAATGTCTTCAGGCAGTTCCTTGTTCTTCACCATATTGTCAATGACAACCATAACATCCTGGGCTCTTCCAGTTCCCAAAACCGGCATTAACACCTTTCCACCCCTATCAATTGTTGTCTTGATTAAAGTCTTCAAATGTTCATCCTGCTCTCTTGCATGATCAGCAGACATTGCCTTGCTTCCATAAGTGCTTTCAATAGCAACAGTCTCCAATCTCGGGAAATTTGTTGACGCAGGATCAAGCAATGGAGATTTTCCAAATTTCAAGTCAGCAGTATACAAGAAGTTGTGGAGACCATTTCCAATGTTGAAATGCGCCATGCTTCCGCCCAAAATGTGGCCGCTGTTGTAGAACGTCAATCTAACGTCAGGAGTAATGTCTGTGACGCTTTCAAAATCTATTGTGATAGTGTGCTTGACCATATCCTTTATATGATCAGAGTTATACAACGGCTCCTTGTTTTCTGATTTTGAAATCTTCACCAAGTCCAGCATCAGCAAGCTCATAACATCCCTTGTAGGAGCAGTGCAATACACAGGACCTTCATAGCCAAACTTGAATAAATATGGCAAAAATCCTGAGTGGTCAACGTGAGCGTGCGTAATAACAACAGCATCCAATTTCTTAATGTCAAACTCAGGAGCTTCAAGCATAGGATAAGCTTCCGAAGGCTCAGTTGCTGCCACGTCTATACCACAATCCAACATCACGGTTGATTTTGGAGTCTGAAGAAGGAAGCACGACCTTCCAACCTGCCTTCCTGCGCCAAGAGCTGTGAGCCTTACCCATTCCTGCTTTTTTTCTGAAGTCCAGCCGTCATAAATCTGATGGCCGACCTTGTCCAAAAATTTCCTTCTGAAATCGCTGTTTTCATGCAAAACTTCATTGATGTTTTCTATCAAAATGCTTCGGATTGGCGGCGATCTTCGAATGACAGGAACCCACAAAATTTTCTGCCTCAATTCCTTCAGCAAAGCTCCGCCTTTTCCGATCGCCAAACCAGGCTTTTCAGCTTCAATTGTGACAATACTGCGTTGCGGGTCAAATACCAAGTTGCCCACGCCAGCTTCCTCAGGAAGAAGCTTCTTGATTATTTCTTCAGTTTTTTCCTGCGGCAATGAAATTGAAGGATCAGGTCTTAATTCAACCCTCTTTTTGAGAGTGTCAACTATTTTTCTTACAACTCCCTCGTCATCCGCGAAAAAGCTCTTGTCCTTTGTGTACACAACAATGTTCGCGCCTTCAAAACAAGCGTCTGAAACCTTGTCAGGCGGAAGCATCTTGTATATTTCTTTTATAATATCCATTTGTTACCTTTTATTGAGAAATTTGAAATTAAGCATCCAATCTTTGGTCCAATTCCTTTGTCATTATATGCTGGACGCCCTTGTCTGTGATTGTCGCAATATCAATTCCGTTTCCTGAATTCGGATCTCTCTGGACAGCTGCGTTTATAGCCCTCAATGCCAGCTTAATTCCATCTTCAACCGACATATTCTTCTTGTACTCAGCTTCCAAAACTCCAAATGCGAATAATGAACCTGAACCGTCGCTGTAATAATCATCAAATTCCATTGCGCTTCCATCAGGCTCAATTGAGTAAACGTGGAAACCTTCCTCGTCGACACCGCCCAAAATGAATGATGCCACTCCCGGAATCATCGACATTTTTCTGATATTTGAGTAATTTAGTCCCGCAATCATGTTTGCGACTTCCCTTGCGTTGCTCTTTCTGTGAACTTGCATGTCCTTTAACGCAATTTCAGCCCTTGACAGCTTAATCATTAATTGAATATCTGATACGTTTCCAGCTGTTGTCAAAACATACTGGTCTGTGATTGGCACGACTTTTGTGACTTTCTTTGCCGCTATAAAGCCGGCAGTAGCCCTCTTGTCTCCTGCCAAAACAACACCATCCTTGCATTTAATAGCGAGAGTTGTAGTTCCGTTTTTCATGACTTCGATTTCGTTTTTCATTATTTAACACCCGAAAGAATTGTTAATAACTATTGAATATATGAGAGGTATTTAAAGATTTCGCTTGATTTGACTATATGAAGTGTATGCGTTTTCCAAACCTTTCAACAGCCAAAGACCTGTCTTTTACATCAATCACAGCTATAGGAACCTGCGAAATGTGTATAGTTTCAGCAATATGCCTTATTCCAGAACCGCTGTTAACCTGATTTTCCTTCTTGTCTTCATAACTCACAGGATTTCCCACAACATACGCATTAGCTTTCTTTCTTTCAAGACCGAACCTCATAACTTCCCGCCTTAATTCCGACAATTTCTTAATGACGCTGTGCTCAAAACGGTACGGTTTCGGGTTTTTGGCGTCATACTCCTGAACTTCAGCAATAATAGGAGACATGGCAAGAATAAAATCAGGACCATTGATTGATGCGAACGCTATTGATTTTAACACTATGTTGTCATCTCTCCCTTTATCTGAAAATTTTAAAACATCCGAATTAGACGCATTGAACACGCAATTATCCTGATTCATACCCAATCTTGCCAATTCTTTTGACACCATAATCCCCAAATCAAGAACATCATGAGGCGAAGCTGTATTCCACTCAAACCCATTTCTTCTTTCAACATACTTCTCCAGAACTATCGGCGATCCTAAAACAGAAAGCTCCATAGAATCAATTCTTCCTGGCTTATGAAAATAATTCTTTGTAAAGTAAACTTCCGGTATCATCAAACTCACCTGTTGAAAAATAAGTTTTACAGTTTAGTTATAAACCTTGCTAAATAGATTTTGCCAAATAGACCGTATGCTTTGCAGGCTTATTGCAGATTATGCAATTTCCTTCCGGCTTTTCCTCTCTTCCATTTGGAGTTCCGCAGACAACCCCGCCTTGAGTTTCATCCGACATTATGTCAGCGCACTTTTGCCCGTCCATTTCTGTTGAACACCACGGTGTTTTCACAAAACCCTTGTATTCTTTTAATAATTTCTTTGCTTCTTCCAAAGTGGATGCGGTTCTTGTGTTGTCCTTGAATGATTCTTCCGCTCTTCTTGAAATTTCTTTATCCACCTCGATTGCCTGCTCCACAACCAATCTTGCCAACTCCTTGATTGGAGCAAAAGTCTTTTTTCTGTCAGTCCTTCTTGCAATAACAACCTGCGATTTCTCCACATCCTTAGGACCGATTTCAATTCTTAATGGAACTCCTTTTAATTCCCAATCATTAAACTTGTATCCTGGGCTTTCGTCTCTTGTGTCAATATGGGCTTTAAGATTTGTCTTTGCCACTATTTGCCTTGCTTCCTCGCACAGCTTCATCACAGCCATATTTGACTTGGGATTGTTTGCGAATGTTATTGGCACGATTGCCACTTGTATTGGCGCAAAATCGACCGGCAAAATCAAGCCATTGTCATCGCCGTGAGTTGCGATCAACGCAGCCATAATCCTCCAAATTCCAGGACCAAAGCAAGTCTGGAAGCCAAATTCCTTGTTTCCATTCTCAGCGTCAAACTTAATGCTGAATGCTTTTGCGAAATTCTGCCCAAGATCATGGGTTGAGCTTATCTGGTTTCTTCTGCCGTCAGGATTTAAGGAATCAGATGCAAACGTGTCATCTGCGCCCTTGAACTTGTCCCACTTCGGCCTTTTGAAGAAAACAAACGGAATTTTCAATTTCTTCTTAACAACCCTATCCATAATCTGCATGTCTGTTTCAATCTGCTTCAAAGCTTCATTGTGAGCCGCAAAAACATCATGAGTTTCAAAAAACATGAATTCCCTGCCTCTCAAAAACGGGCGGGTTGTCATTTCATTTCTGAAAACAGTAATTCTCGACTGATACCCCTTCCAAGGCAAATCCTTGTGCGACTGAATCCACAAGCTATACATCGGATAAATCTGCGTCTCCCCTGTCGGCCTTAACGCCAATCTCCTCTCTAATTTCTGAGAACCGGCAGTTTCAACCCAGAAAACCTCTGGAGTGAAGCCAGCGTGCTCCTTTTCCTTCACCAAATTCTCTTCAGGAATCATTGTCGGAAACAAATACGGCTCATGATTGTCAGCTTCAACTTCCCGTTCAAATTCACTGTAAATTTTTTTCAGAATTTTCATTGCCCAAGGCCTATGAACTACGCAACCCTGAACGCCGTATCTTATGTCTGCCAACTGCGCCCCTGACTCAGAACAAATCTGGGAAAACCACTCGCTGAAATTCTCCTTTTTCGCAGTCAATCCAAGCTTGGTCTCTTTTTTGTCCATGTTGAATAAAGTATGAGGCTGCCCGGATTTGAACCGGGATCGATTGGTCCCAAACCAACCATCATAGCCAAGTTAGACCACAGCCCCTTGACTTAACTTTGAATGATACAGATATTGCCTTTATAAATGTTTAGGCAAAAAAAAGAGAGGAATGATATAATATGACTAAAAAGAAAAAAAAATTGATAACAACAATTATTCAATGTATAAAAACAAAAGACGAACTTCTTAAAATAAAAGAAGATAAAAGACAAGAAGAACTTAAAAAGTATCATTTGTGGTTAAACCAAGAAAGAAATAATTTTTGTTTATTAACAAATGAACAACTCAATCAATATATTGGATACAAACTTCTCAATATAGCAGAACAAATAAGAGGTGCATTATGATAATAGATTATAATGCACATAATGGGATAATTGAATTAACAAAACAAAAAAGCATTTTTGAACAAATGATATGGGGTGAATACTAATGAATCATAAAACATTATGTCATAATTGTAAGGAAAACACATTACATTGGTATTATTCCGCAGGAGATGTATTTCATTGCCAAAAGTGCAAAACACCAAATATTGAAGACAAAAAAAAAAGAAACAGAAAATAAAAACATTCAAAAATAATAATAGTCACATAGTGACGGAGAACAAACAAAAATGAGCGACACAACAAAAAAAACAGGAAATAAACCAGTACAGCAATTCAGAGCAGGAGCAGTACAAGTAAGTGCATGGGAAAATCCAGGCAAAGACAACAAAGGAACATTTTTGACCTTTACAAGTCAAAGAAGCTACAAAGATAAAGATGATAAATGGCAACACACACAAACATTAAGAGCTAATGATTTGCCTACTTTATCAATGCTCTTGAATAAAGCATTTGAGTATGCAAAGATGAACGGAAAAACAGAAGATGAAATAAAAGAGGAAATAAAGTAAACAAAATTACCCCGTTTCAAAAACAAAAAAATAACGGTTTAACCGTTTTTTTTTATACCATAATAGTTTGTCCATAAATTATTATGGTATTTTTTTTATCCCAAAATTTAATAAAGCATAAAGGCATAATATGACAAGCATAAAAAAAGATAAAATAACAAAAATGTTTTTGTTATTAGGAATAATAATAAACATATTTTTTTTGATTGGCATATTAATATTTATTTTAGATGTATTATTTATTAATAATTTTACAAATTTATTAAAAATCGATTTTTTTAGTTTTATTTATGGAATGGGCGCGATAATTGCATTATCAACAACATATGAAGCATTAATATGGAAAATAAAAAGAGAAAAAAAAATGTATTATAAAATACAAGAAAAAATTAAGAATAGAAAAAGCGAGAGGAGATGATTTAACAATGTTTAGAAGACAAGATAAAATACAACAACCAGTAAAGGAGAATGAAGTATTAGAGGTTGAAATAAAAGAAATGGGTATAAAGGGTGATGGAATCGCTTTTGTAAATGGATATGCGATATTTATACCAAACTCAATACTTAATAAAAAGTACGAAATTAAAATAACAAAAATTCGAGATAGGTTTGGATTTGCAGAAATAATTAAGGAAATAAATAACGAATTTAAGGAAATTAATACTGAATTGATAATGCCTAAAAAAAGACAGTCAAAAAAAAAGATAA
>Ga0210057_1006615_pt1 | contig 14337 bp, 8 predicted proteins | sample CryGeyCG2114_010_2_FD_183968 | JGI IMG/M metagenome (GOLD analysis project Ga0210057, IMG submission 183968) | Groundwater microbial communities from aquifer - Crystal Geyser CG10_big_fil_rev_8/21/14_0.10 (SPAdes) (version 2) | ecosystem: Environmental > Aquatic > Deep subsurface > Groundwater ... | reverse complement strand
TTTTAGAATATTGATAGCAACGCCCTTAACAACATCTCTCTCAAATCTTGAGTTGCTAGACACTTTTAAATCTTCGAAAAAACTATAAATTTCATTAAGTTTATCATTTCCTTTAATAGATGTTATATTTTGAAATAATTTTTTATATTCTTCAAACAAATTATTAGTAAATTCTCTAATTTGTCCAGATTCTTCATGACTTAAAAGTAAGTCCGTACAAGAGACTAAGTGCCCCAGCTCCTGATAAGAATTAGCAATATAAGAATAATTCTCGATTTCATTGTTTTCTTTAAATCTACTAAGCTCAAAATTCAGTATCGCCTCTAAATAATATTTATATCTTTCTACAGGTTTTTCAGATAATGCGGCCAATTCAAAACATGCTTCGCCTAACTTACCATCATTTTCTCTTTCTTCATTTCCAAGTCCTCTAGACTTTTTATATTGCTCCTTTGCCTTGCTAAATGCTTGTTTATCTAAATTATTATCGTCAGTTTTTATACTTAAATAATTTAGTATGCCTGTTAGTTTTTCTTCCAAATTTTTTTCTCTACTTTTGGAAATGAATTTCCCAATATAAAGATACATATCGCCTTTCAAACCTGGAATTATTTTTTCATGTTTCAAATTTTCTTTAAGCCATTCATCGTATTGCGGTGGGCGTGGCTCTCGAAGTTTTTCTTGATTCTCCTTAATTTCTTTTTCATATCTTTTTAAATTTTCCGAGGTTTTTTCAAAACATAAAGAAATTATATTTTCATAACTTAAATCACTTGTATTCAACAAGTTTTCCATTTCTTTTTGAAAATTTCCTGAATCCAAATCTTGAAAATTTTTAAAAACTAAACTTGTTAACATCAACCAACTATGGGTTGAACCACAATAATGATGTTCATTATAAGGATATTGATGATGGACATAATCAAAATGACGAAGTGATTTAATATTGTAACGAAACTTTAAGAATATATCATCACTTCTTTTAATAGCTTCTGTTTCTTGCCTTCCTAAAAATGCCCCTAAATTCATTCTCCACTCTTTCAAATTATGACCAGTTTCCAAAAAAAGTAAATCACAGATAATGTCTGGATTCTCAGATGATTTTTCAAAAGATAGGTTTTCTTGTTCTGTAGTAGCACATCCCTTCTTGATTTCTTCTTTTCTTAATCTACCAAGAGATTTAAGTTTATTTTCTTTTTTCTTACTTAATTTAGTATAAATCACCTCGTAAGGAACACTAAGGGCAAAAATTTTTGTAAGAGGGTTTTTTTCTTTATTGCCGATGTCCACAAGTTTTTGGAATGAATAACAAAATGTTCTAGCACACTCACCATCAAATGGTTCTTGAGAAGAATCAAAACTCAAAAAATAATCTAAATCACCAACTTGAATTCCATGACTCTCCAAACTTTTTTTTATCATACCTCTTTCGTCTTTTTTTATACGATATTTATAATTCTCATTAAAAAAATTATTTATAATACTTTCCAAATTTTCTTCTTCAGACCACATAGTCTTACAAAACCACACAAATATTTAAATCTTCTCTTTTTGTTACTATTATTAAAAAGCAATTTTATAGTAAAACACAAACATATTTAAAATATACAATCTCAAGAGTATAATGCTACATGAAACAGAAATTAAACTAAAATACAAAAGCAGAAAAGAAATTAAAAAACTACTTGAAAGTTTAGGAGCAAAGCCAAAAGAAAAATACCTGCTTCATGATACTTACTTCACTAAAAATAAAGATATTAGCAACAAGAATGAATTAATTAGAATTCGTGAAAAAGGAAAAAATTACGAGCTGACTTTTAAAGGAAAATGCAAGGCAAAAGGAAACATCTGGAAAAGAGTAGAATTGACAAGCCAAATCAACAATCCAAAAACAATATCTAAAATTCTTTTGCTTTTAGGATTTTTTAAGACAAGAGAAAATATTTCTTTTAGGGAAACTTACAACTTAAATAAATTAGAAATTGCTTTTATAGATTTTAAAAGACCTATAAAATTATCTATTATAGAAATAGAAGGAAACGAAAATAAAATTAAGCAACTTCTTAAAAAATTAGGCAATTCTGTAAGACAAATTGGAGAAGAAGCATTTAAAAAATTTGATAAAAATCCTTGTTAAATCCAATAATTTTGAGAGGCTAAAACGTAGAAGCGGGACAATTTCTAAAAATGCTTACTTGATTGCTTCAACATCAAATGCTTTTACTTCTCCCCAATATTCTTTTGGTGAAATCTTAATGTTAGTAAACTTTGATAATAACATTTTAATCTCATCCCTAGTAAAATAGTGATGCAACATATGTTCATCTTCTTCCATTGATCCTAAGAATGTATTCTTTTCTACTTCTTTTCCCTTGCCATAGGTTTTATCTTTGACTGACATAAACTCAGTGATAACCATCCCTTCTGGTTTAAGAACCCTATAAATTTCATCGATAGTTCTTTTATTATCTTTTAATAACCCATGGCCAAGAGTAAAAATACAAATAACACCATCAAAATAATTGGCAGGATAAGGTATCTTCTTCATATCAAACACTTTAAATTTCATGTTTAAATTGAGAGATTTAGCTTTCTTTTTTGTAATAGCTATACCTGTCTTGGATATATCTGAAGCATACACCATGAATCCTTTTTGCGCTAAGAAAATACTGTGCCTGCCTGTTCCACAACCCAAATCTAAAATTTTAGTATATCTCTTTTTCTTGAAGATTTTAGCATATTTTTTAACTTGGGGAGTAATATCTGTATAAATTTCACCTTTTTCTTTGTATATATTCTCCCATCCATTAGTTTTCATAATTAGAATTAAAATTATTAGTATTTAACAATGTTTCCCATAAATATAGATTAGAAATTTTCCCCTTAGCCTTGCTCTTGATTGCTCACTTTGTTCCGCTCCTCGCCACACCTTACAGGCTCTCACTTCGTTCGGGACAGATAACAACGCTTATCTGGAATTTTCCTAGAAAAATTCTCATATGATCCCTACATCTTAATAATTTCATTTAATGGGCTGTTTGCTTCTGCCGACAATATTGATTTATTTGTTATGAAGATTTCAACTTGATTTTTGCTTTGAGCCAGTTGGCATAATTATCATAAGAACAACATTTACCTTCATAGTATCTCCCAAGAATTCTACCCCAATCATGATGAAAAATAATATCACTTTCTGGAGAAAAATTTCCAACCCCCGCCCAAAAAAGACAACCAGAATCCATTCTTAATAAAAGTTCTCTATCATTAAAATGAATCTGAACCCAATCCTTATAATATGAAGATGGAAAAACCCTAACGACCTGCCTATATTCTAATTCATTTACTATTTTTCCTACAGAATGAATTGCTTCTATAGAAATTCCTTTTTCGAATACTTCCGTACTTAAAAAATGTTCTTCAAGAGCCCCCTCATCATGCATTGTCTCTGCTTTCACATTTCTCCTAAACTTAACAAGAGTCCCATTTCTAAAAGTTTTCCCAGTTCCATAAGCAGTTAACTCAAAAGCTATTAAAGCTTCTTTAGCCATATGCACAACAAGCTCATTCTCTCCAACACCACTTTTTCCAATTAGATTTATCCTTAAAGTATGCAAACCTAAACTTGATTCAAGCCTCATGCCTCTAATTAACTTCCCAGAAACAAAAGAATTTAATTCTTCTTCTATTATTTTTCCAGAAAGCCCTTGATGACCACTTGATTTTCTTAACAGTCTTTCTTTTACTTTTTCAGCAACCTCGATGTTTTTTGGAACATATATTAAATCGGCCGTCTTTTATTTTAAACTCTAAAGAATATAAACTTAATTATACTGCAAAAGTTATTTTGCTTTAAGCACTCCAGCACTCCAAGCACAACTTCTCTCTTGGAAAGCCAATTGCTTTTTCTAAAATCTCAATTGTTGCGTAATTCAGGCTGTCAAGCTTTAATTTTTTCTTTATATCTTCAATAGGCATTCTCCTAGCAATACAATCTTCATCCTTTTTAGTCGATTTGCCATATCTGCACGCAGCCATTAAAGGAGGGCAGGCAATCATAGCATGCACTTCTTTAGCTCCTAGCTGCTTTAATCTTTCTACCTGATTCAAAGTTTGAGTTCCTCTCACAATGCTGTCATCAACTAAGATTATTTTTTTGCCTTCAATTATATTTTTAATAATAATCAGCTTTGTCCTTGCTTCTTCATCTCGCGCAGTTTGCTCTTGTGGTGTGTAGCTCCTGTCAGAATAATCATATCTTATAAAAACCTCTGCATAAGGCAGTTTAGATTTTTTCGCATACCCCAAAGCATGCCATCTTCCAGAATTAGGAACAGGTGAAACAATATCTGCATCTACAGGATATTTTTCAGCCAATAAACTTCCAATTGCCATCCTAACTTCTGCAACATTCCTGCCATCAATAATAGAAGCAGGATACGAAGTATAAACCCACTCAAAAGTGCCATACTTAACAGGCATTAAATTTAATTTTTCCAGGCTTTTAATTCCATCTTTATTTAAAAAAACAATTTCTCCTGGCTCAACATCTCTCACAATTTCAAATCCAGTATTAACAAAAGAATTACTTTCAGAAGAGATAGCGTAACCTCCATTTTTTCTTCCTATAATTAAAGGTTTCCTCCCCCAGCCTCTTACTCCATAAACTCCATCTTTAGTTAAAGCAACAATTGCAAAATCTCCTTTCATCAAAGAAACTAATTTTTTAATTCCAGAAACAAAATCAATTTCTTTCGCAATTAGCTTGGAAATCAAGACAACATCTGAAACTTCTTCAGGATTTTTAAAACCAGAAAAAGAAACTCTCCCGCTTAATAACCTGTCTTTTAAGTCATTATAATTTATAACATTCCCATCAAAAGCTAAAATAATCCCCCCATTTTTTGCCAGTTCAGAAACTGGTTGCCTGTCGCTTGAAACACTTCCTATCCCTACATCACCGTTCATTCTATCAAGCTCGTCTCTTGGAAACTGTTGCCTTATTAGCCCTTTATGTGTATGATCTTCTAATTTTCCGTTGTTGCACACAGCCAATCCGCAATAATCCTGAGCCCTATGTTGAAGATAAAATGTTCCTAAAAACAAATCATTCACGCAATTTTTCTCAGCAACTCCAAAAATCCCGCTCATCTTTTTTGCTCCCTCTTTCAAGAAAAAGCCAAAATAAGCTATTTAAATTAATGTGTAATAAAAAAGATATTTTCATCAGCAAATTTAGTTCTTTTCAAAACCACTTCTTCAAAGCTTCTTGCTTTTCTGTTTCTTTTCCGAATATGCTTTCAATATAGCTCTTTGTTAATTCTAAATTCTGCTTTACATAAGCAGGCACATTATAATTAGTTGCAAGAGACAAAGCAGGCTCTAAATATTTTATAATTCCTCCTTCTGAAACTGTAAAAATTATTCTTCCTCCGCATTTTGTGCATTTTCCGACCAAAGGGGGTCTTCTAAATTTTGCGTTGCATTTCACGCATCTAAACTCTTGTTGTGAAAACTTCCTTAAATTTCCCTTGATATCTCTGATAAAATGCTTGTCTATAACTAATCTCGCAACATCTTCTGTTTTTACACTTCTTAATTTTTCTGCAATCCACATCTGCCCTTCTACTTTTTCCTTCATTGTCGGAATTGACTTGTAAGCAGAACACCTGACTGCGTTGTTAAAATCATCAACATTATTTGTAAATCCAAAATTAAAATAAGCTTCATCTGTCCCTAATCTGTCTTTTAACTGCAAAATTTTAATTTTCCAAGGTTCAATCTCTTGCTCAGCTGCCTCGTAAAGCTCAAGGGGGTATTTCCACAAAACATCTATATCAAAAGCCATGTCATCAATCTCTGTTGGTACAAGTATAGAAGTGGCAACTAAAGGAGCATCTTGTGTAGAGCCTCTGTGGCTCGGCAGATAAGCTCTTGAAAAATTAAGAAAAACATCAAGCAATAAAATTATGCATGTTTCGTCGCCCTCGCAATTATGAACTAAAATATCATTAGCAAAAAAATTATGCTCAAAAAGAACATTTAAACAATAACTTACTTTCTTTCCTAAATCCTCAATTTGTGTAACTTTAGGATAAATATAATCTTCATCAAAATCAATTTTCATCCCGCGAGGAATTTTTTCGCAAATTACATTTAAGATATTATTTTTTCTTTTAGAAACAAACCCAATTTTCTTAAATTTTTTGACAAAATTAGAGGGAATTATAATTTTAGTTATTTTAAATTTTGGAATCTTTCTATTCTTCCTCAAATAAAACTCTCTGACTTGCGGTCCAGGTTCTTTCTCATAATCGTAAAATTTAGTAAATATTCCAAATCTCGACAAAACAAAACTTAGATCATATTTTAGTCCTTCACTAACCGTGTCGCAAGTAATCCTAATATCAGATAAACTTACACTCCCATCCCCTTCAAAATAACCCCTTAACAAAGCGGCTAATTTTTCTTTTTTAAGATTCAAAAATAAGCTTGGAATTCTCTTGCTCTTTGCTCTCTCCCCAATTTTTAAATAATCAAAAAATAATTCATAGATAATTCTTGAAGAAAAAGTTACATGGTCAATGTGATCCTCACTAGGTTTTAAATCAAAATGTGTGACAAAAACTTTTTTAATTAAATTTCTAATTTCTTCATTTCCAGCAATTGAAATATCATAAAATCCTTTTTTAGATTCTCTTTTCCTTAAAAATCCCTCAGATAGATACAAACCAATAATCTCCAGTAATCTCTCATCCAAAAGAATTCTAATTGGAATACAAATCTTATTTCTTTTAATAGTTATCTTAGTCTCAGAAGGCAAATCCCCTAAGGTTTTATTGTGTTTCTCTAAAACTTTCCTAATAAGTTTTATTGGAAAACTGTCTCTATAATAAAAATTTTTATATTTTCTTAAATTTTCAAATTTGTTTAAATAGCTACGAACATTTCGAAGCATAATATCATCTCTGTCTTTAAAAATTTCTGGCAAAAAAATCTCTTTGATGTCCTTTTCTTCTATATCCTTTTTATAACTAATCATTAACTTATCTCCAACTTCAAGCTCATTAGCTTTCTTTTCTGTTTTATTTTTAATATAAACTCTATGATTTTCAGTTAGTTCAATTTTTCTTCCATCTTCTAAATGGATTTTAAACATCTTATTTGGTTGATGTTTTGTTACCTCTATTATTTTCTTTTGCCCTGGATTGCTATAAGCTTTAAGATTTGATACCTTTTTCTTTAAAGTCCCAAAATTATCTGCTTTTTCTTCTGGATGCAATTCCTCCACCAATTCTCCAATTTTCTCAATTTGCCATTTACCATTTTTTTTAACCGGAACATAAGTATCATATCCTAAACAATCTCTCCTCATAGCCGCGTGCCACATAGGATGAGAGACCGTCGCTTGTATCTTACTGAATCCAATAATTCTTCCGACAATTCCTGCAGAGGTATGAGGCGCAAGCCCCAACACTAAATGCCCGATTAGCTCTTCTCTTTTTTTAATCTGATAAAATGGCTTTTGCTTGTAAAGTCTAACTAAAAGCTCGTCAAGATAATTTGCTATGCCTATGAAAACTTCATCAGCTTTCTCCTCTTTGCTCTCGGCGCAGCAAGGCAAAACAACATCTTGGGGCATTATTTCCAAAAGTTGCTCTTCATTTTCCAGCTCTTTTCCGTAAATATCTTTTTTATAACCCATCTCTTTTAATTTCTCAACACTAGCTGAAATTTCTTTAGGCTTAAAATGGGTAAGAGGCATTTCTGTCACATCGTACCTTATAGTTCCATCTTTGTTCACATTTAATTTGTGTTTTGCTCTTAGAATCCCCTTTGCCAAATGCTCAGGAGTATGGTCTGAAGAACTTGTTCCTCTCACCCCCTTAATCAAAACAGGAATTTGGCTTTTTTCAAATCCCAATTGCTTGACTGCAGCATCAAAATAATGTTTGATATCTATTCTTCTGCTGTTGAACCCTTGGGAAAGATTATGCTGCGGGCATTTCTCTCTTGTAAATTTTTGCTGGCATTCAGGGCAGTAATGCAGTTTTTCAGTCTTGTTATTGCAAATTTCGCAAATGGAATAAATTGTCTCTTGCTTGCAATTTCCGCAATAATAAATTGGAAAATCAGCTTTAACACTTCCAACTTCTAAAGCTTCCTGCACACTTCTCATTCTTCCACCCTCTTCCCCCACAGGAAATAAAACATGCGGGCTTCCTGTAAGCTTCCTTAACTTTGCTTTTTCAGGCCTCCCCATTCTTGCCCCTACCCAGGTTCCAGATTTGTCTTTAATTTTATATTTGCTTAACTGATTAACAATTTCTAAAACATTTTCCGCCTTAATTTTTTTAGCCTGCTCTTCTATTTCTTTTTCCAAATTTTCCCCGCTTAAACCCAAGTTCAAAAATAGCGCTTTGGTTTCCTCCTCATTCAAAACAACATTTTCTATTGCAACTTCGTGCTCTGCCCCAATTAACTCCAAAGCTCTTTTCCCTTTGGAAAATCTTTCCTGCTCAGTTTTATTAAAAGGCAGAACAAGCTTGTTTTCTCTAATTTGTGAGTGAAAAATCCAATCAAGCAAAGCAAAAAACTCTTCTTTTGAAATCTGATCCCAATAAAAAATGTATTTAGGATACAAAGCTATTCCCAGCCTCTCACTCAGCTTAACAGCTTCTCCCACGGAAACTTTTGTTCTCCAATCCACGATTATCTTATCAACTAAAAATTTTGATTCCTCATCTATACTTTCGATTTTTTCTTTAGCTATTTTTTCCAATTCTGCAGAATACCAATCTTCACAATAACCAGGTTTTTGCAAGTGTTTTCCTCTATTAAAAAACTCCGCGTAGTTAACAAGAAAATCTCCTAAAAACAAGACTTCCTTCAGCTCTTGCTTGAATTTTTTAGCTTTCTCCAAAGAATTAATTTTTATAACACTTCCATTATTTAATTTTATTATCGGCCCTTCAATATCATCACACAAACTCATCGCACTGCTTTTTCCAGGTCCTTCATATTTCAACTGAGTTCCTATAGCAATATAATTTTTTAACATTTCCATTGTTAGAGGATGCATAGCCATTGAGCTTAAACCAGCTGTCCTGCACTTTCCATATCTTAATCTAAAACCTCCTGGCTGCGATGGGTGCCCTAAAACCGGCCTTCCTGCAACAATATCGGAAATGTAAGTAGCAGATGAAACCTCTTTTTTCAATTTTTCCTGTTCCTTGTTCTTTAATTCCACAAATTCCTCTAACCAGCTCCAATCACTTAACTTTATTCCTTTTTTCCTAACATTTTTCAAGATTTTTAAAAGTTTATGCGCTTTTTGTGCTATTCCTTCTGCTAAAACTAAAGCCACCCCATTTCTCATCAAATTTGTTTCTATTCTCTCCAAATCTTTGTAATTGCTTACTTCTTTTTCTTCAGAAGCTAATCCATTAATTTGCACAGGCAAATTTCTCGCTAAAAATTCCACCTCTTTCTCGCTCGGAACATATTGTAAATTGGTTATTCTTTCATGATAATCAAATATTTCAGTGATAGTCCTTTTAATTTCTTGTTCGGTAGGATCATATTTTGCATATCCAAAAACCTCTCTTAAATGGTCTGCAATCAAAACAGAAAAGCTTGCTCCCGTTCCCCCTGCGCTTCTTACAGGTCCTGAATAATACAAACAAAAATAATCCTCTCCTTTTTTTGTTTTTTTTAGTGTGAAATGTGTATATCCTTCTAATGGGCTTGCAACTACCCCCACAGTGATGTATGCAAAACCGACTCTTATCCCAGCATCTATAGCTTCTTCATGACTTTTAAATTTGCAGAATTTTTCTTTGGCTATTTCTTCTGCGATTATTAAAGCAACTGTATGGTCTAACATTCCATACTCTTTCTCCAGCTCCTGAATTCTTTTAACAATTCGCGGTTCAGATACCTGAGGATAAACTACGCTGATTAATCCTACAACTCTCTCTGCCAAACTTCTTGCTATAGGAACCTCAACAACTGACTTAGGGTCAAGGTCTTTGCTTCTCGCCTCCTGCGCAATGCTGTAACACACCTTAACCTTATCCTCTATTTCCTTAAAATATGCCTGAATGTTCATTTTAATCTCTCCAAAGTCTCATCTATTCCTATTTTCATTTTTTCTTCCACTCCTCGACTTTTTCTCCTTTCAAAACTCTATCTAACATCTCTAATTCTTCATAAATTCCATCGATTAATTCATAATGTTTAGCTTCTTCTGATGTAACCCAAGCATACTCCACAGAATCCTCATCCAATTTCACCTCTCCGCTTTTGTAATCTGCATATAAACTGACAATCAATCCCGGAGCATTGTCTGGCCTGATAAATGTCATGCTTGTCAAATATTTTATCTTCTCAACCTCTAACCCCCCTTCCTCTCTAACCTCTCTCCTTAAAACTTTTTCGAAAATATTATACCAGTGATGATTAGTATCTTTTGGTAAGTCTATGTAATCTTCTGCTTCTAAGTTCCCTCCAGGAACTGTCCACGTATTAGGAAATGCTTTTTTGTGTGGTGCCCTTTTTGTAATCAAGAAAACCTTGAGTTTACCACACCTTAAAAGGTGTGGTTTGTTTGGGTTTTCTGGATGCTCAGAAATTAAAACACCAAAACTACATCCACTTACTAAAGTAAGTGGTTTAATTTCTGACATTAAGAATTTTCCATCTTTGATAATAATTCCAGTCACACTTATATGATGTTTTTTATCCATTCTTCTCCTCAGCTAAAATCCATTATTTTTATTTCCCGCGTCTTTAAATTTAGCATAGGTACCTTGCATGGATCTGGCAGATTTCCTACTTTTTCTTCATAAGGAGTAATAGACTGCCAGCACGAGTTTGTAATAATTAAAATGTTGTTGTAAGAGTCTATATCTGCTTTGTGCATCTCGCCTGTTGTGATAATATCTGGGATTCTTCTTATGAACAAAGCATCTTTTTCTCCAGGAATATAGACAACAGATGAATGTGAAGGGGCGAGATGCCTTCTTTTTAAAAGCTCTTTAACAACCAAGCTTGGTTTATGATGCGCATTTAGAACTCTTAAGCTGTCTATATCATTGATAACTCCATGAAATCCTGCTCCGTGATACATTAAAACTTCAAATCCCTCTGCTAAAGAAACATAACATGGGTTCGTTACAAGAGTGAGATTTTTAAGTTTGTATAAAGGAGCAGCGTAATCTTTCCCAACAGCAGGTTGAGGCTCTGCAACTCTTACTGCATCGTGCTGCCCGGGGCACATTATAATCCTTATGTCTTTTCTTATCATCCCAAGAAGCTCAGCTAATTTTTCATACTGCTCCCGCATATCTTTTATCTTTAAAGACTCTTCCTGCCCAGGATAAATTCCAACTCCATCAACATTATCCCCAGTTAGAAACAAATACTTTATTTTATTTATTTCTTGTTTGTTGTTTATCTTGCCGTTAATCCAATCAATAAATTTCAAAAAATTCTCCTCTAAAAATTTGTCGCTTCCCACATGTAAGTCAGAAGTGAACAAAGCATAAACTTCATGCTCTGCTTTTTTCTTTTCACATATCACAGCATCAGGATAGACTATATCATTAACAAACAGCATTTCTCTGCTTCCAGAGCATCTCAGTCCTATAACTTCATCCATTAAAATGCCTTGCGCTTTTTCATATATCTCGGGTTTGTTATGATTCACCAAAGCAATTCCTTCTCCTGTTAAATCTTCTATTTCCAGCAAGAGATTTTTATTTTTTGTTACCCTTTTGCCAGAAACCAGAACAATCACCGATAAATTCTGCTTCTGCCCGTTTACTCTATCAAGCGGAGTTAAATTTTGAAGCTCTTTTCGCTCCTGCAAAATCTGCTTTATATCTATATATCTGCTTCTGAAATGCTTGACAAAATCCTCTACTTCAAGTTTCTTTGCAAGAATAATGCTTGGAGAAATAATCTTTAAGCTACTTGCAACATCTTGCTCATCTTTCTCCCCTTCCTTAACTTCCTGCTCAACATATTTTTCCTTTTTTATTTCAATATTAACGCTGAAATTGACAAAAAATTTCTCAACAAGCTTCTTTTTTTCATCTTCTAAAGAAGAAAAAACCTCTCCAATTTTTGGCAGGTTTTTATCAATTACTGATTTTGTTATTATTCTCTCTCCTGTTTTTTCAATTTGTGATAAAATCTGGCTCGCTGTCTCCTCGTCGCTCAACTGGCTGAAAAAATTCAGCATCTCTTTGTCTAGCAAAAAACCTTTTTTCATAAAAAATTTCAAAGTTTCGCTTTCCATTTTTCTCTTCTCTTTTCCTTCTTCTTTTAGAACTTTTTCTCTCTTAGTTTTTTAGACAAAAATAGCATCTCTTAAAATTATCTTGGCGTGCTCCTCTATTTCTTTGGGTATCGCCGATCTTATCTCTCTTGTTTTGCCGTAAGTTCCCCTTGATAAATTCCTCGCGTTGATTAATCCAAGCATATCAAACTCGCTAATTATGCTGCTCACTCTTCTCTGAGTTAAAACCTCAATATTTACTTTCTTGCAAAACTCCCGATAAACTTTATAAACATCTCCGGTAAACATTTTTTCATTTTTTTCTGCTAACTCAAATATAGCCATTAATACCAATTGAAATTGTTTTGGCTCTGACTCTATAACATCTAAAATTTTGTCTCTTTCTATCTTGTTGTTTGCCAAATCGATATGCCTCAGCTTTATTTTTTTATCCCCACTTCTGTCTGCTATCTCCCCAGCAACTCTTAACAAATCTAAAGCTCTTCTTGCATCTCCATGCTCTCTAGCAGCAAAAGCAGCGCATTTTTCTATAACTCCTCCTTCAATTATGTTTTTATGAAATGCTTTTTCAGCTCTGCCTCTCAAGATATCCTGCAGCTGCAGAGCGTTATAAGGCGGAAAAATAATCTCCTCTTCAGACAAACTGCTTTTCACTCGAGGATCTAAATCATCTAAAAATCTCAAATCATTGCTTATTCCAACAAGGCATATTTGTGTTTTAGTGAGTTCCGAGTTTAATCTTGTCAGATTATACAAGAAATTATCAGAGATTTTCTTAACTGCCTGATCCACTTCATCCAAAATTAAAATTAAGATTTGCTTTTCTTTATCAATTAGCTCAATAAATTTATTATAAACACTATCTGTCGGCAAGCCAGTGGCAGGCACTTCTCCTCCGAGTTTTTTTATAAGCTCGGCCAAGATTCTATACTCAGTATCTGCAATTTTTTTTAACTTGCAGTTTAAGTACTCTATCCTCAACCCAGATGGGCTGCTCCCAGCTCTTTTTAATAACTCATTTTTAACATACTGGACAGAAAGCGTCTTTCCTGTGCCTGTGTTGCCATAGACAAAAAGGTTGCTTGTTTTTTCACCTTTTAAACAGGGAGCCAGAATAGCCGCAACCTGCTCTATTTCTTTGTCTCTGTGTGGAATTGTTTCGGGGGAGTAATTCGCCTGCAAAACAGACTTATCTCTAAATACGCTGTTCGAAGCAGAATTAAATATCTTGTCTAATTTCACCACCATTTTTACCCACTTTTTTATTTAACATCGATTTAAGCAACCTTATTTTTAAAACTACTTTTTTAAATTAAAATTTAAAGCAAGCTTTTAAGCTTTCTTGGTTTTATAAATTTTCTTATTCTTCATTATATACACCCACAGCTCTATTTCCTATACAACTTCCTTTGTTCTCTGCTTAACACCTCGAAAAATCAAGACAAGAGTATAAAAAACCTTGTAATCACACAACAATTAATACGCCTCTATTTCCTGTAGAAAATGATATACTACAAGATGTATATCCAAAAATATATATTACATCGTATACCTTCCCGTTTAGTAGTGCAAAAATCAAGAAGTCCTTGAGTTTATCACACCTTAAAACTTCAGAAATTGAAAATTTCTGATAGTCATCAAAAATCTATGATTTTTGAGAGGTGCGGTTTGTGACAGGCACTTGTTTTTAGGATGCATGAAAATTCCAAAAAGGAATTTTCTGCACAGAAAATTGTTTCAAACAATTTTCAAGTGCTCAGAAATGAAAACGAACAATTTACTACATCTTAAAAGATGTGGTTTTCATTTCTGACATAAAAACCTTTAAAAACCAATTTTAACTCAACTTAAAATGATGGCAGAACAAAAATCAAAAAGTGCAATTGCAAAAGCCTGGAACTTCATCTGGAACTCTAATTCCATCTGGAGCTGGATTCTTTCCATAGCATTAGCTTTCATCATAGTAAAATTCGCATTTTTTCCTTTGCTTTCTTTGGCTCTAGGAACAAGCATGCCTTTAGTTGTAGTTGAATCCT
>Ga0210057_1006614_pt1 | contig 14337 bp, 12 predicted proteins | sample CryGeyCG2114_010_2_FD_183968 | JGI IMG/M metagenome (GOLD analysis project Ga0210057, IMG submission 183968) | Groundwater microbial communities from aquifer - Crystal Geyser CG10_big_fil_rev_8/21/14_0.10 (SPAdes) (version 2) | ecosystem: Environmental > Aquatic > Deep subsurface > Groundwater ... | reverse complement strand
CCCTCTCTCACCCTGGTTACGGCTTCTGCAATGGCGGATGTGGAGATTTTAGCGATTTGATGGTAATTAAGATCTAACAAAATGCTAAATTCATCTGTTTTCTTCTGTGTGCTGTGTGCTGTGTGCTGTGTATTTACCATCTGTTCATACATTGCCAAAACTTTTTTACTTTGCGTACCCACCCCCATAGTTTCAGCAATAATTTCTTCCAGCGGAATAACGGACTTAAACGGGGTAGAACTCTTGGGAACAAAGCCATGATCCCTGCCCGCCTCGGCAAGCCGGAGGCGAGACGGGTCGCCAAGCGCGTCCACCCTGTTTAAAACTCCCACTAAAAGTTTTTTTCCACACACCGGGCAAAGGCCGCCGAGCTTTTTGGTTTTTGGCGGCTCGCAAGAAAACTTGCAATCGCGATGTCCATCCAAATGGTATTTACCTTCTTCCGGAAAAAACTCCAGCGTATATAAAAATTCTTTCGGATTCCTGTCTCTTATAATGCGGATTATTTCGGCATAAGATAGTTTGTCTTCATCTATTTCAAACACATTTGCTTCCCTGCCGATTTTGCGCAAGCTGTGCGCGTCGCTATTAGAAACCAAGGAGTACTTATCCAGGTTCGATATTTGCCAATTCATTTTTGGGTCGCTGGAAAGGCCTGTCTCAATGGCAAAAATATGCTTTGTCTGGTCGCCAAACGCTTCCTCTACGCTGTCAAAACCGGACAGCGACCCAAACACGCCAAAGTGCGGAGTCCAGACGTGGGCGGGAATAATTACCGATGCCGGATCGGCGTCCAAAACTATCTTTACCAGATCGTCGCAATGAATGCCTGTTATTGGCCGACCATCTGCGTTTAAGTTTGCCCCGGCTTTCTTTAATCCGGCGATAATTCTATCTACCGCCTCAAAATTCGGCGCGAATACCATATTATGCACGCGCCTTACTTTGTCTCCCTGTTTATAAATTGAGGATACTTCCGTGGCGCAAAAAAAATAGGCCTTAGCGCTCTTATCCTTTAATCGATACAACCCGGGCTTGGTTTCTTCCAAATTTTCCTTAAGCTCTAAAAACCACTTTGGGTGCGTAAAGTCCGCGGTGGAAACAACTTGAATGCCTTTTTTATCCGCCCATAGGCCAATATTTTTAGGCGTTAGCTCCTGGCTGCAGGCTCTTGAATAACGGCTATGTATTTGTAAGTCTGCTATGACTCTCATGGGTTCTATGGATTACGGATCTTTACGGATTTACGGAAGTCGGATATCCGTATATCCGTACCAAATCCGTACTCCTTAACGCTATCATTATACCATTTTTTCATATATAATAACCCCATGACCAATCAGGAAAAATATTTAAAAGTTGCTGTTTCCGCCGCCAAACAGGCAGGGATAATTTTCAAAACCAACTTTGGAAAAGCGCGTCATGTCAGAAAAAAGAACGGTGACCCTCGCAATTTGGTAACGGAAATAGATTTTACAATTGAGCAGCTAATAAAAAAATATATCCATAAATTTTTTCCTGATCACTGTATTATGGGTGAAGAAACAGGTTGGCGAAGCAATAATGATAAAGGCGAATTCCGCTGGTATATCGACCCCATAGACGGTACCTCTAATTTCATTCAAGGATTGCCCCTAGCGTGCATTTCTATCGCGCTCTGGGATAAAAAAGGCCCGCTTATCGGTGTGGTGTTCAACCCAATTTTGAATAATTTGTATACGGCAATTCGGGGCAAGGGATCTTTCTTAAACGGAAAAAAAATTAAAGTGTCTACTATCAACAAACTTAAGGATGCCTTTGGCTGTATTGGATGGGTTGAAAGGGATTATGGCATTAAGCTTTTTGCCAAAATTATCCGCGTTTGCAGAAAAGTCAGAGGACTCGCCACTTCAGCCCTGCAAACCTCCATGGTAGGAAACGGCATATTGGATTTTTACGTTACCAGGGACTTGCACATCTGGGATTTTGCGGCCGCTATATTAATAGTCACGGAATCCGGCGGAAAAGTAACGGACATTGCCGGCAACCCCCCTTCCGCGGATAGCCAGGGAATAATTGCCAGCAACGGAATAATCCATAAAGAAATTGAAAAAATACTAAAAAGCCGGTGATCCCGGCTTTTTAAGTTATTTCACAATTTGCTTGGCCATATGCTCAAGCAAATAAACCATTTGCCGGACATAACCCCATTCGTTGTCATACCAAGCCAAAACGTTCGCCAAGTGCCCGTTAACCACTTCCGTACTGTATAAATCTATTATAGCGCCGTGCGGGTTTCCCTTAAAATCGGTGGAAACCAAAGGGAGCTCGGAAACGGCCAAATGATTTTTAAGCTGCCCCGAGGCGGCTTTTTTAAAAGCGCTGTTTAAAGCTTGGGTGGTAGTTTTCTTTTTAAGCTCAACCGTGAACACTACAACAGAAGGATTTAAAACCGGTACGCGCAATGAAAGCGCGGAAATTTTACCTGCCAAATGCGGATAAAGCTTAGTCAAAGTCTTAGAAACCCCCGTAGAGGTGGGGATAATGGATTGGGTAGCGGAACGCGCCCTTCTTAAATCCTTGTGCGAAGCGTCCAAAAGCTGCTGGTCGTTAGTCACCGCGTGCACGGTATTAATAAAGCCCTGTTTAATGCCAAAATTTTCTTCCAACACCTTGGCGGTAAGCGTACTGCAAACCGTGGTGCAGCTGCCCGCCGAAACTATCCTGTGCTTTTCTGGATCAAAACTTTTATGGTTAATACCATAAACCAGCGTAATGTCTTCCTCTTTCATAGGCGCGCTGGCCACCACAAATTTTGCCCCGGCCTGAATATGCTCCTCTGCTTTTTCTCTCTTGGTGTATTTGCCGGTAGCATCGAGCAACATATCAACCCCATATTTTTTCCAATCTACCCCGTTGTCCTGCTGGATAAACGGAATACTGTTTCCACCTATAACTAAATTGCTCCTTTTCTTGCTAACTTCTCTGTCCCAAACCCCGTAAGCGGAATCGTATTTCAAGAGATGCACGTAAGTTTCCAGCGGGCTTCGGCTCTTTGCCGCCACAATTTCAAAATATGGGTTATCGTAAGCCATTCGCAAAAATACCCTACCCACTCTTCCCAGGCCGTTAAGTGCAATTCTAATTTTTTTATCCTTTGATGCTTTTTTAGCCATAGTTATAGGTCGCTTATTACTTATAAATTTGACAGGTTTTTAACTTGCGAAAGCGCCTGCTTATACGCCGCGCTGTTTGAAATATCCAGCCATAAACCCTTAAACGGATACCCGTAGAGTTTACCCTCTTCCGCCAGCCGCGGAAAAATTCCCGACTCCAGCTTGGCTTCGTCCTTTTTAATGTATTTAAAAATTTCCGGCTCCATTGCATAAATACCGGCATTCACTAATCTTGAAAAAGTTCTGGGAATTTTTGGCTTTTCTTCAAAACTTACAATACGACTGCCGTTAAGCTGGGCCAAGCCCCACATGGAAACGGTTTCCGCAACGGTTAAAGCCATTGTACAAATTTCCCCCCTTTGGCTCCTGTGATATTCCAATAAATCGCTGTAATCAATATCACTTAAAACATCGCCGTAAAGCAAAAGAAAACTGCCGCTGCCCACAGCATCCTTGGCCTGAAGCAAAGCCTCAGCCGTGCCTTTGCATTTAGCCGGCTGATCAAGATAATTAATATTAAGCCCCAAGTCGCTGCCGTCTTCAAAATGCTTCTTGATAATTTCTCCGCCTTCGCCCACGGAAATCCACACTTCTGTAAATTTAAACCTCTTAAGTTTTAATAAAACCTGCTCCAGCAAAGGCTTGCCGGCAACCTTAACCATGGCTTTCGGCAGCTTCTTTTTTTCCGACTCAAAATAAACCGCCTTGCCGCCGGCCAAAATTAAAACCTTGGCCGCTTTGGCCATAAGGCTCTTGGACAAATAATACTCAATGGCGTGGCTCCTGTTCCTAAGCTTTTGGCCGTCTATCTGGCTGTCTAAAGCTTTTAAAATCTCGTCTTTAAGCGTAATTGTAAGGCGTTCTCTGCTCATTTAAGATAGTAGAATGATAGTATGATGATATCATACAAATACTAAAAATAGAAGTGGGGCATCACTTCTTCGGAACTTGCCAAATGAATGGCAATTCAACAAAGAAATGATGCCCACGATTGGTTAAGGGGGAGGATCTAGCCTCGAGTTATGCACTAGCGGTCAAAAAAGCGATCGAATAACGACTAAAATCTGTTCTAAAGCCAGACACGCCTTTTATCCGCACGACAGCAGCATAACATTCCTCCGAATTGCACGGATTCCCCCTAATTTTATTTGCCTCCTTTATTGGCAGATTTTAAAGCCCTGGGCCAAGGCCCTAAAATCCGGCAATAAATTCTTTTTACTTACCACCCAAAAAGTAGGTGATGCGGGGGCTGAAGCTATGGGTTGGAGTCAGCCGCCCGCGGATGATGCCGGTTAGCGAAGCAGGCATAGAACTTCATGCCTCAATCCACAACATAGAAGTACCCATTCGGGCTCTCCCAAGTCGGGATGAAGTCAAACCGGTAGTCCCAATCCATGAGGCGACCTCCTTTCATATACTATCATACTTTATCATACTATATACTGTCAACAAAAAACTCCCCTCATAATTAAGAGGAGGGGTCGTATGATATCCACACCTACAAATAATTAAATTCGCACTAATCTGCAAATTCTGCTTAAAATATTCGTAGGAATTTGTAGATTTAGAAACATTCGTAAATTTGTAGTTTACAACATTTTCTCAGCGGCCAAAAGGTCTTCCATGCTGTTAATACCAATTATTTCCCTTGGCTCTATGGGCAATGAATAAATTTTTTCTTTTTCCTTAATGGCTATTTCCACTATGTCGGTAAGATAATATTCCCTTTGCGCGTTCTTGTTCTTAATTTTTTTTATATTCTTCCAAAGCCACTCCGAATTGAACATATAAATTCCGGGGTTTATTTCTTTTATCTGCTTTTCGCTTTCCGTTGCATCCTTAAATTCGGTGATTTTTATAATTTCTTTGTTATAGCTCCTTAAAATGCGCCCATAATTTAAAAAGCAGTCATACTCGTTTTCAAAATTAGGCACACTGGCCGTAAACATAGAGATATTGGCCTCCTCATCGTGGTGAAGGCGAATTAATCTTCTTAGGCTATGTTCCGAAATAAACGGCATATCGCCGTATAACACTAAAACATTCTCGGCCTGTATATTTTTTTTGGCAGCTTTTACCGCATGGGCGGTGCCAAGCTGCTCTTCCTGCTTTACATATTCAAACCTGTTTCCCAAAACAGCCTTTACCTTGTCCCCCATAAAACCTACTACAACCACCGGTTTTATATTTTGGATAATTTTGCCAATTCGCATTAGCAAATGTTTAATCAGTACTTGTCCTTTAAAAGGCACCAGCACTTTTGGCAGGTTGTCGTATTTTAAGCGGGAGCCTTTCCCCGCGGCTAAAATTATAACCTGGTCTTTCATTTGTCTAAATTCATCCTAAATTCAAACCCATATTTTTTAAACCCGGACTTTAAATAAAAACTATGCACTTGGGTTCTAAACGTCCTGCTTGTGCCGATTAATTTATACAGCTTTTTCTTTTTTGCCTCCGCTATTACCATTTTCAAAAGCTGTTTCCCTATCCCTTTGCTCCTATATCCCTCTTCCACGAACAAATCCTCTAAAAGCCCATACGGCTGTTTATGTAAATTATTTCTAATGACATACAAATACGCCCGGCCAATAACTTTCTTTTCGTCTTTGGCTTCAAACTTAATGGCTTTTGATGCTTTGGTTAATTTAGATATTTTCATAATACTTCTACGGATTACGGATCTTTACGGAATTACGGAAGCGGTTTATTCCGTATATCACTGCCGGCAGGCAGCCATACCAAATCCGTACTCCGTAGCTATAATTCATAAATAATTTTGGCTAACTTATCCGGGTCATGCCTTAAATAGCTTCTTTTTAAAGAATCGCCGTTTACTTTGCCAAACACATTTTTAGAAAGCAAATCTTTGGCAATGGCTTTAATTTTCAATTTTTTTACGCCTTCCGCCGCTATAAGCTTGGCGCCTTCCTTTTTGTATTTAGCCAAAATATTTACCGCCGGCTTCTTGTTGTTAATTATTACCGTATCTAATTTAGCCTTGCCGAGATATTTATTTACGGTATTTACAAAATCGGCCGCCGTAAAATTGTCTGTCTGCCCTTTTTTTGTCATTAAATTTACAACCAAAACTTTTTTTGCTTTAGATTTCGCAATAGCTTCCGAAACTCCCTTTACGAGCAAGTTAGGCAAAATACTGGTGAATAAATCTCCGGGACCCAAGACAATTACGTCCGCTCTTTCTAAAGACCTTAAGACTCTCTTGTTAGCAGGAGCAGATGGAGAAAGTTGCAATGATTTGATAGCAGGACGAGACTTTATTTTAGGCTCATCTATATTATGCTCTCCGACAACTGTTTTTCCGTTATTTAAAGTTGCGGAAAGTTTAGTTGGAAATAGAGTTACGGGCACCACCTCACCGCGAACGTTAAGCATTTTAGAGGCCTGTTTAATTGCGGACTCAACTCCGCCCAAAGTTTTGCTTAAAGCGGCAATAATAATATTTCCAACGGTATGTCCCTGGAGCTCGCCTTTTTCAAAACGGTAAGCAAACAAATCTTGCGTTTCTTTTTCCGTATAAGAAAGCCCCAAAAGACACTGGCGCAGGTCTCCCGGCGGAAACACGTCCAACTCTTTTCTTAAACGGCCGGTGCTCCCGCCGTCATCCGCGCTTGAAACAATTACCGAATTATTTGTCGGAAACTTTCTAAGGCCGCTAAGCAAAGTAAATGTCCCTGTCCCCCCGCCGATTATAACTATATTTTTCATAGAAACCTAAAGTACTTGAGAAAAAAGTTCGATAGTATAAACTATGATACTATTTTTCTTCTTAATGTTCTTTCTAATTCTTTATAAATTGCAGGTTTTTCGTCCAGCTTTGCTAAAAGCTTTTGCATTTGTTCTTTATGTTTTCGGCTCGAATTTTGCAGCCAATATTCCATTGCTATTTGAGGCCAAAAATAAATCGGATATTTTCTTTTTAAATTCGTAAATTTTGGGGTTACCTGAACTCGCTTCTTAAAACCTCTCGATTTTTTTGTTCTTTCCATAACCAATCTATACCCTTCCCCGGAGTTTTGAAGCCATGCCTGGACCCGGGCTATTGTTGATCGGCTAATTTTAAGCGCTTCGCAAATATCATCATAAGTCTGCTCGTCCAGTAACATTTCGGCGACTTTCAAGCGCCTTGCAAGCATTTCCAATTCCTGTTTACCAAGCAAGTCAGTCAACAATTTAGCCGCCTCCTGGCTGTCTTTAACAGAAGCTATTGATTCGCACAAATCAATTATGAGTTCCTGCGTTTGCGATTTACTTAATTTGGATTTTCTTGAAAATTTTGCCATTTGGATTGAATAAAAGTTTGATAGTCTAAACTATGCTACTATTATAGCAAAAATTATTTTAGAATACCAAACTCTTTACCCGCTTCCTCAAACGCCGCGACGGTTTTATTCATTTGTTCCTTTGTATGGACGGCGCTAATTTGCACACGAATGCGCGCTGTGCCCTTTGGCACCACCGGAAAGGTAAACCCTTTTACGTAAATACCTTTTTCAAAAAGCTTGTCGGCCATATCCGTGGCCACGCGCTCCTCGTAAAGCATCACCGGAGTAATTGAATGCCTGCCATCTCCGCCAAGCTTAAAACCCAGCTTTTCCATTTTTTCCCTAAAATAAGATGTGTTTTCAACGAGTTGTTTGCGGAGATGCGATAAAGATGAGTCGAAATTTTGCAAAACGTACAAGGCGGCAGAGGCTATCATGGGAGGAAGGGCGTTGCTGAACAAAGTTGTGCGGGAACGTTGCCTTAAAACATCTATTATCTCTTTTCTTCCGGCCGTAAACCCGCCGCCGGCACCGCCTAAGGCTTTGCCAAATGTTGATGTTAAAATATCTACTCTATCCATAAGGCCTTCCACGGCCCCGCGTCCGTTTTCTCCCAAAACTCCGCTGCCATGGCTGTCATCTACCATTACCATTGCGCCGTATTTTTCCGCTAGGTCGCAAATTTCTTTTATTTTGGCGGTTTCTCCGTCCATACTGAACACTCCATCAGTCGCTATCAATTTTCTGCGCTTGCCGGATGCCTCTTTGAGTTTAGCTTCCAAATTTTCCATGTCGGAATGTTCATATCTATATCTTTCAGCCTTGCACAAACGCACGCCGTCAATTATGGACGCATGATTTAATTGGTCGGAAAGGATAGCGTCTTCATCAGTCAAAATAGTTTCAAACAAACCGGTATTCGCGTCAAAGCAGGAAGTATACAAAATGGCGTCTTCAGTGCCGAAAAACTTGGCAACTTCTTTTTCCAAATCTTTATGGATGGTGGAAGTACCGCAAATAAACCGTACGCTTGCCATACCATACCCATATTTTTTTACACCTTCAATTGCGGCCATCACCAATTCATCTGATGATGCTAATCCTAAATAATTATTCGCGCAAAAATTGAGCAGCTTTTTCCCCTGCGCTTCTATTTCCGCGCCTTGAACAGAAGACAAAACCCACTCCTCTTTCCATGTGCCTGCCTCTTTTATGGATTTTAGTTCTTCTTCAAATTGTTGTTTGATATTGCTGAACATATATATCTACGAATTATGGATCTTATACGGATGTACGGAAATCGGATATCCGTATATTCGTACCTATCCGTACTCCGTAGCCTTTAAAATTGAATTAATAGTTTAGGGTGCTCGCGCATCATTTGCTCAAACCTGTCTTTAGTATACTCTCCTATGGGTAAAATTGTCCCCCTGCCCTGGTCCAAGATTACATTCCACATATTTTCCTGGATTTTGTTGCCGTGGTCTTCAAATAATTTTTTGGTGATCTTCCAGGTACCCCAAACCCGCCTGCCTGCCACACAATGCATTGTAATTCCCTTCATCACAAGCTTGTTGAAATCTTCAAACACAAAATCTCCGGTCTTTAGGCCGAACAGAATAACTTCTCCGCCGCGGCGCACGCCGGCAATGGCATTATTTACCGAACTGTTAAATCCGGCCATTTCAAAAGAAACGTCCACACCAATGCCTTTGGTAATTTTCATGATTTCATGAGTTACTTCGTGGTTGTGGGCATAGGGTTTTTCGTATTTCGTTTTTTTCGTATTTCGTAGAGGCACAACATAGTCTATTCCCAATTTTTTTGCCATATCAATAGCCACCGGGTTCGGTTCTATTCCGATGATGGATGAGGCCCCCATGCCTTTGACTATCATTGTTAAAAACATACCAATCGGCCCAAGGCCGAATATAGCCACGGTTTTTCCTTTTACATCCGTTTTGCTGGCCGCGTGAACGGCGTTGCCGAACGGCTCCTGCATAGCGCCAATCTCGGGCCTAATTTTGTTTGTGTCCGTTTTCCAAAGAATGTGCGCGGGAATTTTAGCGTATTCGCAAAATCCGCCGTCATGGGAAATTCCTAAAATCTTTTCATTAGTGCAGACCTCCTTTTGCCCACGGACGCACTGGTAGCATTTTTCGCAAATTACGTGCGACTCCTGGCTCACAAAATCCCCGGGCTTAACGTTTTTAACTTTACTGCCCACTTTAACGATTTCACCAAAAAATTCGTGGCCAATGATTCTATAAGGATTACCGCCATTTTTCACCTGTTCATCAATAGTATTTAAAATCGCGTCCTTAAATGCCTGCCTGTTCCAAATACCACGGTCTGTACCGCAAATACCGGCATAATGGACTTTAATGATGACGTAATTGGCGTCGCTGGGGTTTTCTTTTTCGTTGATTTCAGGCTCCGGAATACTTACCAAATCAAAACCCCGCGAATCGTCCCAGTCTGATTTTGATCTATCAAATACTAATGCCTTCATATTTATTCTACGGTTACTGATTTAGCCAAATTCCTGGGGCGGTCGACGTCTCGCCCTAAAGCTACTGCTATATGATAGGCAAAAAGCTGCAGCGGGATGGTATTGAGCAAAGGCTCTAAAAGTTCCATAGTTTTTGGCACATATATAACATCATCAGCGATTTCTTTAATTTCCTTGTCCCCTTCGCTGGCAATTGCCAATATTTTAGCCCCGCGCGCTTTTGCTTCCAGAACATTGCTCTTCATTTTTTCGTACATTTGATTTTTAGTTACAACCGCTACAACCGGTACGTTTTTGCTAACTAAAGCCAATGGCCCATGCTTAAGCTCTCCTCCGGCAAAACCCTCGCAGTGGATGTAGGAAATTTCTTTAAGCTTTAACGCTCCTTCCATGGCCACCGGATAGTTTACCCCACGGCCCAAAAACAACATATTATGGTATTTGGAATATTTTTCCGCTATTTGTTTTATTTTATCATTTTCCTGTAAGATAATATTCATTTGGGTGGGAATTTCTAACAGCGCCTGCAAAAGCCTTTGTCCGGTAGCAACAGATGTCTGTTTAAGGCGCCCAAACTGAAGCGCGTACAAAATCAGAATCGCCACCATATTAGTATAAGCCTTGGTGGAAGCAACTGCCAATTCCGGCCCGGCATGAATGTAAGTGCCTGCCGCCGTTTCCCGCGCTATGGTAGAACCGATAACGTTTACTATTCCCCGCACGTACGCGCCTTTTCTTTTTGCCTCGCGCGCTGCCATAAGCGTATCCGCTGTCTCGCCCGACTGGGAAATGGAAAACACCAAAGTATTTTTATTCACAATCGGGTCGCGATACCTAAATTCAGAAGAAAAATCTACTTCCACAGGTAAATTAGCCAGTCTCTCAAAAGCATACTTGCCTACCATGCCTGCATACCTAGCCGTGCCTTCCGCAATAATCACCACCCTTTTTACTTCCCGCATTTGTTCTAAAGACATATTCAGCCCCCCTAAATGGGCAGTACCTTCATCCATATTAACTCGGCCTCTTATGGCGTCTTCAAACACGGTAGGCTGATCAAATATTTCTTTAAGCATAAAATGCTCATATCCGCCCTTTTGCGCCGTTTCCTGGTTCCAGTCAATTTCTGTTACACCTTTATCTACTATTTGATTGCTTAAATTAACTATTTTTAGGCCTTCTTCGTTAATTGACGCTATTTCACCGTCGTCCAAAAAAGTCACTTGCTTGGTGTAAGGAAGCATTGGGGTAACATCGCTAGCGATATAATATTCACCATTACCTATGCCGATTGCAAGAGGGCTTCCCAAACGGGCCGCGACCAACTGCCCAGGATGGTCTGAATGCATAACCAAAATTCCATAAGTGCCCCGGACAGAAGCAATCGCCTTTTTTACAGCCTCCGCCAAATCCCCGCTATAATTTTGGGCTATCCACTTTGCTAAAATTTCAGTATCAGTTTCTGATTCCAGTTTTTCTTCAATTTGATTCTTTAACTCTCTATAATTCTCTATAATGCCGTTATGAACTAAAGCCAATTTGCCTTCCTGAGCGACCTGGGGGTGGGCGTTCTGTTCCGTTACCCCCCCGTGCGTGGCCCAACGGGTATGAGCAATACCGATTTGGGAATTTTGATGGTTTCCCTGAAGCTTCTCCGCCAATTTCTCAACCTTGCCTACTGCCCTAATTCTTACTATCTTACCATTTTCAATTAAAGCTACTCCGGCGCTGTCGTAGCCTCTATATTCTAAATCGCGCAAACCTTGCAAGAGGATTGGCGCAGCCTGTTTTTTACCGATGTAGCCGACTATTCCGCACATCTTGATAAATTCCAAACTACAAGAACCAAGATCCAAACAAATTCCAAATTTTTACTTTTAGCTTTAAATATTGGCACTTATTTGATTCTTAGCATTTGGTTCTTGGTTCTTAATATTAAAGTCTACTCCAAATATTCTTAAAAATTAATTTTTGGGTTTGATAAATTTCGTCGTTTTGAATTACTACACCCACCGGGTTTTCCGAATTGTCCAACGAAATATGAGCAACCTTGCCGCCGTAAATTATTTCGTAGGTCGCTTTTAAATCTTTTTCCGGCAATTCCATCCATTTACGTTGATCCAGGCCCACCAACTGACCGCCCTTACCAAGCGCAATACTCTGAACCTTAATGCCTTTTCTGATTCGCTTTTCGCTAAAATCTTTCATTGCCAAATAAACATTCTTTCTAATGTCGGAAGAAGAATAAATATAATAAGTTTTATCTTTTACTCCAGCCATTGTTTCCAAAACATCCTGCAAAATATTTTTAATCCCGCTCAAGCCCTCGTAATACTTTACCATTGGCCGGCCTCCCTGCTTTTCAAACAGAGTTTTTATAAAAGGCAAATTCTCTTTTATACTGCTTCTTACTTCCTGCAAGTCTTCCTGCTTTTGGTCCAGGGCGGAAAGCAACTTTTCCGGCTCTTCTGCCGCAAAGTACTGCTTGGACTCCTTATTATAATAAGAAACTACTCCCAAAGAAATAAGGGACTTTAAAATATCATAGGTCGTACCCCGGTTTACTTTGGACTTAGCCGATATTTCCCTAACAGATGAAGGCCCCAATTCTATCAACGCAAGATAAACAGCTATCTCCTTTTCACTTAGTCCGAAATTCTTAAGGATTACTTCTATGTCCATATCTTTTTTCCCCCTCTCCTGGCGAGGAGAGGAATTAAAGGAGAGGTCGAAACTATATATTTGAGTAATTGATGGTTATCTGATTAATGTAATGGTAGCAAGAATATGGGATTTTTGTCAATAATTTTTCTACAATTCTTCCACAATAACTAAAATATGCCTTATTTAAGGCATATTTTATTATAAATTTGACTAAAAATTTTCTACACTTTTTTGACTTTAATTTACCGTAACACTAAGTATTCCTGAAGCAGGACTACCCAAAGCCGGAGTTGCTGTAACATAAATTTGATAAGTGCCGGCATTGGTCCAAGTATGAGAAGCATTATGACTTACGCCCGAAGGAAAACCTACTGAACTGTTGGTAATTGTGCCGTCGCCCCAGTTAACAGTATAAGTAATCAGACCTCCGTCGTAACTTCCGTCCTTGGCAGTAGACCTAAAAAAATAGCTATTAGAAACACCTACTTGCGCGCTGGTAGAACCTGTGATTTCAGGGCTGGTGGCTGTCATTGAAGAAACGGGAGCAGAATTAGTCGGCGCCACGGGTTCTACGTTCGTGGGTGAAATTTGTTCAGGTTGTTTTGGAACCAATGTACCAACGACTGATAAATTTCTATCCGCGGAATTAGCCGGAATAATATCGGTAGGTAAGTAACCCCACGATTCCAATGTATTCCAATTAGGCAAACCAAGTAAACCGTTATTAACGACTAAATATACTGTTCCATCTTTATTTATTAAAGAGCCCGGATTGTGAGGGGCAGTAGGGGTGTCGATATTTTCAGTGGAAGGCAAAAATGATACATCGCCGAATATTACAAAATTAAAATTATATCCTAATTGGGTAAATATATTAGCGCTTGTAAAACCCGCTTTTTTTCCGTTAGTAATTAAATAGCAAGTGCCTTTATCGTTGCCTCTGTCTGAACAAACTATCTTTCCATCCTGAGGGGCAATAAAACTGCCAACTGGCAAGGACATATCGTCTGCTGAAGCACCGACAATGGTGTCCCAAGTGTTATAACTAAACGAGAGAAATGCGCCAGGCGAAGTGTACGGCCTTTTCACAATTTGATTATTTTCTTTTGTAATAGTATAAACAGTCCCCTCGGGAGTTATAATATTACTACCTAAAGCATGTGGTGATGCTTGGGCAACTGTAAATTGAGCAGCCCATACCAAACTAATTGTTAATAAAAGAGGCTTAACTTTATTAAACATATTGTTACTTGCTAATAATTATACCCTCAGTATAGCATGTCTAGAATGTATGTAAAGGTATATTTCGTGCCCATTTCCGGAACTTAAAACCTTAAACGGCTTTAAATTTGGAAAAGGAAAATCCCTAATAATAGCAATGCTCCCCGTCCGGCAGTCAGCAACAAATTTTTCCTCTACCCTACGCATAAGGGAAGGGTAGAGGTAGGCGTATATATAATTTGCCTCTGCCCAGTTTTCCTTAAAAAAATCCTTTCTATAAAATTGTGCTTTAGAATTAGTTAGCCTTGCTTTAAGCTTGGCGTATAAATAATTCCATAAAGTAAGTTCAAAGCCCTTGGCTTTTGCTCCCGTAGATTTTTCCGCCAAAAAACAAATTTTCCCGTTGCCGCTGCCAAGGTCATAAAAAATGTTCTGTGACGTTATTCCGGCTTCTTTTATTGCGCTGAGAACTTCTTTTTCGGGGGAAGTTACAAACGGTACG
>Ga0210057_1006613_pt1 | contig 14338 bp, 11 predicted proteins | sample CryGeyCG2114_010_2_FD_183968 | JGI IMG/M metagenome (GOLD analysis project Ga0210057, IMG submission 183968) | Groundwater microbial communities from aquifer - Crystal Geyser CG10_big_fil_rev_8/21/14_0.10 (SPAdes) (version 2) | ecosystem: Environmental > Aquatic > Deep subsurface > Groundwater ... | reverse complement strand
TCTCTTCCTGTGGGCGAGAGAGGATTTGGTCACAAATAACAGCTCGCCGTCGCTCGCTGTTTTCGCGACCCCGCCTCACGGCGACAACCTACTGATTGTCGCATCGTTCCGGCTTTTAAATCCTCACGTAAGCAAATAAATTTGCTTATTTCTCTTCCTGTGGGCGAGAGAGGATTTGAACCTCCAAGGACTTTCGTCCATACGGCTCTGAACCGTACGTGTCTGCCAGTTTCACCACTCGCCCTCACATTTATCAGGCAGTTGTTTTTTTGTTCCCATGTTTATAAAGAGTGTTGCTTATTTAAAACTTCAAGACTAACAGGTCCTCATTCAAATGGCAGTTATCAAGAAATATTCGCCGATTAGATATGGGGAATGAGTCTAAAAGAGATGCTAAACAATGATATCTGAATTATATACTATCTTGACTATTAAATCAATGGGATCGCTACATCTATCGAGCCCAACTTCTTTTTGTATCTATATACCATTTTTCGATATTTGCGAATCTGTCCGAGGGCATGGAAATAAGTTTGCTTTCAAACCCTTTTATGTCTTTTGTTTGTCCGTAAAGATGATAAGAATTGTAAAGAAAAACAGCCGGTGCATCTTCGATAACAATTTTTTGAAATTCGTCATATTTTTGCGCTCTTTCCAGAGGATTTAAAGTTTTTCTGGCTTCTTCAAGAAGGGTGTCGACTGTTTTATTATTATATAAAGCTAAATTTAATCCGGGATCTCGTCTTTGAGAAGAATGCCAAAGAGTAAAGGGATCGGGATCAAGTGTCAGGATTTCTCCAAAAAGAAGCATTTCATAGTTTCTTTCTTTGATAGTTCTCTGCAATTCAGAAACGGACAAAATTTCAATTTCAATATTTATTCCGACTTTGATCCATTGTTCTTTTAGAGCGTTTGCCAAGGCAACTAATTCAGGCCATGTTGATGTTGTTAGTTTTAAGTCAACTTCCTCTTTTAACAGGTTTTTTGCTTGTTCAATATCAAAAAGATAAGTTTTTGTATCGTTGTTTATGTCCAAAATACTTCCTATCATCGGCGAGGAGACTATTTCGCCTTTATTTTCCAATATTTTTGATATCAGTTCATTTTTGTCGGTCGCATGGTTTAGGGCTACGCGAATATTCTTATCGGCCAAATTTTTTGATTGATCTTGGTTGAAAAAGACTCCAAAATATCTGGGCATTTTGAGTTCAGTAATGGTTAGTCGTCTTTTAAACTTTAGTTTTTTTAGATTAGATCCTGAAACGAAAGAAATGTTTTCGATATCGTTTTTGTTGTAAGCATCTATCATTGCGTCTTCTGAATCAAAGAATTTAAATCCGATTTTATCTATGTGAGGTCGTCCGAGATAAAATTTTTGATTGGCTTCCAGTTCGTATTCTCTGACTCTTCCGAGAGTGTCCTTCTTGAGCTTCGCAAATTTATAAGGGCCGGATCCGACAGGTTTCAGGTTTAATTCCGATAAGCCGAAGTTTATCGGTTTTATATCCTGCCAGGAATGTTTGGGTAAAATTTTCAAGGTAAAATTATTTACGAATTGAGCGTATTTTTCTCTTAATTTGAATATTATCGTTTCTTCGTTGACTTTTTCGATTTCTACTCCTTGCCAATTAACCCTTTGCGAGCTTCCGTAGTCAGGGTTTTGAGCCATTTGAATGGTAAATTCAACATCATCTGTTGTAACCGGTTCGCCATCATGCCAAAAGGCATTGTCCCGAAGATAAATCGTATAGTTTAAACCGTCGCTGGAAACCTCATAAGATTTTGCAAGATCCGGAATAAGTTTTCCTTCCTCGTTATATTTCATCAATCCTGAATAAACAAGTGAAACAAGGTCTCTGTCCACATCATTGCTTTGTGAAAGCAGGGGATTTATCAATCGAGGTTCTCCAACTGCACCTTCCGTGAAAGAGCCACCATTGTCCGGCACTCCGATTGTATAATGATAGAAAGTGGTAAAAGGTATTGAGATAGCAGAGCCGAGAATTATTAAGGTGAAAACTAAAATTAAATAGCGTTCTTTGTCGGAGAGAATTTTTGGTATCAAGCGTAATTTGCCACGCCTGATACTTTTAAGGATAGAATCTTTGATGCCTTCTTTGTGTTTTGATGAAAGTTCTTTATTCTCGGATTTTAAGCTGAAAAAATCATCGAGCTGATTGTCATCTTTGAACATGTGATAATCATCCGTAAACGCAGACAAAGATTACAGGAGGGTATTTTTTATACTCACCTCGCTTCGTTTTTGGATAAAAAATTTAAGAAAAATAGATTCTTGCCACCGACACGACTATGAATAGAACCGTCAAAATGATAGTTCCTTTAAAAATAACCTTCTCGGCACCTCTTTTTGTGCTGTATTCAAGGTTACTGCCTCCCATGGCCGAACCCAAACCACTTCCTTTTTGTTGAAGTAAAATACCAGCCACCAAAAGAACAGATAATAAAATTTGGCTATAAGATAATATTTGTGTTAGTGACATTGTTTTAATTGATTATTTTTGCTGTTGTCGAGATAAAAATGTTGATTACGGATATGACAATAACCGCCCAGACAAGTGTTATTATGTCTTGAATTAGAACAAAATCAAAAACATAATCCACTGTCCACAACATTAAAGCATTTATAACGATTGTCCATAGTCCCAAGGTCAAAATTATCAAAGGCGTTGAAATTGCTTTTAACACGGGCTTAATGGAAAAATTTAAAATACCAAGCAGGATACCGGCTAACAAAAATTCTTTTATCCCACCATCTATAATAAACCCAGAAACCAAGTAAGTGGCCGCATATAAAGCCAAAGAGTTGCCCAAAATTCTAACTATGAAACTAACCATATTCAACATTAATGTTATCACATTTAAACCAAAAACTCAATGATGTCAGTTAAACATGAACTGCAAAGATAAGTTTTTCTTTTGTTCAAATGATAAGGACTCTTTGTCGATGGAGCCGACGATAATAACTGATTGCAAATCTGTGGGCTTCGGCATCAATATTTTTTATTAGATTTTGGACGCTTGGAGGCATGCTCGTCATGGGTATTGGTTTTTTCAAAGTAGTGGAAAATATTTCATATTTTCCTTTAGCCAAAGACATTACAGGAATATTTTCGCCTGAAAGTTCTATTGCTTTTTGGGTGGCATTAAGTTGGCCCTTGCCACCGTCAACAAGAATCAGGTCCGGTCTTCGCCATTCCGGATGATTAAAGCGTCTTTCAAATATTTCTCCAAGCATTAAAATATCATTGGGAGTTTTTCCGATTTTTATTTTAAATTTTCGGTATTGACTCTTGTTCGAGATGCCATTTTCAAAGACAACCATTGAACCGGCGGCATTTGTTCCTTGAATATTTGAAATGTCATAGCCTTCAATCCGAAAAAGCGGTTTCGGTATTTTTAATATTCGCGATAATTCTTTTAGAGTGTTATTGCGTGGTTGAATGTTCCTTATAATCATGGCGTTTTCAAATATCCTTTTAAGATCATCAACTTTTTTTCTTATCTTGATTGCCATTTCAAAATTTTCTTTTTGGGCGGCCGAAATCATTTTTTTTGTCAAAGCTTTTATTAATGATTTTCTTTTTCCATTCAGAACTTCTTTTAAAGTCGCAATGTTTTTTAGATATTCTTTTTCTTCGGCAATTCTTCGACTACGTTCAGGACTGTCTTTCAGACAGCAAAATCCCGGACATTTTCCGATATGATAATTCAGACAGAGATTGTTATGAGCATTTTTGCAGGTGCAGTAGGGAAATATCTTTCTAAGAAACCTTAACGTTGATTTAAGAATAGATCCATCTGTAAACGGGCCAATAAATTTTGCATCGAATCCCTGCGGTTGGTGAGTAAGGAAGAGTTTTGGAAATACATCTTTAGTAAAACCGACATGAAAATATTGTTTGTCATCGCGCAACATTATGTTGAATTGCGGCATGAAGTCTTTAATAAGTTGCGATTCCAGAATGAGAGCTTCAATGTCGGATTTAGTTTCAATAAAGTCTAATTTTCGGGCAAAAGACATCATTGTTTTAAATCGGATATCGTTTGTTTCAACATAGCTTTTTAATCTATTTTTTAAATTTGAAGCCTTACCGATATATAGGGATTTATTTTTGTCGTCTTTAAAATTATATACTCCCGGATCGCGAGGCAGTTTTTTTATTTGTTCTTTGAGTTCGCTTCGGGTCATAAGAGAGATATTATACCACAAATAAATTTAATTGACGAGAGTAATTTTATAAAGTATCTTAATTTTAAGTAAGCACGTTAAAAACAGAAAGAGAGTTGGAATGAAAACAAGTTTTAGGTTTTTGGTTTTAAGTTTATGTATTTTCTATTTGTCTTGTGATTTAAAATATAATACCAGTGAAGGTGAGGGAGATTGTCGGTACGGAGATCTTTTAGCGCAAGATTTTAAAACTGATGTGGCTTGGATTGTTATGGAGTGGAACTGTAAGCCGAGTGGATACGGTTCCGGATTTCTTGTTGACAAAGAAAACGGACTTTTTTATACCAACAAGCATGTGAGTGATATGTTCAACAGTTTTGGCAGGGGAAGTCATAAAATATACTTTAATGGCAGATTTTATAATGCCAAGGTTGTGAAGGTTCCTCCTTTGCGGGACGCGGCTCTCGTCAGGATAACTGATTCGTTTGATTTTTCAAATTTTCCTGAACCGGCTCCTTTTGCCAAGGAATCGGCAAAAATAGGCGACGAAGTTTTTGTTGAGGGTTTTCATCCGCATCCGTATCTGTTGATAGAATCCAATAAAAATAATAATTACGATGAGAAGATTACCACTATTTGGGAAAAATATTATAATCTCCACACCTTTAACTTGAATGTAAAAAAAGAAGTCGTTCTTGAGAAATTTAAAGGTAAAATTGTTAAGTTTGATTTTCCCGCTAAAACTCAAATTGGTTTATTTGTAACGGACCAAGTCAAGGCTTGGACGACGTATTCAATGGCTGAAAGTGACAAGGATCACGGATTCAGTTTCGGTGGATTAAGCGGAACTGTAGTCAGAAATTCAAGGGGCGAAACAGTTGGTATTTTTACAATAGAGCTTCGGGAAGAATTTGAAAAAGGAGAAAAAACAGGAGATGTTCAATTCATAGAACGAGTCCATAAAACGTTTGGTTTTACGCCGATAGAATTGATTGCGGATTTGAAACAGTATTTTAATGAAAAATAGCCCCGTTATGACGGGGTTTTTGTTTGACATAAAGCCCATTTTTCTTTACTCTTTTTTCAAAGAACTTTGAAAAAAGAAGAGGTTAAAAATGGCTCTTACCGATCCAGATGAAGCCAGAAAATTAATCAGACAAATCGTAGATCAACCTAAAAAAGTAATTTTTGGAATTGACAGACCATTAGAATATTGTGTTATGGCTCTTGTTACACCGCTCTTGAGAGATGGCCCGAGAGGGAAAGAATTTTCCCAAGCCCATGTTTATTTGCTTGACAAACCAGGAAGAGGGAAAACCGCCGCCTTTACTTATATTTCAGCGGCTGTAAGAGCAAAATTTAGTCAAGTTGCTGGAACCGCGGATATTTTGCCGAAGGAATTTATCGGAGAAGAAAAGGTGGATCGAGCGACTGGAATAAGAACACTGTATAAAGGTCCGATTCATAGCAATATTTTTTTCTACGATGAAATTACAAGAACACCCCCGTTGGGACAATCTTCTCTTCTTGGCGCAATGGACGGGGCTCGCGTCCAAATGTTTGTTACAAATAAAAGAAAAAAGATTATCGAGACTAAGGAATTTCCTTTATATCCGATTTCTGATAATCCTAATGAAAAAAGATTATATTTTATCGTTTTTGCCACAGCTAATCCAATAGAATTTGAAGGAACCTTTCCCATATCGGAAGCCCAGAAGGATAGATTTACTTATTCTTATAGAATGGGTCTGCCTCCGCGGGAAGATGAAAAAAGAATAAGAGCTAAAAATGTCATCAATCAGAGGGTGGAGGAAGTAACGGATTTAGCGACTCTTTTGGATATATCCAAAATGGTAAACGAAGTAGAACTGTCTGAACAAGCTCATGAATATATAATGCGGATAATTGTAAATTCAAGACCTTTTTCACAAGATTTGGAGGATTATGGTTTCCCTCAAAAAAGACACGCAAACCCAAATCTTTTGGGGTTTATAGACCAATATGTTGCTATGGGTTGTTCACCGAGAAGAAATTTTCACTTAGAGGCGGCCGCCAAAGCTTGGGCATGGATGATGAAGGGTAAAGATAGACATGCAAGCGTTGATGATGTTAAAGCAATATTGCCGATTACTTTAGAACATATCCTTTTGCTTACGCCTTATTCGATCGGAGATGATGTTTCCGCCAAAAAAGTTGTAGAAAGAATAATTGCCGAAACAGAGGTCCCGTAATGTTTCCTTTTAAAGACATTGTTTCAGCGCTTAGCCATATAAAAGGCGGCATTCCCTTACAAAGATTATCAACAAAGATTCGTTACGGTGTACATCCGAGTATTTTTTTGGGTCCAAGTTATAAATTTGTAGGTCTTCGGGAATACGATGACCAGAGAGATTCCCAAAAAATGATTGTTGAATCACACTATGACCCCGAAGATGGAGTTATTTTTGCAAGAAAAACAGTCGCAGAACGCGAGGTTAGGATAAAATTTTTTGCTGACTTAAGCAGTTCGATTGATTCAGGAACCGATTTTATCAAAAGAAAAATGCTCCTTGAAGCGATTGGCTTCGTAGGTATAACCGGAGCCCGTTTTCAGGATCCGATAGGGTTGTCGGGTTTTGATAATAAAATAATTTTGGATTTGCCATCGAGGTGCGGGACTAATAATTTTTATCATCTTTTGCGGACTTTATATCTTTTTTTTAACAAAAATGACGAAAATAAAAAAATAAAGACGCGAAATACGGATTTTTTTGTCGCCCTTGATTTTATAAGCAGGACACTTAACAAGCCTCACTTTATTCCCTTTGTTTCTGATTTTGTTGGTTTTGACAAAGTTGTTTCTTCTCGTTTGCTTAGATACGTCGCTTCCAGACACGAGCTGATGTTTATATTTTTAGACGATCCGACCGAGATTCTTTCTGCCGCCGGTGTCGGGTATTTAAAAAGAAGAGATATTGAAACAGGAAAAGAAATCGTAATCTCAAGATCAAGAAAAAAACTGGAAAAAATTGAAGAGGAAATCCGAGAGCGGAGAACATTTTTACGGAACAAACTGAAAAGAATGGGTATCTATTCCGTTGTGATTGAGCCGGAAAAAACGTCCAAAAGACTTCATAAATTTTTTATTAGACGACGCAAGTTAATTTAAACAAGGATAAGTCCTTGTTTTTTATTGAAAATGAAGTTGACGTGAGAGGTTTTTTTACTTATGTTAATGTTTAGGAGATCTTTTACAAAGGAAAAAAATGAGGCATAAAATCATTTTTTTTATTGTCGCAACAATCTTAATTCCCATTTCGGTTTGTGTTTATGGCCAAAAGGTGGTCCCTATAAAAGTAGAAACGCTTGATACCACACCGACCACGGTAATTACAGGTCAGGCCTTGAAACAGGTTTATATTATAAAGTTTATTGATTTATCTCATTTGGGAGAAGAGATAATTATTGAAGAAGAGGCTTTAGATCAAAAATTTTTGGGTGATTTTGACGTTTTGAGTTTTGAGATAGATCGTGAAACTAAACAAGGACAATTTTTGGAAAATTGGTGGTATCTGAATTATACCTTAAGAGTGATTAATCCAAAAAAAGGACCTCAAGTAATTCCTTCATTTACGATTCCGTGGAAACACAAAAAATCCGGGCAAGAAAGAAACGATCCCGGAATTGAAATTGATTATGGTCTAAAGACCGAAGAAGTTAATTTGAATTATGTTACTACCATTCCGGAAAAAATTACCAGCTTGGCCATAAGGGACAGAATTGATTTTGGAATATTTAGAACACGGGGACTTGTGTTTTATATAGCTTCATGGATTCTCTTAATTTTTCCGCTGGGTTTCTGGTTGGCAGTGTTTGTGAGAAGATTTAGACATTCTTCTGATGTTAATTCTCCTGAAAAAGAAAATGTAAAAATCGAAGAAGTTTTTTTGGTAGACAGTAAAAATACGAAAATTTCTTTATGGAAAGCGCGAAAGAATCTTCGCAAATATATAAGGAAATTAAAAAGAATGGGAAGTCACAGTGGTGAATTTTCTTTTGATGCCCCAGGCATCATGCCCGGACTTTACGGAGCTCTGATGGATTTTTTGAGAATCACAATACCTCATTCAACGATCGGAACCACCGGAGTTGAAATGCTTGATCTTGTCAAGAAGATGAAAAACGGTTTTAAAAATGAATCGGTAAGAAGGCTTGCTGAAAGAGCCGCCTGTTACCAAAATCACATTGAAGAAAGTGGAAAAATTCATTATTTTTGGCCGACTGATCCTGTTGATGATGCAAAGATTCTCAACAGCTCATTAAGACAGACTGGCCGGTTGTCAGTTTTAATCGGTCTGGCTTATTTTATTAAAAATTTTTTCAAAAAGATTTTTAATAGGGAAAGGTGATGAATTTTTTAAACATTCCCAGTTTCTCAAATATTCTGTTTCTTTTTCGAAGCGGTTGGCGGGATTTAATTAACACTGATTTTTATCAGCTTAAATTTTCAGAAATCGAATTTGCAGCCAAGGTTGGACTTATTTTATTTCTTTTCGTATTGTTGAAAATCGTTTGGATTTTAATTGGCCGGTGGCTTGGCCGGGATAATTATTCTCGCAAGGATTCCGGTCATTTAATTTCCGAGAAGAAATATTTGCCTGCAAGATTTTTTTTGGCTCTTCCCACTTTAGCTCTATTTGTGCCTTTGTCCGCAATTATTTTTGCAATCGGGAATCCTTATTTTGCAACTTCCAAAACAGAAATAAAACACATTGAAAGCCGGACTCGGATAGATCTTCGGGATGTTTCTGGTTCCATGAGCTTTATTTTTAATAGTATAAATAAGGTAAAGGGAGAAATTGCCATGAGATCTCATCTTAAATTTTTAGATATGCGTCGGGGCAAAAACGACCGTGTTGCTTTTTGGTTATTTAGCAGTGATCTTTTTCCGATTCAGGAAGATTTTGTTATAGACGACGATCTTCTTTATCTTCAGGTTTATGATGCGCCCTGGGAACTTGGAGGCGCGGAATATTTTTATCGGCCCGATGATGGAAGAGCTAGAGTTCCACAGAATAGATATCTTAAAGTGGACGGGCAGGGTGGAACTAAATTATCCGAAACCTTAAGAGCGGCCATTCAAACGTTTGATATTGATGCCACGAGGCAAAAATTGCCTTTTACTAAATCAAACGGAAGGTCTGTTCTTATTATTACCGATGCCGCTATATCTGATTTTAGTGAAACCAAATTTGAATTTCAGGAGCTTGGAAAAAGGGGAATTAAACCATATGTTATTTTTATTGATGATGCTAACGGGGAAACTAATTCCAACAGTCTTGCGAACAGGCATGAATTGCTGGAGGAGGTTGGAAGACTCGGCGGTAAATTTTTTCCTGTTTCCGACGAAAGAGCCATTGAGAAAGCATATCAAGAGATTGATAAGCTTGAAAAAATAAAAGTGGAAGTGACAAAAAAAACTTTAAAGATTCCGACTTTTCAAAAATTCATTTTTCTTGCCATTTTGGCCTTGACTGTGATTATTCCGATAGGACTCATTTTTAAATTATTTTACTATCCCTAATCCCGTATTTTATAATCATAAAACGGGATTTTTTAATTGATTTGTGGCGAGGTTGACGAGTTTTAAGATTAATCGTAGATTATATTTAATCAGTAGTACTTTTAAAATGAGGATTTAATGAAAACGAAAACAAGATCCAGTGCGGGTTTGGTAACAGGATTTATTTTTTCGATTTTTTTATTTTTTATTTCCTTTCCCGTTTCGTGGTTGGGAGAATATTACAATCATTTGAATCAATTTAGTCTTGGCGTGAAAAATTATGACCGAGATGAAGCTATAAATGGACTTGAAAATCTCAAAGAAGATTACAATCGATTTGCGAGGTGGAAGTTTCAATATCTATCAGATAAATTTTTGTTTTCCGAAATGCATCTGTATGAGGCATCAGTTTCTTTGTTGAATGAGGATTATGAAAAGGCAGAAAAAGAAGACCTCAAAAATCGTAACGGATGGCAAGTGAGCTATTTTTCGGGAATATCAAAATTTTGGGTTCTCCATGCCGCTTATCAGGAGGCAATGGTGAAGAAGGACAAAAAGAACATGGCTCTTATTCTCGGGATGGTTATTGAAGAAGTTAAATCAGATTTTGAGAAGTGTGTAAGAGAATGTCCCGGACCGGTTGAAAATTTTAATTGTTCATTTAATTATGACTTGGTCAGCAATCCAAAATCAGCAGCCCAAGCCTTAGCTAATCCAAAGCCGGAAATAAAATATATTTTAGGCTCTCCCGGTGGAGATGAGAGCAAAGAGGATGGAAAAGAGCCTGGAAAGAAAAATCCGATTAGTTCTGATGGCAAAGAGCCTTCTCAAGGCGGAACCAAGAAGAAGGGATAAGATATGTCTTTTTTGAACTGGCAAAACATTTATTTTGCGGAACCTGAAAAACTTCAACTTTTTTATGTGGCAGTGATTTTGCTTCTTGTGAGTATTTTCGGTTGGCTATTAAAATTTTTAATGCGCCCCAAGATAACTTTTAGTTCGAAATATCCTTTTATTGGAACCATGAAATTATGGTTCTCTCTTTCCATTGTTTTATCTCTTTGTATTTTTGCTTATGCCCGCCCTTTTTTGGCAAAAGGACAAGTCGTGGTTAAAAAGGGTAGCGCAGAGATTGTTTTTCTGATTGATTACTCATCTTCTATGTTTTTGAAAGATACCGGTTGGGCAAGGATTGACATCGCCGCAAGAGAGATAAAAGAAAGCTTGTCCGGTGGAACCATTAAAGAAGGCGACAGGGCCGCTATTCTGGTTTTTGGAAAATTAGTTTCTCCAAGACTTTTTTTGACCTACGATCTTGAGGCGTTGGCAAATGAAGCTGACAAGATAGGAAGGCCGGCTAATTTGATGGGCAGTGATCTGTTTTGGGGGTCAGCCGTTGCCACAACTTTCAAGAGAGTTCATGAAATCTTAGACAGGCAAGACATGTTTGTGGAACTGCATGGAGAATCTGAAAATTGGAGACCGAAATCTAAAGAAAATCGTCTCATTATAATTTTTAGCGACGGAGATTTTTTTAATTACGGCGATGATGAACTCGAAAAATATTATTTAGACGTTGAAAAGCAAGATCTCGAGATTCAGCTTCGGGAGCTTAAAAAAAGAAATATCCCGATTTATTCTGTGGGCATAGGGTCCAGATCAGGAGCGAAACTTACGGATATTCTGAAGGAGTATAAGCCAAATTACGAATATGATTTTTATCTTCAGGAAGAATTGAAGGGTCAGATTTCTCGGCTCAATATGGCTAACCTTGAGCATCTTTCTTCCGCAACGGGCGGAAAAAGTTTTTCAATGGAAGATTTCAGATCTGATGCCGGCGGATTTATTAGAAATTCGATAGACAGGCATCGCAGTATTTTTGTAGAACCTGTTCCCGGAGAAAAAAAAGAAGAGCTTTGGCGGTATTTTTTGCTCGGAGCTTTGACTGTTTTTATTGTAGGAATGGGAATTACCAAATTTTGATAAAGGCTATCTTTTTGATAGTCTTTTTATTGTGAATCATTTAAGTAATCCAATTTTAGCCACTCTTATTTATTATGATATTTTTAATTTTCCTTTGACGATGCTTGAGGTTCATAAATATTTGATAAATCCTGCGCGTTTATCTAAAAATGCCGTCGTGAAGACGATTTCCTTGAATCAGGTTTTGGAAAACCTTGAAAATCTCATTCAAAGCCGTCTCATTGGTTCTAAGAATGGTTTTTATTTTTTATCGGGCAGAGATTTTTTATGCGAAATCAGAATAGAAAGGGAAAAAAAGGCTGCTCAAAAATGGAAAAAATTTTTGAAAATAGGCAAATGGTTCCAAGCCGTTCCTTATTTAAGAGCAATTTTAGCTTCCGGTTCTTTAGCTCTCAATAATACGGAGGAAGAAAGTGATTTTGATGTTTTATCAGTGGCAAAATCAGGACGTCTCTATACTTGCAGAATATTTCTGTCTTTTGTTGCTTCTCTTTTTAAAGCCAGACGAACAAGGTATCAGATAAGTGCTCCTGATAAATTTTGTTTTAATCACTATATTGTTGACGGCAATTTAAACATAAAGCACGAGAGCTTGTTTAACGCGCAGACTTATGTGAACTTAAAGCCGGTTTTTATTGAGGATGAACTTTTTGAAAACTTTTACGCTTCCAATCTTTGGCTGAATAAATATGTTTATAATTTTCGGCCGGAGAAAATGTTTGTCCGCCGGAGTGTAAGGCCAAGTCTTGTGTTGCGTTTGGTTGCTGCTTTTGGGGAATTTGTTCTTAACAATAAGTTTGGAGATTTTTTAGAAAAAATATTGAAAAAATATCAACATCGACGCATCAAACTCAATCCGGTCACTTATGAAAAAGGGGGCAGAATCGTTTTTAATGACGACGAATTGGAATTCCACCCCCGTTCTTTTGAGGCTAAGGCCTTGACAAGATATAATGAATTTTTGAAAAGATTTAGAATTTTGTTTTCGGAAGAGGAAAAAGATTCCGGTCTAGAATAGCATTTACATAATTCGGTCTTGTGTTAATCTGAATTTAAGTTCTTTGATTTTGGAGCGTAAAAATGAGGCGTCTCTTCGTTTTTATGATATTGTCATTTCTTTTTTTATTCACCCCCTCTTTTTTATTTGCTGATGTTCCGAAAATTTTTAAAGTGTCCGAGATTAAGGCTAATACCAAAGCGATAGGTTTTTCTGTATTTAAGGGAGTTGTGCCTGAACCTTTCGATGTGATTCTTTTGGAACCGATAAGAATGATGGATTCATATTTGATTTTGATAAGAATTTCCGGAGGGCCGATGGATACTCCTTTAGAAAAAATTGGAGGAGTTGCCGGCATGAGCGGTAGTCCAATTTATTTGGGAGACTGTCATGATTTTAAAGATTGTGAAAATAAGGCTCCTTTGGAGGGAAACAATGTCTTTTTAGTCGGAGCTTTGAGTTATGCGTTGGGTTCTTTTATGGAAGGGGGGCCAAATGCGGCCATGACTCCTGCCGAATATATGCTCTCTTCTCGTTTTGACGGCTATGTAGCGATGAGTCAACTTTCTAATTTTACAAAGAGCGTTTCTGAAATCTCGGATTTGAAGAAACTGACACTTTTTGCAGGCCTACAAGGTCCCGTTCCGCAGAGACAGCTCCCGAGATGCGCGGAATTTTATAATGATAGAGAGATTGGAGCGGGCTCTATGATAACGATACATCTTGCCAAGGGATCTGCTAATATTGGTGTCTCCGGAACTGTAACTTGGAGAGACGGAGATAAAATATACGGGTTCGGCCATCCGTTTATGGGCAGTGGTCTTGTAAACTACCCGTTTTCTCAAATAAGCGTAGCGGATGTCATCCAGTCTCCAGTAAAGCCGGAAAAAATACCCGGTTGCGAGCTTCCTTCTTTTGGAGCTTTGCTTGTAGATGGAGCGCACGAGGTCGCTGGTGTTATTGGAAGAGGGGTCGCTATGACTCCGTTTGAAATTCATTTATTTGCCGGAAACCAGCGTTTTGATATGAGAGAGGAATTGGTTGTAAACAGTCCTCTCGCCTCGGCGATTTTGAGACTTATTCCAATGGAATGGGCCAATCGAATGGTTGGCAATTTAAATGGAGTTTCCATTATATTTCAGTCTAGAATAATTGTTCAGGACCACCCGGAAATATATTGGAAAAATATTATTCCAGCTAATGCGTCGCCAATTCCTTTCGGCGAATTATTTAATAATATTGATAATGTTTTAAATACTATTCGTGGAAAGGGTCGATTTGGGTTTGAATATATTCACATTGATGTTCAATTGGCTCATGTAAAGGTGTGGAAAAAAAGAGAGTCTTTTCTTTCTAAGGATAAAGCTTTGCCGGGAGAAACGGTCAATATTAATGTTGTTTTAGAGAGTGCTTCTGAAAGCCAATTCAAGCATATCACCATACCGGTAAAGATTCCCGAAAATTTTGAAGAAAGAGAAAAGGGTGCGGTTAATATCACAATTCAAGGAGGATCTCGTTTTGTGGATCCGGTTGATGGAAAAACAAGAAACATACTATTGACTTTGGGCGATGTTATAAATGATATTAACAACAAAATGAATTTTCAGCCAAATGTGTTATATGTTGT
>Ga0210057_1006612_pt1 | contig 14339 bp, 13 predicted proteins | sample CryGeyCG2114_010_2_FD_183968 | JGI IMG/M metagenome (GOLD analysis project Ga0210057, IMG submission 183968) | Groundwater microbial communities from aquifer - Crystal Geyser CG10_big_fil_rev_8/21/14_0.10 (SPAdes) (version 2) | ecosystem: Environmental > Aquatic > Deep subsurface > Groundwater ... | reverse complement strand
CATACCTCACTGCTTTTTCGGCGTATTCTAAGGCGGCTTTAATATCTTCTTTGGTTAATTCGGGGTAGGCCTTAATAATTCTCTCAAAATTATAACCGTGGGCGACCAAATTCAAAATTAGATAAACAGGAATTCTCGTCCCTTTAATAGTGGGTTTTCCAACCATAATTTCAGGATTAACTTCAATTCTTCGTGCCATTTTTTACTCCAAAATTATTTTATCAAAGAATGAACAGATGTGTCAAATTTGGGAGGGACGACTTTAGGAAGTTGAGGCGGGAGAAAAAAAACTTGACACCTTTCTTAAGAAGATTCTAACAACTTTAGCCACTCTCTTGTTTTCGCGGCTTTTTCTTTTAATTTCTCTGCCTCTTTATCAGAAGACGCGTTGCCGAGCATAATATCTAATGCCTCAAGGCGGGTTTGTAATATTTTGGTAGCTTGCTCGGTTTTTCCTTTTTTTAAGTCATGAGCGGCTACCCAATACTCATTAGCATAATCTATAATTTGCTCTGCTCCTTGTATTTTACTGACATTCGTCGGAATATCTTCTGGTCTTTTGGGTAATTTTTGAGACGTACTTCTAAGGTCCCTGGCTGCTCCATCAATTTTCCGACATTCATCCATTAGCCATTGGTTTAATCCACGCAGAGAACTTTCTCTATTTTCTTCTGGATTTTGTTCATCTGGCGTTAAATTTTCTAATGATTCTGTCATTGGTTTATTTTTTAACTTTTTTAACTCTTTTTGGCTTGCCCCGCGAAGCTTTAGCGAAGTAGGGTTTTTTCGGCGCGGTATCCGCGGTAGTGGATTCTTTCTTATGCAGGGTTTTTGCCAGTCGTGATTTCAGGCGAGCCGCTTTATTTTTATGAAAAATGTTGGTTTTGGCTGCTTTATCAATTAAAGAAATCGCCTTTTTTACATCGGTTGCTTTTTTTGTTTTTTGGGCTTTTTTTAAGGCGTTTTTGATGTTTTCTTTGTTTTTTTTATTGTTTGCTTTCTTTTTCAAAGAACTTCGCAAGGCCTTTTGCGCTGATTTTGTTTTCGGCATTTTTTACTCCTTAAAGACATTCTACTAAAAACTTTCCCCCTTGACAAGTGGCTATATTATCAAATAGAATATTCTCTTATGGATTTATCGCCCAAACAACAAACAACTGTTTTAATTGGCAATGCCAAGCGTATTTTACTTTTAACTCATCAAAATCCTGATCCAGATGCTATCGGTTCATTGCTTGGCTTGAGCATGGCCTTAAAAAAGTTCAATAAGGAAGTTGAAACCGTTTGCGCGGACGATGTGCCTAAAAACTTGCAGTTTCTTCCATTATCGCGAGAAATTAAAAATAAGCTTTTGGGCAGCAGAGAAATAGTAATTAATTTGGATTGCTCAAAAGCCAATGTTGATAAATTAGGTTATAAAATGGAAGGAAATGTCTTAAAAATTGTCATTTCGCCTAAATCAGGACAGTTTGAAGAAAAAAATGTTAAAGTGATTCCGGGACAATTTCAATGCGATTTGATTATTGTTTTAGATACTCCGGCTCTGGAGCGCTTGGGGACAATTTATGAGAAAAATTCTGATATTTTTTATGAAACACCAATTATTAATATTGACCATCATTCTACCAACAGTTATTTTGGTAAAGTTAATCTCGTTGATTTAACAGCAACTTCAACTTCCGAAATTTTAATTGCAGTTTTTGAAGCATTAGAAAAAGACAAAAAAATATTAGATGAAGATATCGCAAGCTGTTTGTTTACTGGTATTTCCGGAGATACTGGCTCATTTCAAAACGCCAACACAACACCAAAATCATTAACTTGTGCTGCTCAACTTTTAGCCGCAGGCGCCCGCCAGCAAGAAATCGTGAAAAATCTTTTTAAGACAAAGCCCCTTTCAACCTTAAAACTTTGGGGAAGAATTTTAGAAAAAATTAGTATTGACACACAACATCGTTTTGTTTATTCTGTTGCAAGTAAAGAAGATTTACAAGAAGCGGGCGCTAAAGAAGAAGAATTTGCCGGAGTGATTGATGAATTGTTGCGTTCAGCGCCTGGTTCTGACTTGGCTCTATTGCTTTCTGAAAGAGAAAAAGGGATTGCCGGTAGTTTGCGTGCGATAGATAAAAGCGTTGATTGTACTGAAATTGCCCGTGCTTTTGATGGAGGCGGCCACCAAGCAGCAGCAGCGTTTTTAGTTCCGGGCGGCGATTTGCAGGAAATGAAAGAAAAAGTTTTAACAAAAATAAAAGAATATCAAAAAAAAAGACTAAACCTTGCATAATTTATTAAGTTGTGTTATCATATATTAAAATGAAGACTAAAGATCTATTTGCTAAATACCAGCTTCATAAAGAAGATTCGGGTTCAACAGCAGTGCAAATTATACTTTTAACACAAGAAATTACCCGTCTTGTGAAGCACTTGAAAGTTCATAAAAAGGATTTTGATTCCAAAATGGGCTTACTTAAAATGTTATCTAAACGAAGAAAATACTTAAATTATTTACAAAAGAAAGATTTAGAGAACTATCAATCATTGATTTTGGATTTGGGGTTACGTAAATAAATGAAAAATGAAGCTAATGTGAAATTTGGCGACAAAGAGCTATCTTTGCAGTTTGGCAATTTGGCTACTCAAGCGCCGGGAGCAATTTATGCCACTTTGGGCGAAACCGCGGTTCTGGCCACTGTTGTAGTAGCAGACGAGCCAAGAGAAGGAGCGGACTTTTTCCCAATGCTTGTTGATTATGAAGAGCGGCTTTACGCAGCAGGAAAAATTTCTGGCTCGCGTTGGATTAAGCGAGAAGGCCGTCCTTCTGACGAAGCTATCTTGGCCTCTCGTCTTATAGACAGGCCTTTGCGCCCGCTTTTCCCAAAAGATTATCGGTGCGATGTGCAAATTATTATTACAGTGCTTTCTTATGATGGCCAGCACGATCCAGATATTCTTTCAATTATTGCCTCATCTGCTGCATTGCTTCAGGCAGGAGCGCCTTTTGCAGGTCCTGTGGCTGCAGCTCGTGTTGCTTTGCTTGATGATAATTTTATCTTAAATCCCAGTTTAGAACAGCTGTCAAAAAGCACTCTTGATCTTTGTCTTGCTGCCACAAAAGAAAAAGTAATGATGCTTGAAGCAAAGGCAAATGAAGTTTCAGAAAATGAAGTAATAAAAGCAATTGATTTTGCGAAAGAAAAATTAAAACCGGCCCTTGAAATTCAGGAGAAACTTTTTCCAAAAGAAAAAAAGAAAACTGAAAAACAAGAGAACAAATTAGATAGAGATATAGATAAATTAATTGGAAAAAAACTAAAAAGTGCAGTAAAGGAAAAAGATCTCTTAAAGCGTGAACTTGCAATTTCTAATTTAGAACAAGAAGTTTTAGAAAAACTTGAAGGAAATTATAAGCAAATAGATATAAAAAACGCTTTTAATAAATTTTTGCAAAAAGAAGTACGGACAGCAATTTTAGAAAAAGATTTCCGTCCAGATGGCCGCAAGTTAGACGAAATTCGGCCAATTGAGGCGAAAGTGGGATTGCTTCCGCGCACTCACGGTTCGGGTCTTTTTAATCGGGGACAAACCCAGGTTCTTTCTATTGTTACTTTGGGTTCACCGGGCGAAGAACAGTTTGTTGAAACAATGGAGCTTGAAACTAAAAAGAGATTTATGCATCATTATAATTTTCCTCCATTTAGCGTTGGAGAAATTAGACCGCTTCGCTCTGCTTCACGAAGAGAAATTGGCCATGGCACTTTAGCTGAAAAAGCTCTTGAGCCAATGCTTCCAAAAAGAGATGAATTTCCTTACACAATGCGAGTGGTTTCTGAAGTGCTTTCTTCCAACGGTTCAACTTCTATGGCTTCAGTTTGCTCTTCTTCTTTAGCTTTGATGGACGCTGGTGTGCCTCTTAAAAAACCGGTTGCCGGTATTTCCATTGGTTTAGTGACTGGCGAAAAAGGAGAATATAAATTACTTACAGATATTCAAGGTATTGAAGATTTTGCCGGCGATATGGATTTTAAGGTAGCAGGTACAAGAGACGGCATAACAGCCATTCAAATGGATACAAAAATTGACGGCTTGGATATGAATATCATTAAAGAAACACTGTCTTTAGCTAAAAAAGCACGCGAAAAAATTCTTGAAATAATGAAAAAAACTATTGCCTCTCCCCGCTCTCAACTTTCTCAATATGCTCCGCGTCTTGAAATGTTCAAGATTAACCCGGAAAAAATACGCGATGTCATAGGACCGGGCGGCAAAATCATCAATAAAATTATTGCTGAAACCGGAGTTGAAATTGATATTGAGCAAGACGGTACGGTTGTAATTTCTTCTGTAAAGCCCGAAGGTATGCAAAAAGCGGTTAAATGGGTTAAATCTTTGGTCAAAGAAGCTAAAGTTGGTGAATTTTATCAGGGCAAAGTAACTCGCATTTTGGATTTTGGCGCTTTTGTTGAAATATGGCCCGGACAAGAAGGAATGGTTCATATTTCCGAACTTGCCCCATACAGAGTAAATAAAGTAACTGATATTGTTAAAATTAGCCAAGTAATCCCGGTTAAAGTAATTAGTATTGATGAACAGGGCCGAGTTAATTTGTCTCTAAAACAAGCTGAAAAATCAAATAAATAAGTTCTCATAAATAAAATTGACTGAAATTAAGAGGAGGTTTTTCTTATGAATGCTCAATTTGTTAAACCGAAATTAAAAATTATTCCCTTAGGAGGTCTTGGCGAAATAGGCAAAAATATGATGGTCTATGAGCTGGGTCAAGACATCATTATTGTTGATTGCGGTATTATGTTCCCAGGCGAGGAATTTTTGGGGATTGATTTTGTAATTCCTAATATTGAATATCTTCTTCAAAATCGCCATCGCATTCGCGGAATAATTATTACTCATGGCCACGAAGATCATACCGGCGGCTTGCCTTACATTTGGCCAAAATTAGGCGTGCCGATTTATGCTACCAAACTGACTGCCGGTCTTATAGAAGTGAAAATGAACGAGTTTCAAATTAAAAATCCGCATATCCGTTTAGTTAAGGCCGGTGATGCCATTCATTTGGGTTCTTTTGTTGTGGAATTTTTCCGCGTTAATCATTCTATTCCGGATAGTGTTGGTTTGGCTATTCATACGCCGGCAGGACTTTTTGTTCATACAGGTGATTTTAAGTTTGATGCGACACCAGTTTTTGAAGACCAGACCGATATGGAAAAGTTGAGCCATTTGGGCCATCAGGGTGTAACCGGGCTGCTTTCTGATTCCACCAACGCTGAAGTGTCCGGCCATTCCATTTCAGAAAAAGAGGTAGGTAAGGCGATTGAAGAAATTTTTCGCAAAACCCAAGGTCGTTTAATTGTTACCTCTTTTGCTTCTTTAATTTCGCGTATTCAGCTGGTAATGAACGCCGCAGTTAAATTCAGACGAAAAGTAGCGGTGGCTGGCTATTCTATGGAAAAAAATATTGAGATGGCAGCAAAACTTGGATACTTAAAAATTCCCCAAGGAATAGTACAAGATATTCGTCGGATTAACCGACTTCCTGATGATGAGGTTGTTATTCTTTGCACTGGAAGTCAGGGTGAAGAAATGTCAGCATTAACCAGAATGTCTAATGGCGAGCACAAGCAAATTCAAATCAAACCTAATGACACAATTTTAATGTCTTCATCAATGATTCCAGGAAACGAACGAGCGATCTATAATACCATTGACAATTTATATCGTCTTGGGGCGCACGTTGAATACAAAAAAGAAATTGCTATTCATGAAAGTGGACATGCAAAATATGAGGAATTAAAGAAAATGATTGAGCTGATTAAACCAAAATATCTCATTCCTATTCACGGCGAATACCGCATGCTTTTTCATCATGCCGAGCTGGGGCAAGAGCAGGGAATCCCCCGGGAGCGCACTTTGATAGCAGAAGACGGACAGGTGATTGAATTTGAACAGGGGCGCGGTCAAGTAACAAAAAACAAAATCAATGCTTCTTATGTTTTAGTAGATGGGCTTGGCGTTGGCGACATTGGCCAGATTGTTTTGCGAGACCGGCAGGTAATGGCAAAAGACGGTATTTTTGTAGTAATTTTAACTATTGATAAAAGAACTGGAAAAATTATTACCTCGCCCGATATTATTTCTCGCGGTTTTGTTTATATGCGCCAAGCCGAAGATTTAATTCAAAGAGCGCGTTATGAAGTGAAGAAAATGTTTACCCGCCACTCAAACCGTTTTCCTTTGGATTTAGATTTCATAAAACGTTCTATACGCGATGAAATGGGAGAATTTTTGTACAAAAACACCGAACGCCGACCAATGGTGATAACAGTGATAATTGAGGTATGATTTGAGATTTGGATTTATAATTTCACTGCTCTTTTCTTTTTATAAAAACCCGCTATAATAGTAATCAGAGGGATTATGCCTTTGATTCAGCGTAAAAGAAGGTATCAGCGGAAAAGAAAAGTTGAGTGGGAAATTGATCCGGATACAGCTCGTGAAGTAATAGCAGTAGTTTTAATTCTTTTCGGGGCAATTTTTTTGCTTTCTCTTTTTGGTTTAGCCGGTGCTTTTGGTAAATTTATAATGGAATTTCTGCGCCTGCTTTTTGGTTATATTTCCTACTTTTTTACCATTTTTATGGTTATTTTGGGCGTTATACTACTTGCGCCGCAAAAATTTCAAACCAAAGCGTCATCAATTTTGGGTCTTTTTTTATTTTTTATTTTTTTCCCGGCCCTTATCCATCTTTTTTATGAGCCCTCCGAAGCACTTGAAGTAGCCAGAGAAGGCCGCGCCGGCGGCATAGTTGGTTTTTCTGTCGCCTATCTTTTTAATGCTTTGGCTGGGTTTTGGGTGGCATTTTTGATTTTACTTTTTGGGGTGGTTGTTTCTTTGATGATTACTTTTTCCTTAAAAATTTCTTCAGTATTTAGTGCCATAAAATCTGGATTTGGCAAATTAAGGCAGCAAGGAGTGCCTGTAAAAGGAACAGTCCCTGTGGTTTCAATGTCGGATAATAAACAAGATGTTAAACCACTTCCTGGAGAATATCAACTGCCATCACTTGATTTACTTGAAGACCCTTCTGGTTCGCCGCAAGGGGGCGATATTAACAAAAACGTTGCCATTATTTCCAAAACCTTACGACAATTTGGCATTACAGTGACAATGTCTGAAGCAACAATTGGCCCGACTGTCACCCAATATACCTTAAAGCCAGCCGAAGGAGTGAAATTATCCCAAATTACTGCTCGTTCAAATGATTTGGCGCTTGCTCTCGCGGCTCATGCCATTCGCATTGAAGCGCCTATTCCGGGAAAATCTTTAGTCGGCATTGAAGTGCCCAACCAAAAAAGAGCCATTGTAACCTTAAAAGAAATTTTTCTTTCCCCGGAATGGAAAGGCGTGAAAGCCAAGCTGCCGGTTGCTTTGGGCCGCGATGTAGCCGCTGCGCCAATGGCCGTTGCTTTGGAAAAAATGCCCCACCTTTTGGTTGCGGGTTCAACCGGAAGCGGAAAAAGTATTTTCTTAAATGCCCTTATTTTGAGCCAGCTTTATTCTAAAAAACCCGATGAGTTGAAATTTATTTTAGTTGACCCAAAAAGAGTAGAATTTAGTTCTTATAATGGTATTCCCCATCTTTTGACTCCAGTGGTGACAGATTTAGACAAAACTGTTTCTACGCTAAAATGGGTGACAGCTGAAATGGAGCGTAGATACAAACTAATGCAGGAAGCGAAAAAACGGGATATTGAATCATATAATACATCACCAAGCGCCCAACAAGAAAAATTGCCTTATATAATTGTTATTATTGATGAGTTGGCAGATTTAATGGTTTTGTCTGCCTCTGAAGTGGAGGCGGCGATTGTCCGTATTTCACAAATGGCACGGGCAACAGGCATTCATTTGGTTGTCGCCACCCAGAGGCCATCAGTAGATGTTATTACAGGTCTTATTAAAGCCAATATTACTTCGCGCATTGCTTTTGCTGTGGCTTCACAAGTTGATTCACGAACCATTTTGGATATGGCAGGGGCTGAAAAACTTATCGGCGCGGGTGATATGCTTTACCAGTCTTCAGATATTGCCAAAGCGCGCCGCGTTCAAGCGCCAATGATTCGCGAACAAGAAGTTCATAAGGTAATTGATTTTATCAAGGCGCAAGTTCCAGAAGTTACTTATCAGGAAGAAGTAACAGAATATCAGCCTCCATCCAAATCAGTGGGAGATATTCCAAAGGATGAAATGTATGATCAGGCAGCAGAAGTAGTAACGCAAAGCGGAAAGGCCTCGGCTTCGCTTTTGCAACGGCGAATGCGGATTGGTTATACTCGGGCGGCGCGACTTCTTGATCTATTAGAAAAAAATGGTGTAATTGGTCCGGCTGACGGCTCCAAGCCCCGTGAGATAATTGGCAAAGCAAATTCAAAAAGGGAAGAAGGGTAGTATGGCCGCGTTTAATATAATAAAACATGAAATTAAACAGCATGAAATTGGCGAGAGCTTAAAAAAAGCCCGGCTTGCCAAAAAATTAAGTTTAGAGGAAGCCGAAAAAAAGACCAAGATTCGCATAAAATATCTTAAAGCTTTGGAAAAAGAAAACTGGTCAAAAATTCCCTGTCAGGCTTACATAGCCGGGTTTTTGCAAAGCTATGCCAAGTTCTTAAAAATTCCTGCACAGCCCTTAGTTGAGGCATTTCAAAAAAAGATGGACATAAAAGAAAAAATAACAGGTCATCAAATTACCGAACGACGTGAAATTAAATTTACCAAAATTTATTTTACACCAACAGTGATGATTGTCGCATTTTTAGTGCTCATCTTTTTGGGAGTTTTGGGTTATATTGTTTTTCAGGTATCTGGTTTTGCCAGCGCTCCTTATTTAATTATTAAATCACCCTCGTTCGGTGCGATTATTGAAAAAAGTCCGGTTATGGTTGAGGGGAAAACAGCGCCAGCCGCAACTCTTTACTTGAATGGCCAGCTTATTTCTTCAGATAGCGAAGGAAATTTTCAGCAAGAAGTGAACTTAAAAGATGGAGAAAATAATATTGTTTTGGCGGCACAAAGCCGGACCGGGAAAAAGAGCGAAAAAACATTAACGATAATTTACAAAGAGGGGCAGGGAGGATAAGTGGAAAAAGACAAAAATGGAAAAATCGGCGCACTCTCTGTGGCTTTGTCGCAAATTGAGAAAGATTACGGCAAGGGCGCGATTATGAAATTTGACCAAGGAGCTAGAGTTAAAGTTGATGCCATTCCGACTGGCTCTCTTTCTTTGGACTTAGCTCTTGGTATTGGAGGTTTGCCCAGGGGCCGCATTGTGGAAATATATGGTCCAGAGATGAGTGGAAAATCCAGCTTATCTTTGCATATTATTCGTGAGGCGCAAAAAAAAGGCGGCCTTTGCGCTTACATTGATGCTGAACATGCTTTTGATGCCGAGTACACACGCAAAATTGGCGTCAAAATTGAGGACCTTTTAATATCTCAACCTGACACCGGCGAGCAGGCGCTTTCCATTGCCGAAACTTTGGTTCGCTCCAACGCCATTGATGTTATTGTTATTGATTCGGTCGCAGCTTTGGTTCCGCAAGCTGAAATTGAAGGAGAAATGGGAGAAACGCAAATTGGTCTTCAAGCACGTTTAATGTCATCAGCTTTGCGCAAATTGGCTGGCGCTATTTCCAAATCAAAAACAATTGTCGTTTTTATTAATCAGCTTAGAATGAAAATTGGTGTATTTTTTGGTAATCCCGAAACCACACCAGGCGGCTTGGCCTTAAAATTTTACTCTACGGTGCGGCTTGATATGCGCCGCATTGAGCCAATTAAAAAAAACGATCAGGTAATTGGCAACCGCGTTAGAGTAAAGGTAGTCAAAAACAAAATTGCTCCGCCTTTTAGAGTTGCGGAATTTGATTTAATTTTTAGCTCAGGAATTTCATACGAAGGCGATGTTTTGGATTTAGGTGTGTTGCATGGATTAATTGAAAAATCCGGCGCCTGGTTTTTAATAGGAGATAAAAAATTAGGTCAAGGGAGAGAAGCGGCAAAAGAATACTTAAAAGAGCATCCTGATTTAATAAAAAAACTTATTGGGCAAATTAAAGAACAAATGAAAGTTGATGACTAAAGTTTCCATTTACGATAGTGCGCTTCGCCTGCTTTCTTTTCGGCCGCGAAGCGTAGAAGAATTAAGAAAACGGCTTTTAGACAAGAAATACTTAAAAAGCGAAGTCGAAATAGTTTTAAGCAGATTAAAAAAAGAAAAACTTCTTGATGATGCTCGTTTTGCCAAGATTTGGATAAGACATCGCAGTATTGGTTCTGCCAAAGGTAGACGATTTATTTTTGCAGAACTTTGCCAAAAAGGCGTAGATAAAGATTTGATTAAAAAAACTCTTTTAGAAGAATATAATGAAGATAAGGAGCTTGAGCTTGCGCGCGAGCTGGCAAAAAAGAAAAAACTGCCAAAAGAAAAATTAATCGCTTTTCTCTCCCGCCGCGGATTTTCTTGGGAGATAATAAGAGAGATAATTAAAAATAAGAACCTTGTTACTTCGTAATTGAAAATTAGAAATTGAAAATTGTAAATTATTTATTGAGGGGATTATGAAGTATATCAAATGGTTTCGTGAAATATCAAAAAAAGATATTGGACTTGTTGGCGGCAAGGGCGCAAATCTTGGAGAAATGACCAAAATGCGCCTTCCTGTTCCGCCGGGTTTTGTTGTGACATCGCGTGCCTACGATTTTTTCTTGAAAGAAAACAATCTTACTCCAATAATTAAAGAAACTTTGAAAGGTCTTTCTGAAGAGGATACAGCCAAAATTTCTCGGGCTGCCAAAAAAATTCAAAACGCAATACAAAAATCAAAAATGCCTGCCTTGCTTTCCGAAGAAATTGAAAACGCTTATAAAAAACTTGGCCAAAATACTTTTGTTGCCATTCGCTCATCTGCCACTGCAGAGGATTTGCCAACAGCCAGTTTTGCGGGCCAGCAGGCAACTTTTTTGAACATTAAAGGTGCAGATAATGTAGTTCGTGCCGTACAAAAGTGTTTTGCTTCTCTTTTTGAGCCGCGCGCAATATATTATCGGATTAAGAATAAATTTGAGCATTTGAAAGTAAAATTAGCTGCGCCAGTACAGGAAATGGTACAGTCAGAGAAAAGCGGCATTATGTTTTCTCTTGACCCGTTGATGTCGAACAAAACAAAAATTGTTATTGAGGCAGGATATGGGTTGGGAGAGGCAGTAGTTTCCGGCTCAATTACTCCGGATAGATATGTTTTGGACAAAAAAAATTTGCAAATTGTCGGTCGGGAAATTCACAAACAAACTTGGGCAATAAAAAAGGTGGATGGTTCAAATAAACATATTACAGTTGCCAAAAACGAGCAGGAAAAACAAAAAATAAAAGATGATGAAATAATAAATCTTGCAAGATATGCAATAAAAATTGAAAAACATTACAAAACGCCGCAGGACATGGAATGGGCGCTCGCAGCCGGAAAATTATATTTTGTCCAGACACGACCAGTAACAACAATAAAAAAAGAATTAAGAATTAAGAATTATTTCGAGCAAAGCGAGAAAAAAGGTTCTGAGGAACAAGGCGACGAGGGTTCTTATGAATTAAGAGAAAAACCCACCAGTGAGATTTTGGTTAAGGGTTTAGGGGCGAGTATTGGGAGCGCATCAGGTCCTGTTTGTCTAATTAAAAAGCCCGGTGAAAAATTTGAAAAAGGGCAAGTTTTAGTTACTGAATTTACCAATCCCAGTTTTGTTCCTTTGATGCAAAAAGCAGTAGCAATTGTTACAGATACAGGCGGCTCCACTTCGCATGCGGCAATTGTTTCGCGCGAAATGGGAATTCCTTGCGTGGTTGGCGCAGGAGATGCTACTCATAAATTAAAAAACGGGCAAATGGTAACGGTTGACGGCGCACACGGTGTAGTATATAAAGGAGAAATTCAAAATTCAAATCTCAAAATGCAAAATGACAATGAAAAATTAAAAATTAATTCTGCCGAAAATATACTCCAAAAAACTGAAGCTCCCATTACAGCTACCAAAGTTTATGTTAATTTGGCTGAACCGCAGATTGCTGGGGAAGTTGCCAAAGAGCCATGCGATGGCGTTGGGCTTTTACGGGCAGAGTTTATGATAGCAGGAATTGGCGAGCATCCCCGGGCAATGGTTAAAAAAGGCAAAGGAAAAGAATTTGCCAAGCAGCTTTCAGAAGGCATAAAGCAAATTGCGCAGGCGTTTCACCCACGACCAGTGGTTTATCGGGCGACAGATTTTAAGACCAATGAATATAGCCAGCTTCCGGGCGGTAAAGAGTTTGAGCCAGAGGAAGAAAATCCAATGCTCGGATATAGGGGTGCTTTTCGCTATATAAAAGAGCCGGACATTTTTAGCTTGGAATTATGGGCTTTGCGCCGCGTGCGCGACCAATTTGGCTTAAATAATGTTTGGTTGATGATTCCTTTTGTGCGAACGGTTGAAGAATTAGAAAAAGTTCAGGAATTGATTCACAAAGATGGAATTTTGCATACACATGATTTTAAACTTTGGATGATGGTTGAGGTGCCTTCTAATGTTTTTTTAATTGATAAATTTTGCGAGTGTGGAATTGACGGCGTTTCTTTGGGCACAAACGATTTAACACAGCTTATTTTAGGCGTTGATAGAGATAGTAAAATAATGGCTGAAGAGTTTGACGAAAGAAACGAAGCAGTGATTTTGGCAGTCAAAAAAGTAATTGAATCCTGCCGCAGACACAATTTGTCGGTTTCGGTTTGCGGACAGGCGCCAAGCGTTTATCCAGAGTTTAGTCAAATGTTGGTAGAAAGCGGCATTACTTCAGTTTCTGTAAATCCGGATAAAATTTTAGACACAAAAAAACTCATCGCCTCAATTGAAAAAAGAATTTTATTAGATAAAGTTAAAGAGATTGAAGGACTTAACGAGTAAAATTTCTAAAATAAATCTCCCGAAAGAAGAGTATTAAAAGCCATAATTAGCCAAAATATCATTGCTAAACATAAAAACAGCGTAGAAATTACATTAATCCATTGTTTCGGCTTGCTTAACTCAAGATCCAAAAGAGGTTCTCTTATTTCTTTTGCTGGTGCGAATACATTCAAAAGGCTGAAAATAATTGGTTCTTTTTTAGTAAAAAATCGATAAAGCATTACTATAGAAATTATTACAAAAAACAAAGGAAGTCCAAAAATTACTAACGATCCGACAATAGATTCAATAATTGAAATATGCAAGACTAAAGACATAAAAAATAATATTCCAATAATTGAGGCAAAAGTAACATAAATTGCGGTTAAGTAAATATTAAGCGAAAATTTTTGTTTTTGAGATCGGGATTCTTTATGAAATGTTTTAAAAAGAGGTCCTTTATTGTGCAGCCAAGTGACTAATACAGCAGTAAGGTATATAAAAATAATAAGCCCTATTACCATTAAGGCATACGAACGTCCAATGTCTTTGCCGATTAAAAACCAATAGACAATGATAGCGCAAAGAGTAATTATAGAGCATCCGATTGTGCTTTTTATTTTTTCGTTTTGCGCCATATATTTATTATATCATTTTATACAAGAGGTTTGTTTTTTGTGCTCGGATTTGATAAGATTTATTTGGATTTGGTGGGATCGCGCCACATTCGCCTTTGGCGAAGTAGGCGTCCCTGCTCCTGCTTCTCGCTTTGTGGAAGCAGGATGCGGGACATAGTTTATTATGTTTTTTACATATATTTTAAAAAGTGAAAAGGATTATAAATATTATTTCGGTTCAACTGATAATATTGAAAAACGTCTTTCAGAACATAACAATGGTAAAGTTGCATCCACTAAAAATCGAAGGCCATTTAAATTACATTACTCAGAAGTCTTTAATACTAGAAAAGAAGCGATTAGAAAAGAATTATTTTTTAAAAAACGTTCAGGTTATAAGTGGCTTAGAGAGAGAAATATAATTTAATTTTATGGTGGGATGGCTGAGTGGTCTAAAGCGCACGATTGGAGATCGTGTATGGTCGAAAGATCATCCAGGGTTCGAATCCCTGTCCCACCGCCAGTTGGAAAATCTTCCGTTTGACTCGCCCGCTACGCGGGCTCGCCAGCCGATTTTAGGCGCAAAATTGAATTTTTTGTCTTTCAAAATAAAGTTCGAGCCGACATTTTTTAGGAAATTACGGATTTGGAAAAAATCTCCCTCTTGGGCGATTTTTTTGGCTTTTTGAGAGGAAATTATTAACTCTTTCATTGGTTCGAGCCAATTATTGCCCTTGTTCT
>Ga0210057_1006611_pt1 | contig 14340 bp, 6 predicted proteins | sample CryGeyCG2114_010_2_FD_183968 | JGI IMG/M metagenome (GOLD analysis project Ga0210057, IMG submission 183968) | Groundwater microbial communities from aquifer - Crystal Geyser CG10_big_fil_rev_8/21/14_0.10 (SPAdes) (version 2) | ecosystem: Environmental > Aquatic > Deep subsurface > Groundwater ... | reverse complement strand
TCGCGAAACGTTTTCGAGATCAAGAGGCCGAGATCTGGCCGGCGTTGGATTTCCTCGAGAAGCATCTCTTAGAGAGAGATTGCTCCACCGAGCAAGCTGTCCATCTGTCGCATCAGTGCCAAGCTTCCAATCAAGTGTCCGTCGCCAATATTATTACAAGTATGCGGCTTGTTTCGAGTCTCAATTGGCAAGAATTCTTCGAGAGCTTAAGTCTTGTAGATCGTATTTTAGAGAGAGATCCGATCTATGGAAAAATGGATTTTTTAACAAGAGATCGCTATCGACACGTGGTCGAAAGGATTGGCAAAAAGACGGGGGTATCTCAGACAGAAATTGCGGAAGCTGTCATCCATTTGGCCCAGGGGCCTTCGTCGGATTCCCAAGGCAATGCGAAAAGTTCGCATGTAGGATACTACCTTATCGATAAAGGTCTTCCAAGGCTTGCAAAAATTTTTAACTATAAAATGGGTAGCATTTTTGATCTATCCCATTCCCATAAGAATATTACCTATTTTGGGATTTTAATTCTCTTTTTTGCGGCAGTACTCGCATTGCCAGTTGGATATTTAATTTTCCTCGGGATCTCTTTTCCAACGATTTTGGGTGTCGGGTGTTTGGTCTCTATTCCGGCGAGTGATCTTGCGCTAAGTCTGACTAATCTTGTTCTGACTCATCTCATCCCTCCAAAAAATCTGCCCAAATTAGATTTGTCCACGGGAGTTCCCGAAAATGCGAGAGCCATCGTGGTGATCCCATGTTTGCTCACTGATGTGAAGGTCATTCGAGATTTGATCGATAAGTTAGAAATCCATTATCTGGGAAACCCTGAAAAGGAGATATTTTTCGGATTGCTAACAGACTTTACGGACAGCGGAAGTGAATCTCAGCCATCTGATTCCGAATTTGTTGAGGCGGCAATGGATGGAATAGATCGTTTGAATCAAAAGTATGCTTCTCGGGGTGAAGACCGGTTTTTCTTGTTTCATAGAAATCGTCGGTGGAATAGTTCAGAAAATATTTGGATGGGATGGGAAAGAAAACGAGGTAAACTCCACGAATTTAACCGTCTTCTTCGCGGGGCACAGGATACAGGATTTGCGATTGCGACCGCTCCTTCCGACCTCCTGCCCACTATTCGCTTTGTAATCACTTTGGATGCGGACACCCAACTGCCTCGAGATTCCGCCCAAAAATTGATTGGGACAATTCTCCATCCCCTCAATCGGCCGGTCTTCGACAAAGATTTGGGACGAGTAACTGAAGGCTATGGTGTTCTCCAGCCACGCATGGGGATTTCGCTGGAGAGCTTCTCGAGATCCCGTTTTTCAAAGATTTTTTCTGGGTATACCGGAATTGATCCCTATACAACCGCAGTTTCGGAAGTCTACCAGGACTTGTTTCACGAGGGATGTTTCGCAGGAAAGGGTCTTTATGACGTGGATGCGTTTGAAGCCGCCCTAGATAATCGAGTGCCAGAAAATACCGTTTTAAGTCACGACTTATTTGAGGGTCTTTTTGCAAGGGCTGCGCTTCTTACCGATGTCGAGCTGTTGGATGACTATCCTCAAAGTTATCGCGCATTTTTTACCAGACAACACCGATGGGTTCGGGGAGATTGGCAAATCAGTCCGTGGATTTTACCATTTGTCCAGAATGGGAAAAAACAATGGGTCCGGAATCGCCTGCCTCTTATTTCAAGATGGAAGATATTTGACAATCTCCGACGCAGTCTCGTAGCTCCGACCACCTTTCTGCTGCTTATTTTGGGGTTCGGATTCCTGCCGGGATCAATACTAACATGGACAGTCTACACATTGACGTTGATTGTTTTTCCCGCTTTGGCTCAAGCAATCATCGGGGGTATAAAAGCCCGTTTTGGAAAGAGTTCTTTTCGAATATCACCCTCGGGCATTCAAACCAAGAATAGTTTTTTGCAGATCTTTGTCTACTTTACATTTTTAGCTCACCAGGCCGTCATTCATCTTGATGCCATTGGGCGTGTTTTTTACCGGAAATTGATTTCACATTCTAAACTGTTAGAGTGGTCCACGGCGGCGCAAGCGGAACGTGAAAATTCATTAAAGCGACATCCGATTTGGCAAAGTTTTTGGCCTACCGAATTTGGACTTATTGCGGTTGGTATTTTGGGAATGACCAGTCTGCCTCGCTATGAGCTTGTCGCATTCAGTTTTATTTTAATATGGATGTCTTACCCAATGGCGGCGCGATGGCTTAGTCGTAGTCTGATAAAAAAGGGAAGGCACCTCTCTCATGATGAACGTCTCCTTCTGCGACAAATTGCCAGAAGAACATGGCACTATTTTGAAAAATTTGTAGGTCCAGATGACAATTGGCTTCCGCCCGATAATCACCAGATTTTTCCCGTTCCAGTGACTGCGCATCGAACCTCGCCAACGAATATCGGTCTCTATATGTTATCACTGATGACGGCTCGGGATTTCGGGTACCTGAGCACAGCGAAATTTATTCGTCGACTCAAGCTTACTCTGGCGACGATGGAAAAGCTGGAGTTGCATGAGGGACATTATTTAAATTGGTATGATACCCATTCGTTGGTTGCTCTGAGCCCGAAATATGTATCCACCGTTGATAGTGGAAATTTGGCCGGCTATTTGATCGCAGTCCGAGAAGCTTGCCTGGAGGTTGGCAGCTCCTTTGTTGTCGATTCAAAAGTGATACAGGGTTTAGAAGATTCGGTGCGAGTCATCGAGGCCGAACTGGCCGCAGTTGAGAATAAAAGGTCTGATTTGAATCCAAGATTGGAAACTATAAAGGCTGCGGTCATGGGGCCCACCCCTGACAAGTTCTCGAGTTGGATGCAGCTCTTTAGCTCGATTCAAGAGGAATTTGAAGCCTTTCGAAAAGAACTGGAACAGTCAAATGATGTCAGCATTTTGGTTGATGGTTGTCTCCATCAACTGGCCGAAGTAAAAAAAGATATCGGCATCTTAGCTCCCTGGCTCGCCAGTGAGTTTGCTCAGGCCGCGGAATTGATTTCAAAGGACGAGGAGATGGCAAACCGATGGAATCAGATAATAAATGCCCTGGATAGCAATACATCATTTGCGGACTTGATCGAAAACTACAGAGCAGCAATTATCCAATTGAACAAGCCAAAGGGGTCCTTCAATAATTCATCATCAATAGGCGTTTTGCTCTCGAAGTTTAGCGGATTGCTAGAAGCGAGTATTGCTCATGTTCAGAGTCTGTTGAACGAAGCCCAAACGGCCGCCCAGTTTATGGATCGAAAATTTAGAGAAATGAACTTTGAGTTTTTGCTGGAAAAAGATCGTGAGGTATTTACGATTGGGTACAATGTCAGTGAGGGAAAATTTGATACTGGTCTTTATGACCTTTTGGGCTCGGAGTCTCGTCTCGCAAGTTTTATTGCCATTGCAAAGGGTGACATCAAACAGGAGCATTGGTTTCGGCTGGGACGACAACTGGTTCCGACTGCCAGTGGGCAGGCGCTGGTGTCTTGGACTGCATCCATGTTTGAGTATCTTATGCCGATGCTCGTTTTGCGTAGTTACGAAAACACCCTCCTGAATGAAACTGTTCATTCCGTGATAGACCGACAAATTAGATATGGAAATGAACGGCATGTCGCTTGGGGAATTTCCGAAGCAGGCTACAACGCCCGAGATCTTCAACTGAACTATCAATATGGACCGTTCGGGATTCCTGGGCTGGGACTGAAGAGGGGCTTAAGTCATGATCTTGTGATTTCCCCGTATTCCACACTTCTTGCGGCACAGGTAGATCCTGGGGCTGCCATTCAGAATTTAAAAAGACTGATCAAAGAAAAACTCTTAACGAACTTTGGTTTCTTTGAATCTGTGGATTACACACCAGAGCGTCTGCCGGAGAACGAAAAGTTTGCGATCGTAAAGTCTTTTATGGCGCATCACCAAGGAATGAGTCTTGTTTCTATCAATAATGTGATTCACCAGAATATTGTCCAAGATCGATTTCACCGCGATCCGCGAGTAAGAGCCACGCAATTGCTATTGCAGGAGCGGGTTCCTCAGGGAGTCGCGCTGGCTCCGCCAAAAGCGTCTGAGGTTGAGCTTGAAACCCAGTTCCAGCCTTCGGCTCATTCTCTGATAAAACACTACAGTAATCCGGACAGCTCAACTCCCCGGATTCATCTGCTTTCCAATCAGAACTATTCAATTATGATTTCGACAGCGGGTGGGGGGTATTCAAAATGTGATGATTTGGCGGTCACTCGGTGGAAAGAGGACGCAACAAGAGACAACAGCGGAAGCTTTATTTTTGTCAGAGATCTGACTGAAGACAAAATATGGTCGACGAGCTATTTGCCTCTGGCCAACTTGCCAGCATCATACAAGGTTTCATTCGGGGAAGAAAAAGTCGAATTTCGTCGACGGGATCAAGATATATCGACCTACACTCAAATTCTGGTGGCGCCGGAGGACAATGTCGAGATCAGGTATGTCACGCTGACGAATCATTCGGATGAGCCACATGTTCTCGAGCTCACGAGCTATTTAGAGCCGGTGCTGGGTCTTCCCAACAATGATCTAGATCATCTGACCTTCAGTAAGCTCTTTATTCAAACAGAATTTGTTTCCTCCAGAAATGCTCTTTTGGCAAAACGAAGAAAACGATCTGCCCAGGACTTGGAATGTTGGGGGCTCCATGTGGTTGTTACCGACGGAGAAATGCTTTCTGATATTCAATATGAAACGGATCGGGCAAAGTTCATTGGTCGGGGGCGTACACTCCAGAATTCCTTGGCGTTGTCCGACGACGGAGTGCTGTCCAACACCTCAGGCGCTACAATTGATCCAATCCTTTCCTTGAGAGTCCATGTTCGGGTCCCGGCGAATGGCAGTCTACGCGTCGCTTTCACGACAGGGTTGGCGACCTCCCGTGAAATGGCGCTCGAGCTGGCAGATCGCTACCATGACATTCATGCCTTTGACCGGGAATCCAAACTGGCCTGGATGCAGGCGCAGGTGGACTTACGACATCTCAATGTTGACTCGCAGACGGCCTATCTCTATCAACGTTTGGCTGAGCGGATTTTGTATTCAGAACCCTCTTTAAGGCCACCAACACACCTTCGGGCCGCCAACACGAATCGACAGTCTAGCCTTTGGCCCAGTGGCATTGGCGGAGATTTGCCAATTGTTGTCGTGCGAATTTCTGATCAAAAAGATATCGCAGTTATCCGGAAGCTATTGAGGTGTCATGAGTATTTGAGATTCAAGGGTCTGTCCTATGACTTTGTTATCATCAATGACCACGAGGCCTCCTATCATCAAGATTTACAGGCGGAACTTCTGCAGCAAATTCGGGCAACTGGAAGTCAAAGTTGGCTCAATAAAAATGGTGGAATATTTATTTTAAGACGAGAGATAACGCCCGACAAAGACATCGCGCATATTCAGTCTGTCGCGCGTGTTTCACTCACAGCCAGCGAGCCCCTGAATGAACAGGTGAATCGACGAGCCATCGAGGAAAAGTATCCAGGATTGGCTTCATTTCCCAAAATTCATAAAATCGAAACCCCCATTAGGGCGCCAAATTTGCCTCTTAAATATTTCAATGGTGTCGGGGGCTTCTCTGATGATGGCAGGGAATATGTTATTCTTCTGAACGGGAATCAATGGACGCCGGCACCCTGGATCAATGTCATTGGAAATCGACATGGATTTGGTTTTCAAGTGAGTGAGTCTGGTTCTGGTTTTACATGGTCATTGAACAGTCAGTCCAATCGTTTGACTCCGTGGTCAAATGATCCGGTCAGTGACCCCTCTGGTGAAATCATTTATCTCAGAGATGATGAAACAGGAGAAATTTGGACGCCGACACCATTGCCCATAAGGAGTCAAAACGCCTACACGATTAGACACGGACAAGGTTATACTTTTTTTGAACACGTTGGCCATGGGATTGAACATTCCTTAAAACTTTTTGTTCCTATGGAAGACCCTGTGAAGATCTCTCTGCTGAAAATTAGGAATCAAACTTCTCGGAAACGAAAGCTTTCGATCATCAGTTACACTGAATGGGTATTGGGAACTCGCAAAGAAAAAACGTCACCCTATTTAATCTGTGATGTAGACAAAGACAGTGGAGCAATTTTCGCCAAAAACCCCCATGACAACGAATTTTCCAGCCAGGTTTCTTTTGCTGACCTCAGTGAGGTTCGTCGAACATTCACCTGCAGCCGTAAAGAATTTATTGGCCGCAATGGGAATTATGCAGATCCAGTCGGATTAAAACGCATGGGTCTTTCACAGAGAAGAGGAACAGGTCAGGATCCCTGTGCGGTTCTTCAGACGAGCATCGAACTACAAGCCGGCGAAGAATTTGAAATCTCCTTTCTGCTCGGGCAATGTGAGAATGAAAATTTGGCGCGCGAGCTCGCACTTCGCTATCGAAAACTCGATGTCGTCAAAAGTGCGCTCAAGGAGGCCATCAGATTTTGGGCAGACCTGAATGAGACCGTCCAAGTTAAGACACCGGAGCCCACCATGGATCTTTTGATGAACAGATGGCTTCTCTATCAATCGCTGTCGTGTCGATACTGGTCTAGAACGGCCTTTTACCAGTCTGGCGGTGCCTATGGATTTCGTGATCAGCTTCAAGACTGCATGGCATTTGTCTATGCCGCGCCCAGTATTGCGAGAGAGCATATTTTGCGCGCCAGTCAGCATCAGTTTAAAGAGGGAGATGTTCAGCACTGGTGGCATCCCCCTACTGGACGGGGAATTCGAACGAAGATGTCGGATGATTTACTCTGGCTTCCTTTTGTTGTCAGTTTTTATATCAACATCACTGGGGACAAAACGATTTTAGACGAGGTTACGCCTTTCATCGAAGCGCCGCTGCTTCAGGCCGCCGAAGAGGATTCATACACTCTTCCATCGATTTCCTCAGAGTCCGCAACAATTTTTGAACACTGTCGCCGTGCAATTGATCGGTCACTGTCCCTGGGGCAACATGACTTGCCTCTTATGGGAACGGGCGATTGGAACGATGGAATGAATCGTGTCGGAATTTTGGGCCAAGGTGAAAGTGTTTGGTTGGCTTGGTTTTTATACAAAGTTCTCGAAGATTTTGTTCCCCTGTGTGATCGACCAGGATCATCTGGTGACCGCGCCATCTTTGAGTCTCATATGAAAAAATTGAAAGTTGCAGTGGAACAAAATGCTTGGGACGGAGAGTGGTACAAACGTGCCTTTTTTGACGATGGCAGTTCTTTGGGGTCAAGTTTGAATGAAGAGTGCCGTATCGATTCTATTTCCCAGACCTGGGCGGTTCTTTCGAATGCGGGAGACCCCGATCGGATCAAATTAGCCATGGAAAAGGTGGAAGAATTTTTAGTTCAAAAAAAGTCTCAGCTGATTTTGTTGCTGACCCCACCCTTTGACAAGACTCAAAGAGATCCGGGGTACATTAAAGGTTACGTGCCCGGAGTCCGGGAAAACGGCGGCCAGTACAGTCACGCCGCGGCCTGGGTGGTCATGGCCTATGCCAAGCTCGGGCAGGGAGACAAGGCGGTGGAAATGTTCAATATGATGAACCCTATTTCTCATTCTCAGGATCCGAGCCAAACAAATCGATATAAAATTGAGCCCTATGTTTTAGCTGGGGACGTGTACGGCGGAAAACCCCACGAGGGGCGAGGTGGGTGGAGCTGGTATACAGGTTCTGCTCCCTGGTATTATCGTGCGGGTCTTGAGTCGATCCTGGGGTTTAAGCTGCGCGGGAATAAACTGCAAATTGAACCCTGCATACCGAGCGATTGGAAGGCCTACGAGATTTCGTACCTGCATGGAAAAACAAAGTACCACATTCAAGTGAAAAATCCCCTAGGTCTAAATACAGGTTTAAGTGTGATCGAACTAGACGGGTCCCTGTTGGAAGTTTCTGAGCTGGAACTGGCTGACGATGAGAAACCCCATCAGGTAACCGTAACCCTAAAAAGATCTTAATAATGATATTCTACAGACCTGGCTGCGGTACGGGACGAGACGCATTGATTGTTTTATAGTGTCCGATAAGCGCCTTGAAATTCTGATGAAAAGAAATCTGATTGACGTGAAGATAAGTTTGATCAGCGCGCTCTTTAAGAGCTTGCCCAGTGGATACCTTGGATGCATTCACTGAATTAATTTTTGGAGTTTGTTCTACTTTCTTTTTCACAATTCACCTCATCTATCAAAAAACTCGAACAGTTATTTTGAGTGCAATTTCAGCGCCGCCGTGGGAAGGCTTGTGGGTGATTTCAGAGAACTTGGCGGGGTCATTTGCCCCTTTTGAGTTTACCAGTGTCTCATTCATGATCTCTTTTAGACCCGATGAAACAGAAACGGAAAGTCAATGGGTGAAGATCTCTCGCCTCCCAATTCTGGCAGAGTGGATGGTGAGACCGAGAGCCGCTGAACCCGGCTTGTACTCGACCGCTTCGGTTTGAATTTTCCCCCAACAAAAAATTAAAAAAAAGAAGGATGAAAACAATGATGTCCTGGCGAAATAGACGAATCTTAAAAGCTCCTTTGAAAGGAGTTTTTAGGATGTCCATGCAGAGCGGGAGAATCAAGCAGGAAATGCGCTGTCGGAGGCGCCAGCAAGGCTCTTGGAGGCGGAACCAGTTTCAGGATTTGAAGCTATCGCTTCATTTTTGAATTGATTGCCGAAAAGAAGCTGTGCTCTACTGAGTCACGTCTGGGGGGGGGCTATGAGGGGTGTTTTTTTCTTAGGTGTTTTTCTGTTTGGTGGTGTTGGTTTTTCTTGCCCCAACTTAAACGGGAAGTGGAACTGTCGGAGTGATTTAGGGGGAGTTTCTCCCTCGGTTATTGTGCAACTGGGTGATCACTTTATTTTTGACGGCGATGCGGACTTTATTCAAGAGGTCTACGCGGATGGCAAGGAGCGGGTTGTTCAAGATGATACCCGCACGATCTGGACAACGGGAAGCTGCCCCAACGAAAAATCATTGAAGGCGACTCAAAGACAAAAAGTGAAAGACGAATCAGCGGGGTATGATGCGCAGATTTCTTACGACTTGCTGATGGATACGGCACAGAGCTTTTACAGTAAAACTTTGGTGAAAATTTCATTTGATGATGGTTCGGTGGACTCTCAGAAGCAGAATTTGAACTGCACAAAAAGCAATTAAGATATTGGTCAGTATTAGAAGCTCATCCCATAGCCAGTGCGAATAGCGATCGAGCTGGCAGTGACGTTGGTGCTGCCGGGAAACATTCCATACTCAAGGACCACGGGAATAAATTTCCCGTTACTGAGACCGATGTCACCCCCCAAACCCACCAAAAGCATTTGGTTGGTTTTGCTGGAAGAATCCAGATTCGGAATATTCACTGTTCGACTCATTTCAAGAAGAAAAGAAAATCCTAAGCCGATCCAATACTTACTTTTGCCATTGATGAAGTTATAGTGAGCTGAGGCTTCCAAAGGCAAATAAGTGTAGGTGGCTTCGCAGGCCGTAGTTGTGCCATCGGCGCAAAGAGCTGAGGATGTCGTCGCCTTGGTGGAGAAACTTTCGTATCCAGTGGCGCCGCGAACTGTGATGTCAGTGGACAGGGCATAGTCCCCAAAGACTTTGAAACTCATGCTGGTTCCGGTCAAGGTTGCGTCTTCTCTGCGTGCAGAATTTAGAACCACGGTCATGGCAAGGCTATTCATCGCATATCCAGCGAGCAAGCCTCCACGGAGTTTCGTATTACGAGGAAGGGCGGCCTCTTCCTGTTTTTCCCGAGGGACTTTGGCTTGTAACATCCAACGAGTTTGAGCTTTCCCTTTTTTAATCACAGTCAGAGCTTTGTTGCCCTTGATTTGTTTGACCTCGAGTAGGGCGCGTCTTTTTCCTGTGCTGGGTTCAATGGCATAGTACTGAGTGCCAATTTCTGGTGTATCTCCGTCCAGGTAAATAATGGCCTTATCGCCCTTTACCTGCGAAATTGAAGCCGCCAGAGTCAGAGATGAGAGCATCAGCAATGAAATGATTTTGAAGGTCAGGAGAGAAGTCCATTTTAAATTTTTCATGATGGATCTCCTCCTATTGTTCAGGTTGTCCGGTGGTCTCTGTAGTCTCGGTATTTGGCAATGTGCAAACGCGGATTTCGTTCTCATCCCAACGGGTGACCGTCAATTGTTCAGATAGATCTACATTCCACAATGGATCATTTGCGGGTTGAGTCCAGCAAGTGGCTTGATCGACACTGACTGCTTGAACTCGATAATCCGAAGACTTGTTTTCAAAGGTTTTTCGCCCTGCGGACTGGTAAACGGAACAAGAAAGAAGAAGAGGAATAGAAATGAAAAGGACGCTCTGTTTCAACAGAGATAAGAGGAAGTTCGTCATTCATTTATTCTAAATTTGCTCGGGAGAAATGAAAAGCCCCGAATGACATCGGGGCTCGAAGGTCCAGGACCTAGAACGGGATTTCGTCGTTGGATTGATCAAATGAAGGCTCTGGTCCGAAGTCATTGAAACCAGTGTCTGCACCTGCAGCAGAAGTCGATCTTTCTTGGCCAGCTCCGCCGCCCAAAAATTGAACCGTATTGGCAACAATTTCTGTCGAATACTTCTTTTGTCCAGTGGGGTCTTCCCAAGAACGTGTTTGCAGTCGTCCTTCGACATAAACTTGGCGTCCTTTAGAGAGATGTTTTGCACAGTTCTCTGCCTGACGTCCCCAGACAACCACGCGGTGCCATTCCGTGCGTTCTTGTTTTTGGCCATCTTTGCCGGTCCAAGCTTCGCTGGTCGCGACACTGAGTCTTGCTACAGATTGACCACTGCCAACGGCCTTGATTTCTGGATCTGCACCCAGTCGGCCAACGATAATAACTTTATTTACTCCTGACATAACTTCCTTTCCTCCCGGTCACCTGACCGAGTTTTTTTGAAGACACAGTCTTCATAATGGGTTTGTTGGTGTCAATCCTTGATTCAAGGTCACGGCCAGGCCCAAATCGATAGGAAATGCTAAAGACCTGGAAGTTGATCCGAATTCTGAATTACAGAACAACAGATCAAGATGTCGAGGCTTCTAACGCAATGCGCTTATGTTGGGTGGGAGCTGAGGATTGGTGGCGTTAATTTTAAAGGAGTATCTGGAGCCCTGTGCTGTTGGGCTTTTGTACTGACTGACGAAGCTGAGAAAAAGGCTGGCGCGCTCTTCAAAGCTGCGTCGAATATTGAGATCAATATCTAATCGATACGCACCAAAGATGGGGACAAAGGTGCCTCCGCGGTTTTGAATCACCAAGTTCATATCTCCCTTTACCGTGCCATGGACTTCGTCGCCATCTTTGCCGATGGTGCCGTCTTCGATAATGAATTTTCCAGCGGCCAAGCGCCCCTTGAGATGAATGCTGGAAAGCTTCAGTTCCGGTAAAGTCAAAGGTCCCATCATTGTCTGCAAATTTCCCGAGGGAAGTTCAAATTTATCCACGCTCATCTGCAGCTCCACTTCCGGCTGTTCTTGAAAAGCAAGATTGGCGGTGGCCTCAGTATTCAGATTCAATTGGCCCTTGAGCATCACTGGCAATTGCGCGAGATCACGAAGTTCACTCAGGCTGATTTTTTCAGCCGTGACCGACAGCTTATAGCGCTCGAGTCCATTCTCAGATTTGCTGGTTGGTTTCAGTGAAACTTTGATTTGCCCATTGAGAAATCCATCCGCAGAGAGAGTTCCCGCCGGTTTTTGGCTAATGAGAGAGCTGATCGATGGTGTAAAAATCAGTTCTTTGCTTTTGAGAGGAGGGATCTGATGGGTTTCCAAGTAGACTTCGTCCAATGCCACACCCGGCTGAGGGAAAAGGCTCATTCGTAGACGATCAAAGCGCAGATAGACCTGGTCATTGGTGATTTTTGAAACTTGACTGGTGACTAGGTCGCCCAAGTCCGAAAATGGAAACAAAAGAAAGGCAAACAGGATGGCCGATGCCAAAGATAAGGCGAATTTCCATTTATGGACAAGAATCAGCTGAAACAATTTTTTCAGAAAAGGCATCATTCGATTTTATCTCCCACGTTTTTTGATCGGAGGTGGTTCCGGTGTTTCTTCTTGCAGATGCACAACCAGAGGGCTCAGTTTATAGACAACATCGAAGTACCGTGGATCTTGACTATTAGCTTCGATGGACAGATCGATCATCTTGACACTGGGGCTGATATTTTGAAATTGGTGTCCAAGGTCGATGATCTGACGCAAATTTAATTTGGCCAACTGGACCCGCAAGATTCCTTGGCTAAATGCCGCCGGGATCAATGTCGATTTTTCTGCAGAGACTGTGGTTCCTTGAATCTGTTCGGGAAGAAGTCGCGCATTTTCAAGTTGGTTGTCCACTTGGGCTTTTAAAGAATCGATGGAGGGTGGGGGTTGCACATTGGGAACATCTTGAGATTCCCGTGATGACTTCAAAAGATCTCGGATTAATTGTCTTTTGTCTTCAAACTCAGCCACATAGTCATTGGACTGAGTCATATATCCCAGAGGGAACGACAGAACCAAATAAAGGAGCACGGCAATGATTCCGTAGAGAGATATTTTTTGCATGACCGGTGTGAGATTTTCGTACCGCTCTTTGATCTGAATGTAGAGCGAACTTTCTTGAATTTGTTCCCACCTGGTTTTCAGTTCGCTTTGTAACTGTTCTTTGATGTCTTCAAAAGCCATGGGTTCCTCGCTGACTCAATTGATCGCTCACTTAGTTTCGGCTTGAATTTCACGATCCACTTGGAAGCTGTACGCAAATGGAACTCCGGGTTTTCCTCCGGGGGTTACGGTTAATTTGCTCAGTTTGCCTAGGGCTACAGAGGCCAATGCTGCTTCGAGGCTGGCCAGTTGTCGCGCGTCTGAGACGGTGCCTTGAATTTGAACTTGATTTTCAAGAACGGTGAGCTTTCTAACGTCCAACGAGACAATGTTTTTCCCGGGTACTGCATCATTGATTTTTTTAAGGACATCCAACGCCGAATTCATGTGTGCAATTCCAGAAAGAGTTTTCATTTCCAGAGCGCGTTTTTTCTGTTCCCGAATATATTTTTTGACGCCGGATTCATTTTGAGATTTGAGTGGAAGTCTGGCTACGGTTTTAGCCTGAGACTTTAAAACTTCAGAGGTTCTATCCGCAAGAGACAAGGACAGTGTTTCCCGCGCCATTGAGTAGGCCAGAAAAATCACCAAGAAGGCGGCGGCCACTTGCAGGCTGGGACCCCATCGCTCCCAGAATAATCGGAGAGAGGTATTCTGTTTTGCAAACTCGCCCCGCATGAAATTCAGCGCGGGATTTCTGGGTTTCTTCAAACCTTCGATGGCTAAGCCGAGAGCAATTCCAATTTTTGATTCAATGTCGGCGGTGATTTCAAAGGTCGCGTGCGGGAAATTTTTGGTCACTGACATCGAATTTACGGGCAATTCCAGCTGCTGAGTCAGGAAGGCATGGAGATTTAGAATTGAGCTTGATCCACCGGTGAGCCCTACGGACAGAACATGGCCATTGAACTCTGACTTGAATTCCAAAATAGAAATTTTTAATTCTTGAGCGAGTTCCTTAACGCTATTGGAAATGGTGTCGGAAAAAACAATCTGGTCATAAGAGGCCCCTTCTTTGTTCGGCAGAATAAAGGCCTTGGTTTGCATTTCCTTGAGGGCTTCAACATAAGGGATCTCATATTTTTTGACGATCGCCTCGGCGATGTTTTTTCCGCCCCACAGAATCGAGCGAACACCAATCAACAGATGATTTTCCACTGCACAAACCAGAGTGTGCGTATGCCCCAGGACGACGTGGATGGAAATTTCTCTCCCCTCGGGCGGGAGATCGAGCTCCATCAGCTGAGGGGGGAGAACAGGAATAGGATCATCCCAACGTTCGAAACAGTTTGCGTAGGCAATTCCTTCGCAGGACAAAATGGATAAATCGATGCCCGTGTCAGTCGCCAGCTGCAAAGCTTTTTCTACTCGGCGCTTGGGAGTAGCGCAGGCGAGGACTTCGGCGGTGGACCCAATCTGCCGGACAATTTTAGAATCATAAATGGCTGTTTCGCTGGAAAAGGGGAGGTCCTCTTCCAGCTCAAAGGGCAAGCTTTTGAGAATTTTTTGTCGGTCATGGAAAGGAAATATTTTATTGCGAACGCTGACCAGCTCTTGTTTCAGCGAGAGTACAAAGCGGACACCGGGCAGGTCATAGGTCGAGCTTAGAGTCTTTAGAAACTCAATGATTTCTAGCTCTGTATCATAAGCAGGATTGGTTCCAAGGCTGTGTTCAAAGAAGCGGGTAATTTGAACGCCTTTGTTGTTCGAGCTA
>Ga0210057_1006608_pt1 | contig 14348 bp, 16 predicted proteins | sample CryGeyCG2114_010_2_FD_183968 | JGI IMG/M metagenome (GOLD analysis project Ga0210057, IMG submission 183968) | Groundwater microbial communities from aquifer - Crystal Geyser CG10_big_fil_rev_8/21/14_0.10 (SPAdes) (version 2) | ecosystem: Environmental > Aquatic > Deep subsurface > Groundwater ... | reverse complement strand
CGTACACTTTCGCCTCCGCTCAAGAGCGTTTCAATCTTCACACGTTCCTCGTATGAGAGCTGCTGATAGGTGGTTCCTTGTTTCATCACTCCATTGTGGAGTGTCCTAGTTCAAAGGTACCGAGAGGAGAAAACCGAAAATTTTCTCCAACGTATACGGAAATAACGCCTCACGCCCCAAAAGCCAGACTGGAAAAAAGGATCATGTCTTCAGTAGGAGAGGAGATGCATGTTGATCCTGTAGTTGTAGAATTTGTTGCACCGACTCTTCAAAAAGCAGATGATGGGCACGGAAGATTGCTCAGTACTTCACTCAGAACTTTGTTCAAGATGTCAGAAGAAGAACAAGACTATAAGAAACACTATATTACCCAAAAACAGCAATCCATTCGCTCTGAACGGCAACGTCAAAAGGAAGAACACGGAAAAATGTGGCTTCTCGTTCGTACAGGCAGATTCCTTCAGGTTCTCCCACGATCCATTGTTTTAGGAGCTGAACATCTGGTATCTCCACTCGTTAAACTTTTTAAAATGCAACAGCTCGCCAAGTGGCTTGCAACTTCAATCCAATTCACCCGGGAAGAAATTGAGAGTCTCTGGAATGGCCTGCCGTCAGGGTTCGTGGGCCTTTATAATTACCAAATAGAAACTTCGGGAGGGAAAGCGTATTACTAAATCCCCCTGCAATTCCCTGCCGGCTGATACCCGGCGGTTTCTGCTTCTTCTTTGGAAGAAAAATATATTTTATTTTCTTCTTTGATGGAGCGCGCACCGGAGCACCAGGGCAGGTGGTACTTGGCGCCGGTTTTTGAGGCCACGTAGTAACCTCCCCCCTCCGGGGGAGGCGGAAGGGGGTTTGGTGAAGGCCCATCCCTCACCGCAAGAATGGCGGCTCCGCCCTGCGTACTTTCCGGATACACGATCTCAATCCCCTCTCCCCCGCCATACAGAGCCGACAAGCGGCCAAGGCCGAATGAAAGAAGCGCGACGAGAACAATAATGAACGCGGGGAGCAGGTCCCCCCGGTGCGCGTTCAAAAAATTTCTGATTTTTACCAACATCGACAAACTATATCACTCCAAAAAACGCGTTACGAGAACCATGCGTGAAGCACCCGGTATGCTTCTTCTTCGTCGGCAACAACGGTAAAAAGCTCGCCATCTTCCAAATCAATCGTCCTATTCGTGTCCACCAACTGCTTTCTTATCCATTGTTTCAGTTCATTCCAGTAATCGAAACCAATCACGATGAGCGGGACTTTCTCGACCCGCGCCAACTGCATAAGCGCCAACAGGTGAAAAAATTCGTACTGGGTTCCAAATCCACCGGGATAAAACACATACGCGTTGCCGGAGCGGATCAAAAGTTCCTGGCGGACAAAGAGATTATCGAACCGAAAAGAGTGTGTTAAATAAGGACTTGGTGACTCATTCGCGACGTTCGCGCCAAATCCAATCGTTGTGCCGCCTGCTTCGTATGCACCCTTTGCGACGGCACTCATGATTCCCCCGTTGCCGCCGCTTATAACGGCGCAACCCTCCCGCGCAAGCATTCCGCCGAGGCGTTCTGCACTCTTATAGACGGAATGCGCCATGCTTTCCCGCCCCGAACCGAAGAAGGTGACCCGCTTCGGATATTTCTCCCGTATAAAATCAAGAAACTCGTACCCTTCGTCCAATTCTTTCTGCGCGTGTTTAAGCCACGCGCCGTTCGTGTACGGGTCGCCTTGAAGGCTTGTCGCGGCTCGTGCATCAAAAAATATCCCACTGTGCCTGTTCTCTTCGGTCAAAACACCTCCACCCCGCTCCGCGGCCCAATGTTCCATAATGATGACTATAAAACTATGCGGGTAGTATGTCAATATTCCTCCTTGAATTCCTCCTTGAAGTGCAACACTTGATTATTTAAGATATATTTTGTATGGTGTATCCCAAGAGTTAGTGTTACTTTCTTTTCCTAAACGCTAAACTCTAGATACTAAATTATGGCAACAAAGAAAGCCGCAGGAACAGCGAAAAACCTCACCGATTCGAACCCACAGTACTTGGGGGTGAAACTCTATGCGGGAGAAAAAGCAAAGGCAGGAAACATCATCGTCCGCCAGCGGGGTACGCACTTCATGCCCGGTAAGAATACTGCCCGAGGAAAAGACGATACAATCTATGCGATTGCGGACGGCGTTGTCTCGTTTGCCGACAAAAGGAAGGTTCGTTTTGACGGCTCAAAAGTGAAAAGGAAGAGCGTCGACGTAACATAACCAGATTTCTAAACCGCCTTTGTAGGCGGTTTTTTAGTAACACATTGTATTTGACATATGTAAATGTTTATGTTAAATAGAGCACATGTCTTCAATCGATACGCCAGAAAGACGCCACTACACACGTGCCCGAGAGGCCGGTCGTTTGAATCCCCGCTCGATGAATAGAAACTCGGCGGACGTTCTGGTCTTGCCGATGTTTGACTCTTTCCCTCTCCGCGAGATAGCCATCAAAAATGCCGAAGCGGCAAGGATAACCGTTGGACCCGGAACGGTCCGCTATGAGGATGATGAAGCAAAGCCGAAACCAGAGGCAAAAAAAAAGAAGAAGCGCTCATGGTTGCGTTCCGGATACCGGTTTATTAAAGGAGCTATCACTGATGGAAAACTTGACTGGAAAGACGCGGTAATCGCTCTCACGGCGGTACTTCTCCTCATAGGCGCTTACTATGCGGCAACGGCCCTCGTGGGCACCTCTCTGGTTATGAAGTATGTGGTCGTACCGGCTGGACGGTTCTTGTTTGCACGAGCGAAAGGAATTTTAATTAGTCTGGGATTGGCAAAAGGAAGTGAACAATTGAAAAAGATTGACCATACATTGAGTAAAAAACCCGGTGATGAAGAAGACAAAGATAAAAAAGACGATAGTGAAGGAGAAGACCCTACTAAGAAGCAATAGTAATGCGGAGCTCAACGTGCAAAGTGTCGTGTTCGATTTTTACAGGGTATTCCCCTATTTTTTTTATATCTTCAGCGTGTATCAGCGCTTCGGGAATGACAACCCCGAACTGCTTTTCAACGGCTTCGGCGATATGTTTTGCACGGACCGCCTGAAACAAAGTCCCCGATTCGTTTGCACGCGCGTTTAGAATGACAGACCGCCCATCCAGTTTTTTGAGATTCATGACAAGGAGCGAATCGTCGTATGCTTTTTTATCGGCAACACGCGCTTCCCCCGCTTCGTGGTGTTTCAGATTCGCCGCGGTTGCCGGCAAGGCGAGCTTTTGTGGTAAAAGAACGTTCTGCGCATAGCCATCCGCCACCTCCACCACCGTACCCCGTTGACCGACTTTCTTGACATCTTTGAGCAGGATGACTTTCATACCTAAATAATAGAGGCAACGGCAACACCAAGCAAGACGAAGATAACTCCGGTGTATTGCTTCACGGTTAGCCGTTCGCCGTAAAACCGCGAAGCGAAGAGAGAGGCGATGAGTATCTGCGATGCGGCAACCGCGGAAACCAGGGCGATTTGTCCGGTCGCATAACCGAGATTGATAAAGGACGTTCCGAGTCCTGCCCCGAAACCTGACAGAATGACGTACCACGGCATGCTCGCAAGGTCTTTTATGTCGTCATTTTTTTCAATCAGTTTTTTGTGAGTAAGTAAAAGATGCACGGACGCCGAGAGGAGCACCATGCCCTCAACGATAAGTGCAAAGAAAACTCCGCCTAATGCCTGTGAGGGGAATTTGAAGAATGCGAACACGATGCCCCACAAGAGCGCCGCAACAAGGGCGTATGGTGCGCCACTCTGGATTGAGAAAAGATCGGAATTCCGGATTTCACGGAAATCTATCGAAGCGAATATGACACCAAGCATGATAATGCCAAACGCGGCAATTTTGGAAAAAGAAAACGCATCCTCAAGAAACAAAAAGCCGATGGTTGATGCCACGATAACCCACCCGGAAGAAATGGAGTAAACGATTCCCACTTTCCCCCGCTCAAGCCCTTTGAGAAAGAAGAGGAACGGGAAATATCCCACTGCGGAAAGCAGGACGCCAAAGCCGAGCGAGACGAAAGAGAGCCTCTCGGGGATGCCTATGATAAGAACCGCGGAAATAAGAACAGCGACAGCTATGATGTTGCGGAAGACAATCGCACGGACGGAGCCAAAGCGGAGTACAAGCTTTTTTGCAGCGGCATTGGAAAGTCCCCATCCGATGGTGCCGATAAGAGCGTATAGAATTGCAATCGAAAGCATTGCTTATTGGCCGTTTACTAAAAATTCAGCTGCCCGCTCAAGTTGGGGGTCCTCCCCCGCCTTCCTGTCCTCATCAGTCATCTCAACTTCAATATCGGGTTCAATGCCGTTATGAGAAATAGAGATCCGATCCGGCGTCAGCCATCGAGCAACGGTGACCTTCAATAGTGTGTCATCGGTGATGGGAAATGTTTGCTGTACCGAGCCTTTGCCGAAGGATTTGGTCCCGACAAGTGTGCCTTTACCGTGTGCGCGGAGTGCCCCGGCGAAAATTTCAGAAGCGGATGCCGAACCTCCGTCAATCAGGACCGCAAGTTTCAGACGATCGGTAAAAACATCATAGCCGCGGCTCCTGTGAAAAACGTCCTGTTTCGTGTCTCCGTAATCTTCAATCACCACCGGCTTCCCGACCGGTAAAAACCAGCTCGCAAAATCGACGGCAACCTCCAAGTACCCTCCCGGATTTCCTCTCAAATCGATAATCAGTTTATCGCTACCGAATTGGGCAAATTCGCGAATTGCTTCCTGAATCTTCTGCGGTGCGACGGCATTAAATGTATAAAGTTGAAGAACAAACACTCCGTCATCACGCAGTGTTGTTTCAACTGTCGGAAGGTCAATAGTCCCCCGAACGACCGAGATGTCAAACGGCATCGCGCCATCGCGGGAAATGCTGAAAACAACGGTCGAACCTTTCGGACCTCTGATCTTCTGCACTGCGGCGCCGACGCTAATCCCGCGCGTATCCTCGCCGTCAATTTTCAAGATGAGATCTCCGCTTTCTATCCCCGCTTGATACGCCGGGGTACCTTTAAGTGGAGCAACAACGGTCAGAATGCCGTCCCGAACGTCAATCTCCATTCCGACACCTTCGAAATTTCCGTTTACATCGCTTTCGAAGATTTCCTTTTCGACGGGAGGAAGAAAGACGGTGTATTCGTCGCCGTAGGCGGCAGTGAGTCCTTGTATCATCCCCCAGAGTTTTTTTTCATTCGTGAGCGGTTCGGTTGTCGTTGCCGGAGCAAAATTCTCGTCCAAAAGATCGTTCGCTTTGAAGAGTGGTGCGAGATCGATGCCTTTCAGTGAATCCGCGGCATCAGGCGAGGCCGAAGAGGCGGCGGGCGTGAAAGAAAACTGGGTACCAATACCGATTCCAAGAATCAAAAAAACCACCGCGGACGCGGTAAGAGCTTTGACACTAAACTTCCGTGGCTCTTCCATGAGAATCTATTATGCCATGCTTATGATGAACCGTGTACCGTGGACAGTGCTGAAAAAATTTCACTTGTCCATACGAGGCATAGGAGGCATTGTATACTGTTTGCTATGGTCAACCGTTATGAGCATCAGGGCGTCCTTTGGGTGGATGCCGAGTCCCCCACCGAAGAAGAAGTGCTCGCCTTGGAGCAAGAGTTTAACCTCGGTCCCCTTTTAGCGCAGGAGCTCCTGGGTCCCACATTAAAACCGCACGTTGACGCGTATCCGGAATTTGCATACGCAGTGCTTAACTTCCCTTCCATTCGTTACACTCACGGCCATGCAAGCACTCAAGAGGTCGACATCATCATCGGGAAGAAATTCCTGATTACGGTGCATTACGACACGATTCCGGCAATATATGATTTTTCCCGTTCTTTCGAGGCCGCAACTCTTTTAAAGCATACGAGCGATACATTCCACAGCGGGCACGTCTTGTTCGAGCTCACCCAACGCCTGTACCAGGGTGTTGAAAACGAGCTGGAAGCAATTGAAGACACTGTTGAAAATATCGAGAGTGCCATCTTCTCGGGGAAAGAGCGCAAGATGGTCGCCGCAATTTCAAACGTAAGCCGCGAACTCCTGGTTCACAAGAGAACATTGGGCACTCACCAGGAGACATTGGATTCCCTTGAGCATGCGGGAGTAACCCTCTTTGGTGAAGGGTTCAGAAATTATCTCCGCGGTATCTCTGCATTCCATTTCAGAGTGTACAGCCGCGCTCTGGGGTACATGGACACCATTGCCGAACTTCGCAACACCAATGACTCTCTGCTCTCCACGCGTCAAAACGAAGTTATGAAAAACCTTACGATCATGGCATTCGTTACGTTCCCTCTCTCGCTCCTTGCAGCCATTTTCGGCATGAACACGAACTATACGCCGATTTTGGGCATGCCGGGTGATTTTTGGATTATCGTGAGCGGAATGATAGTCCTGACGGTAATTTTCTTTACCTACTTCAAAATACAGAAATGGTTCTGACTGTGCGTTACTTAGTGGAAAAACCTGCGTAAAACCGCTCTTTCTAAAAGCGGTTTTTTTAATGATCGCGATGCTACAATCAGACCCATGGTCGGTATACAACCTCGCATTCCACCGCAATCCATCGATGCCGAAAAGGCCCTCCTGGGGTCATTGATGTTAAAACCAGACGGCATTCACGAGGTAACCGACATCGTCTCGGGAGATTCGTTCTACATTGAAAAGCATCGCGTCATTTTCCGCGCAATGATCGATCTGACAAACGGGGGAAATCCTATCGATCTGCTTTCCACCGCAAATCGTATGAAAGAGCTTGGAGCGTTGGAAAAAGCCGGCGGAAACAGCTACCTTGCCGATTTGGTATCGGCGGTTCCGACTTCGGCAAACTTGAAATACTACGCCGAGATAGTTCAAAAAAAGGCGATGATGCGTGCGTTGATTGAAGCATCCTCGGATATAGGCGAGTTGGGATACGACGAATCGCGAGAGATTGATGACCTTTTGGACACCGCGGAAAAACGGATCTACGAAGTAACAAGCTCCCCCACCCTAAGGAAGTTCATAGCGATTGGCGACACGCTTGGCGAAGCGTGGGAGCGTTTTGATAACCTGCACAAAGGGGAACACGAGCTCCGGGGCATCCCTACGGGGTTCGTGTCTTTGGATAACATTCTTGCAGGATTCCAACGCTCCGATCTCGTCATTCTTGCCGCACGACCCTCCATGGGAAAGACAGCACTCGCTCTGGACATCGCCCGACAAACAGCAATCAATCACGGGACCCCGGTCGGCATTTTTTCTCTCGAAATGAGTTCTCAGCAGTTGGTGGACAGGATGCTCGCGGCAGAGGCGCGGGTTGATGCATGGAAATTGCGTACGGGGAAAATCGATTCTGACGATGAATTCGAACGGATTCGTGACGCCATGGAAAAACTTTCTAAAGCGCCTATTTATATCGACGACCAACCCGCCTCAAACGCCCTCATCATGCGGTCAGTCGCCCGCCGATTGAAACGCGAGAACGGCATTGGTCTTTTGATTGTCGACTATCTCCAGCTCATGACTTCATCCGCCGGCCATTCTTCCGACTCAATGGTCCAGCAGGTGACGGAAATATCTCGCTCGCTGAAAACTCTCGCTCGCGAGCTCGATGTGCCGGTTCTCGCCCTTTCCCAGCTCTCCCGCGCAATTGAACAACGTCGAGGCCGTCCGCGCCTTTCGGACCTTCGCGATTCGGGTTCCATCGAGCAGGATGCGGATGTTGTTATTTTCATCCACAACGAAGATCGTTATAAGGAAAACACCGAGGAAAAAAGCAACGTTACCGAAATCCTGATCGAGAAGCATCGAAACGGCCCGACGGGCAAGGTCGACTTGTATTTTGACTCGAAACGCGCGACATTCCTCCCGATAGAGAAATCCAACTTCGGCGCGGGATCATCGTCCATGACTTCCGACGACTCTGATTTTTAAACTATTCGTATGTCCCGGCCAATCAAAGAATTTGCTGACCTCCTTTCACAATTGCCCGGCATAGGCCCGCGACAGGCGCGGCGTATCGTGCAATACGTGCTTGGCAAAGACCAGCCGTACCGTGAGCAATTCGCACGCTCATTCGAGATGATAGGAAAACACATCGCCCGGTGTTCGTCGTGTTTCCGCTACGACGATATTCCCAAAGGAGGAGTGTGTCCTCTGTGCGCAGACGAGAAACGATCAGCACAGACGCTCGTCGTGGTTGAAAAAGATGTCGATATAGACGGGATTGAGAATTCACGAGCATACAACGGACGCTACTTCGTTCTTGGCGGACTCATGGCAATGGCGCGCCAAAGGAAACACAGAGCAAAACCGCGGACCGGTAAACTCATCGAGCGCATCGAAAAAAATGGGATCGAGGAGGTTATCCTTGCTCTCTCAACCACTCCCGAGGGAGACTACACCGCGAAGGAAATTTTGCGGGAATTACAATCAAAGTTTCCGAATCTGAAAATCACACTTTTGGGGCGGGGTCTCTCGGTCGGCGCTGAAATAGAATACGCGGATCAAGAAACGATCAGAAACGCACTAAAAAACCGTGCATAAGGTGCGATGCCTCATATAATTGATTCTCGTTGGAATCAGCTTATAATTCTCATGTGCTCTCCGAACGATTCCGATTGTCAGAATCCCCCAGACGCTCCTACATCGGCATGGCTGTGGCAATCTTTGCGGTTCTTTTTAATTTCTTTTTAGCTCTTGGGCTTTCAAAACGAAAAGCGCGAATGGCCGCGCTTAATGAAATGGGAGTGACTCCTAACTCACCGGAGGCACGAGAGATTGTCCGTGAAGCCGAGAAAGCAAGCGGACACAATACGCACAGGATATAACTCTATACTGTGCCAACCTGTACTGTCTGAAACGGCTGGCGATGACCTCGTTTCTTGTAGTATCGGCTTTTCGCCTTGTATTTGACGACAATGACCTTTTTCCCTTTTCCCGCCTTTGTTACTTTTCCGGAAATGGCTACCCCTTTCACGGTCGGTGTACCGACTACTGTTTCTTTCCCGTCATCGGTCAAAAGCACCGAATCAAAGCTGGTTTCGTCCCCTTCGGAAAGACCTGCAAGCTTCTCGATAGTGATCTTCGAACCCTCCTTGACGAGGTACTGTTTTCCTCCTGTTTTGATGACTGCGATGTTCATAATCACGTTATCCTACAAGGAAGAGCGGTGAAAAGCAAGTTAAGGAAGGAGAATGTAGGCCATGGCCCACAGGGTAGCCACGCCCGCGCCAAGTCCATAGAGAGGGTTCCCGCCACTGAGGCTCATCGCAAAAATTCCTATAGCAGCAGAAATTCCGAGAGCACATACCAGTTTCAGAAGTCCACTGAGGGCATTAGTTACGTTTACAGCGAAATTTAAAATACCGTCCAGAAATGTTTTTCCTTCAAGGCGAGGGGCTAATTTTGAAATAGAATTTCCTCGTCTCATCCGTGCCCCTGGAGCAAAAAAAGTGCGAAAGCCCTCAAAACGTGTTTGTGGCGCTTCATTCATTTCGCCATGTTCTGCCGCGACAGCATAGGTTCGTACTCTCCTTTCTGGGGCTATTGCGGGCGCTTCTCCAAAAACAGCGGCACCCGGTCGGCTGTTTGCACCCCTTACCGGTGCGGAAAATTCGCGCCCCCGGGCATGAGATTTTGTTTCAGAAAAATGCGCCATAGTGTTAATAATGTACGATATAAAAATCTTTTGTCAAGAATTGTGAGAAAGAGAAAGCAGGACGCTTGCCGTTATCATTTGCTCGCCAGTGCAAAAATTTATTTTTGCACTGGCCTCGCTCATTCCACGGTAAACGAAGCGTTTGCTGTGTTCGTCCATTCTGTCATAGTGAAATGATAATTTCACTATGACCCTCATTCACTCCACAGTGACCGATTTGGCGAGGTTTCGCGGGCGGTCGACATTCAGACCCTTCTCGGCCGCAAAATAGTACGCGAACAACTGAAGAACAATGACGGACAATATAGGCGAAAGCTGTTCGATAGTTTCCGGTATATATATAACATCGTCAGCAAGTTCCTTTACCCTCGTGTCCCCCTCCGTTGCAACCGCAATCACCGGGCCCCTACGCGTCCGTATCTCGATGATGTTTGATAGAGTCTTCTCATACACCGAATCATTCGGGACAATCGCCACGGTCGGGAAATCCTTATCGATCATTGCCAAAGGGCCGTGTTTCGTCTCCCCCGCCCCACACCCTTCCGCGTGAACGTAGGAAATTTCTTTCAGTTTGAGCGCTCCTTCCAGAGCAACCGGGTAGCTGTACTTGCGCCCGATAAACAGGAAGTCACGCGCATTTTTGTATTTTTCGGCGATTTTCTTGATCGTTTCCGACTGTCGAAGCACCTTTTCAGAAAGCGCGGGCAATTGGAGAAGCGCATCGGTTATTTTCTTTCCTTCCTTTTTTGAAAGGCCTCGTGTCCTCCCTAAGAAAAGAGCGATGAGGGTAAGTACCGTCACCTGTGAGAGGAACGCTTTGGTTGAGGCAACGCTGATTTCAGGTCCTGCATGGTTATACACACCGGCATCGGTTTCACGAGCAATCGTCGACCCAACGGTGTTCACCACTCCCAACGATAGAGCACCGAGCCGTTTGGCTTCACGGATTGCCTCCAAGGTGTCCAGGGTTTCTCCGGATTGCGATACCGCGAGTGCCGCCGTGTTCTTCCCGACAATGGGTTTGCGGTAGCGGAATTCCGATGCGAGATCCACTTCAACCGGCACACCCGCCAATTCCTCAATAAGATATTCTCCAATAAGCCCTGCGTAGTATGCGGTACCGCACGCGGTGATGAGCAGGCGGTCAATCCCGGCAAGTCGTTCGGCAACCATCTCCAGTCCGCCCAGTTTCGAGTTTCCCTCTTCGGGGAGAATCCGCCCACGGGTCGAATTCTTCAATACTTCCGGTGCTTCACATATTTCCTTGAGCATGAAATGCGGGTACCCTCCGCGAGTGGCCTCGCCAACATCCCACTCAACCGTTTCGGACGGGCGCTCGACAGTCTTTTCATGAAGCGTGCGGACCCGATGCGATGTGGGGGTCACGATGGCAACATCGCCGTCCGAAAGGAAAACGACTTCCTTCGTATGTTTCAAAATCGGGGCTGCGTCCGAGGAAATGAAATTTTCTCCCTTACCTAAGCCGAGAACAACAGGCGAACCCATCCGTGCAGTGATGATCGTATCGGGTTCATCCGCATATGAGACCAAGAGTCCGTATGTCCCGCGGACAATCCGAAGCATGTCGACAACCGCGTCTTCAAAACTTTTTCCTTCCGTCAATCTCTGCTCAATGAGGTGCGCCAACACTTCCGTGTCCGTGTCTGATTTGAACGTGTGTTTCTGTAAAAGAAGGTCCTTTTCCAATTCTTTGAAATTTTCAATGATCCCGTTGTGGGCGACATACACAGTGCCGTTGCAATCCGCGTGTGGATGGGCATTCACCTCAGTCGGTTCACCGTGGGTCGCCCAGCGCAAATGTGCAATGCCACTGTGCGCGGCGGATACTTTGGTTGCCTTCCCCCGCAACTCCTTGACCGCCCCCGGAGTCTTCACAAGACCGGAGTCCGAAAGGAACAGTCCTGCGGAATCGTACCCGCGATACTCAAGGGATGAGAGCCCCTCAAGAAGAATTTCTTTTGCCGCTTTGCCGCCGGTATACGCAAATATTCCGCACATATGAATTAGTGGTTAGAGATTAGAGGTTAGAGTATAGCGTTTAGGGAAGAACATGAACACAGAGTACCCCGAATAAGAATTATGGCGACCCGAGACCGATGGCTACCATACCAATATGCATGTATGTTGCAAAAGTGTGGTCACGGTAACTCTCAATCATACTCGTACATGGCCCACGTGGTAACATCGTTATTCATCGTGGGTCGGTCCGCTGATCGGAAGTGGGGTAATTCCTGCCGATCCACCCGAAATGCGCAACACATCCTTGTCCACCTTACCCAGCTCTTTGTAAGCGGCGTTGTAATGGTTTACGCTCGTTGAGAGCGAATTTCCAAGCTTCTGCACGAACCCTTCGTATGTTTGAAGGTGCTTGCCCAACTCCCCTACTCGTTTTTGAATTTCTTCTGCTTGTTTCTCAATCTTAAGCGCCTTCAATCCCTGCATGACCGTCTGAAGGTATGCCAGGAAGCTGGTTGGCGAGACAATAATGACTTTGTACTTTGACGCCGCGCGCTGGATGAGGTTTTCGTCTTCCCCAGCCCCCACTTGGTTGGTTAAGAGATCGTAGTAGATGCCTTCTGACGGAATGAACATGAATGCAAAATCCATGGTTCCCTCGTCGGGACGAATATACTTCGCGGTCTCCGTGATGCGGAGCTTGAGGTCGCCCACGAACGCCTTTTCAAGCGCTGGTCTTTCTTCCGGCGCCGCCTGGACCAGGCGGTTATAGTTTTCAAGAGAGAATTTTGAATCAATAGGAACTATTTTCTTATCAACAAAAACCACCGCGTCCACAATTTCACCGTTCTTGAACGGATACTGCGTCTGGTACATGCCGGGAGGCAGTACGTTCTTGAGTACGGTTTCCAAATAGTATTCACCCAACACACCGCGCTGTTTCGGATTCTTCAAAATATCCTGGAGGCCTTTCAACTGTTCCGCAAACCCTTGCGTCTGCCGGCCGATTTCCTTCACACTCGTTACTTCCTGCGTGATTTCTTTGATGAGGCGCGACGATTCCGAAAATTGCCGATGCGCGTTTTCCTGCATGGCGCGCGATGATTCCGACACGCGCGCATCGAGAGTCTTTGAAAGTTCCTGCATTTGCTGTTGCAAAAGGGTCAACCCGTCGCTCGATCCCTCGCTTTTACGAGCGCGAAACATCAAAAAAACGAGTGCAATGTTCGCGAGAACCAGAAGACCTACAACAAATATGAGAATGGCGATGGAACTCATGCCATTATTTTAGCATTACCCGGAAACGCGACCCTTTTGGCAAACTCGATGGTCGCGATATTGACGAATGCAACACAAAGGAGGACAAGGAAATCAAAGACGGTAAGTGGTAAGAGGTCGAGTAAATTTCTCAAGAACGGTATCGTAAGGGTGAGTACTGTGCCCAATACCGACAGGGCGAGCGACAGGATGAGAAATCGATTATTGAGAAGCGGTGCCGTCCACACCGGCGATTGCAGGCGCTTCAAAGAGAGCGCAAAAAACAACGCGTCGAGCGCAAGCACCACAAACATGATGGTGCGGATTTCTTCGATAGGAACGTTCTGTGAAAGAAGCCACCCGAACAGTGCGACCGAAAAAACGCCGGTTATGGTTCCTGCGATAATAATGAGGCGCTTAACCTCTCGGGTAAGAACAGCGCGCAGCGCTCTGCCACGCGGGCTTCTTTTCATAACATCGGGTTCTGCCGGCTCAAACGCAAAAGCAAACGTCAGTAATCCCCCTTCAAGAATATTGACCCAAAGAATCTGCAATGGCAGGAGCGGGAGCGGCAAACCGGCAATCACGGCGAACATGATAAGGAACACCTCGTGAAAGTTCGTGGCAACCAAATGGGTGACGGTTTTTTTCAAATTGTCCATGATACGCCTCCCTTCCCGTATCGTGGCGACAAGAATTGAGAAACTGTCATCCAAGAGGACGATGTCGGAAACCTCTCGCGCCACTTCGGTGCCGCTTCCCACGGCAATACCAAGCGCCGCCGCTTTCAACGCCGGCGCGTCGTTTACCCCGTCTCCGGTCATAGCGACCACTTCACCACGCGCCGCCAGCACGTTCACGAGCCGTTTTTTCTGATGTGGCAAGACACGCGCGAACACGTTGTGTGTCATAAGAAGTTCCGCCAACGCGTCGTCTTCCATATCTTCGATGCGGTAACCGGCAATCGCTGATTCATATCCTGTGGTAATACCTGCGTCAGCCGCAATCGCGCTCGCTGTTTCCGGCGTGTCTCCCGTTACCATCACCACGCGCACGCCGGCTTCGCGCACCTGTCGTATTGCTTGTGGCACATCGGCGCGCACCGGATCATCCAAAACCAAAAACCCCTCGAACACGCCGCCGGAAAGCGCGCTTTCACTATGCGTCCGTTCAATCTGTTTGGAAAAGTCCGGCACGCGGAGCACACCGATAAGGCGCTTCCCACCGCGAGAAAAAGAAGCAAATCTCTCCTCAAATTCGCGGCGCGCCACATCGTTTAACGCGTGCACAGAGGCGTCTTTCAGAAAAAAGCGCGCGTATGAAAGCAGGGTTTCCGGAGCGCCGGTTGCGTACAGTTCGTACGCGGTGTCTCGTTCATACACCGCCGCGGCAAAACGCCGCTCCGAAGAAAATTTCATGAAATCGACCCGC
>Ga0210057_1006606_pt1 | contig 14351 bp, 11 predicted proteins | sample CryGeyCG2114_010_2_FD_183968 | JGI IMG/M metagenome (GOLD analysis project Ga0210057, IMG submission 183968) | Groundwater microbial communities from aquifer - Crystal Geyser CG10_big_fil_rev_8/21/14_0.10 (SPAdes) (version 2) | ecosystem: Environmental > Aquatic > Deep subsurface > Groundwater ... | reverse complement strand
TGCTTCATTCATAAAATTTGGGTGGGCGAGCGATTTGCTTTTGACAAATAAAAAATTAACAAAAGTAAATCGTGAGTTGAAATCTCCTATAAAAGGTTAGGGATTTCCCCAATGGTGGGGAAAGGATAATGAATGAAACTCGCCAATTTGGGATGGAGCTAAGATAAGGCAATCTTAATTGCTAAGTAGTGTTTCCAAAAATCACAATAATATTTAAATAGTCTATAGTTTTATGTTTGCTTGCTCCTACAAGGAATTGTGGGAAAAATTGGTGCCAGATACTATATCTTGTACCTATCGCAAAATTACAAGATGCTATGCCCCTATTGCAATTCAGGTGAGACGAAGGTTACCAATAAGCGTGATAGCCAGAAGGTTACTCGTCGAAGGCGTGAATGCCTGAAGTGTGGTAAAAGATTTACCACATATGAACGGGTTGAGCTTGACTTAAATGTTATCAAGAAAGATGGAAAGAGAGAAAAATTTAATCGGGTCAAAGTTTATGAGGGCGTTTGCAAAAGTCTTGAGAAAAGGCCGTTTAGCGGAATGCAAATTGAGGAAATAGTAGATGATATTGAGGCACGGATTTATAAAATTGCAAAAGATAAGGACATCAAAAGTTCAAAAATAGGAGAAATAGTAATGAATAAATTAAAAAAAGTGGACAAGGTAGCGTACATTAGATTTGCGTCGGTTTACAAAGATTTTGCGGCGATTGATGATTTTAAAGATGAAATAAAAGAGTTGGTGAAAAGAAATGATTGAAGGTGGAGAAAGATTCAAACTGGATGATTCTTTTGTTAAAAAGTATGCTGATAAAAAAGCTCCTTTTGGATATAATGGTGTTGGAGAGTTTACTGCGATGAGGACTTATTCACGAATCAAACCAGACGGATATAATGAGCAATGGCACGAGATTGTCAGAAGAGTTGTTGAAGGAACTTATTCTATGCAAAAGAGACATGTATCAGGTAATAAAACAGGATGGAATGATCATCAAGGACAGAAAAGTGCTCAGGAAATGTATGATCATATGTTCAAGTTGCGGTTTTCTCCTCCAGGAAGGGGACTTTGGGCGATGGGTTCAGAAATTACCGAAGAGAAGCATCTTTACGCTGCATTAAATAATTGTGGATTCGTGTCTACCGATGAGCTTAGGGAAAAGTTGGAAAATCCGTTTACTTTTTTAATGGACGCATCTATGCTAGGGGTCGGAGTCGGATTTGATACAAAAGGAGCCGGACAACTAATTGTTAAAAATCCCCGAAAAGATTTAGCGATGAATTATGAGATTCCGGATACTCGGGAGGGATGGGTAGATAGTGTTGGACTCCTTTTACGCTCTTATTTTTTAGGGAATCCCCAAATATCTTTTGATTATGATGAAATAAGGCCTCACGGGGCACCGATAAAAACTTTTGGAGGAAAGGCATCAGGTCCGGAACCTTTGAGGGAATTGCATAAGGGGTTAGAGAGACTTCTTAATGAAAGAGTTGGACACCCTTTGGTAGAACGAGATATAGTAGATATCCAAAATATGATTGGAAAAGTAGTAATTGCAGGAAATGTGAGGCGAACTGCAGAAATTTCGTTTGGCGATCCTGATTGCGAAGATTTTTTAGATTTGAAAGATTACCATATTAATCCTGGAAGAAGAGATTTTGGGTGGGCAAGCAATAACTCTGTTTTTGCACAACTTGGGATGGATTATTCGGAAGTTGCAAAGAGAACTAGAGAAAACGGAGAACCGGGCTATGCATGGTTAGAAAATATGAGGGCGTTTGGTCGAATGGGGGACCCCCCAAATAATAAAGATAAGAAAGTCGCCGGCGGGAATCCTTGTCTCGAGCAGTCCCTTGAATGTTGGGAACTTTGCACATTGGTTGAAAACTACCTCCCAAATATATCCACTTTGGAAGATTTTAAGCGTGTTCTTAAATTTTCATATCTGTATGCTAAAACTGTTACCTTGGGAGAAACTCATTGGGAAGAAACAAATAGAGTTATGAAAAGAAATCGAAGGATTGGCTCTTCAGTTACAGGCGTAGTTGATTTCATTCATCAGAGAGGTTTGGGAACATTAAAAAAATGGTTGAGGGAAGGTTACGATGAAATCCAGAGGTGGGATGGAGTATATAGTGATTGGTTAGCTGTTCCAAAGTCCATAAAAACTACTTCTGTTAAGCCTTCGGGGTCTGTTAGCTTAGTTGCCGGAGTTAGTCCGGGAATTCATTTTCCCCATGCAGAATATTATGTTCGAAGAATAAATGTTGCTAAAAATAGTAATCTTGTTTCAAGAGTAAAATTAGCAGGATATCCGTTGGTAGAATCTCCTACAGATCCTTCTTCTTTTTTAGTTGAGTTTCCAGTTAAATCTCCTGAAGGAATAAGGAGAAAAAATGATGTTTCGATGTGGGAGCAATTAGAATTAGCATCATTTATGCAAGAGCATTGGGCAGATAATCAAGTTAGTGCGACTGTTACTTTTGATCCTGAAAAAGAAGGAAAGGATATTCAGAGAGCCTTAGACTATTTCCAATACAAGCTAAAAGGGATAAGTTTCTTACCTATTAAAGATCATAACTATGAACTCCCGCCTTATGAAGAAATTACAAAGGAAGACTATCAGGATAGATTGAGGACTCTTAAGACATTGGATTTTTCAGGATTAAAGGGGGAAGAAGCAGAAGCGGAAAAATTTTGCACCACCGATATTTGCGAGATTCCCCTTTTGGAAAGGGGCAAGTAATTTATAAAAAATGGCAACTCTAAAAATAAAAAAACTTCATCCTGACGCAATAATCCCTTCATACGCTCACGAAGGAGATGCCGGACTTGACATTTATTCTCTAAATGATTATTTAATTGAACCCGGAAAAAGAGAAATAATATCAACAGGAATTTCCTGCGAATTTCCTTTGGGGTATGTCGCTTTAGTTTGGCCAAAAAGCGGACTTTCAGCAAAAAAAGGAATTGACGTTTTAGCTGGAGTAATTGATGCACATTACAGAGGAGAATATAAAATAGTTTTGCTAAATACTTCTGACGAAGTTTTTGAAATAAAAAAAGGAGACAAAGTTGCGCAAGTTTTAATTCAAAAAGTTGAGAGAGTTGATGTTGAAGAAGTTGGAGAATTAAAAAACTCTGTTAGAGGAGAAGGCGGGTTTGGGAGTAGCGGAAGGTAGAGGTTAGTTTTTTATCACAACAATCTTTTAATATAAGTAATCTTATTTTGATAGATGATTATTGGAATCACCGGAACTCTTGGAGCTGGAAAGGGAACAATTGTTGATTTTTTAGTTAAAAGAGGATTTAAACATTATTCTGTCAGAGATTTTATTTCTGAAGAAGTAAAAAAGAGGGGGATGAATGTAAATCGTGATAGTCTCGTATTGGTTGCAAATGATTTGAGAGCAAATAATGGCTCAGGTTATATTGTTGAAGAAATTTATAAAAAAGCTGTTTTTTTCGGAGGAGATATAGTAATTGAGAGCATTAGAACCGTCGGAGAAGTAGAAACTCTTAGAAAAAAGAAAGATTTTATTTTATTTGCAGTTGATGCTGATATAGAAGTAAGATATTCTCGACTAATTGAGAGAGGAGCAGAAACCGACAGAATTTCTTTTGAAGAATTTTTAGTTCAGGAAAGACGCGAGATGAAATCAGATGATCCTACTAAACAAAATTTATCTAAATGTATAGGGATGGCAGACCATTTTTTTAGAAACGATTGGACTATGGAAGAATTACACAAAAAGGTTGGGAGTGTTCTTGGAAATATTGGAGCAAAATCAGAGAAATATAAAAGACCCACTTGGGATGAATATTTTGTGGAAGTTTCGCGTGCTGTTGCAACTCGTGGGACTTGTGATAGGGGAAGAAGTGGATGTGTCATTGTAAGAGATAAACAAATTTTAGTCACAGGATATGTTGGTTCTCCAAAAGGGCTTTCTCATTGTGATGAGGCAGGACATCAAATGGAAGAGTGGATTCATTCCGACGGCGTTAAAAGAATGCATTGTGTTCGAACAACTCACGCAGAACAAAACGCAATTTGTCAAGCAGCAAAAATTGGAGTTTCAATTGAAGGAGCGACGATGTATTGCAAGATGATGCCTTGTTCAATTTGTGCAGGTATGATTATTAATTCTGGAATAAAAAGAGTTGTTTGTGAAAAACTTTATCATGCAGGAAATAAAAGTCAGAAATTATTTAGAGAATCTGGAATTTTAGTAGATGTTTTGAATCCTGAAGTAGAAGAGTATGAGGGACAGTGATAATTCATAAAGAATAAATTTTTAAATTGATTTCTCTCCAATAAATCAACGGCTCCGTAGCTCAGTCTGGTTAGTTACGCGATTAAAAATCGCTTCAAAACCATACATTCGCTGCGGATTCAACATAAAACAACGGCTCCGTAGCTCAGTCTGGTTAGAGCACTGGACTTTTAATCCAGGTGTCGGGGGTTCAAATCCCCTCGGGGCCATAAAGATTTGAAACCACGACACGTGTCGGGTGAGCATCTTTGCTTTTTCAACAAATTACTTATTTATAATTGAAAAAGTGAAGTGCGAATAAGTTCAAATCCCCTCGGGGCCATAAAGATTTGAAACCACGACACGTGTCGGGTGAGCATCTTTGCTTTTTCAACAAATTACTTATTTATAATTGAAAAAGTGAAGTGCGAATAAGTTCAAATCCCCTCGGGGCCATTCACTCCGTTAACATAAATTTATAAGCAAGTTGTTATTTCTTTTTTTATGAAAGAGTTTACATTACCGAATTTACCCTATGATTATGGTGCTCTTGAGCCATATATAGACGAGGCAACACTAAAAATACATCATGATAAACATCATAAAGTTTATTGCGACAAATTTAATGCGGCTTTAAAGAGCGTCGAAGTTAAAACTGAAAACATTTTGGAGATTTTTTCTAAAATTTCAAATTATCCCACAGCAGTTAGAAATCACGGTGGGGGATTTTGGAATCATAATTTTTATTTTGAAAGCATGACCGGAGAATTTAAAGAAGCGTCAGAATTTAATAAAATATTTAGTGCAATTGAAAGCTCATTTGGCTCATTTGAAAATTTTAAGAAAGAATTTTCTGATTCTGCGTCAGCACTCTTTGGTTCTGGCTGGACTTGGCTTGGGAAACGAGAAGATGGTTCTTTAGTTATTTTTAATACAGCAAATCAGGATAATTCCTATATGGATGTTGTAGAAGAAAATGCAGTTCCAATTTTAGTAATTGATGTTTGGGAGCATGCATATTATTTGAAATATCAAAATAGAAGACAAGAATATATTGAGAATTTTTTTAAAGTTATAGATTGGGAAAAGATTAATGAAAGGTTTGAAGAAGAGGGTGGTTAGAGATTTTTGTTTAGAAAACTTTATATACATATATGTTTTTGAATCCTGATGAGCATTGAGGAGGTATATAAAGAAAGGCAAGAAAGGTTTGCTAAGGGGGAGAAGATTTCTAAGTTGAGAAAAGCTGTAAGAATGGGTAAGGAGAATAGATTGGAATCTAATTTAGATTCGAGAAGTGAGTACGGTATGAACACCCTTTTAGTAGGATCTGATGAATCAAGGAAGAAGGGAGAATATGCCCATGCTTTAATTAATTTAGAAAGGGCAAATGATAATTTACATCAAACTAATTTTGAAGGAGATAAAATTAATAAATATGCCGGAGCAATATATAGAAGAGCAAAAAGGATTTTTGACAAAGTTGGTGACGATAAAGCATTAACTGATAGGAGTTATGAACTTCTTAAAGAGCTGGAAGGGAAATATAAACCTATGACAACAGATACCGGACTTGAATCAGCAGTTACAGCGATTATAGGAATTGGTGCAGGATTATTTTTTTTATCTGGGAATATTACCGGAAATGTCGTTGGTAATTTAAGTGGATATGGCTCAAATTTAATCGGGGCGATTTTAATGTTTGTTGGGGTTATTGGGGCTTTTTTTTGGGTTAAGGGAAGAAGATGAGTTTAGGAATGTTCTGAAATAGTTTTCTTTGCCAAAAATAAATAAAGTAATGTCTAAAATCTTTATTGGATAAATTAGAGGATATCATTAATAAGTTGGAGAAAGAAATCCTATTTAGGAGATAATAATAATTTCTGTGGAAATTCATTAAAATTTATTTTCTATTAAAATATTATCTTGAGAATTTTTAATTTTTTTAACTCACGAGCGACTATTGTTAAGGCAAATTAATTAGTTTTACTTTATTCCTTAAAAATTCCAAAACTTCCTTAAAAAAATCTTTTGCGAAACATTTTTAAAGGCATTTTTGATATTTTTTCTATCTAAAGAATATATTCTATAGTAACCATGCATGTACTCCAACCAAAGCACACAAAACTGAGCCAAACCGACGCTGAAAAGCTACTTTCTAAGTTCAATGTTGCTCTCGCCCAGCTTCCAAAGATTTCCAGAAAAGACCCGGCACTTCCGGAAGGATGCAAGAAAGGCGATGTTGTCAAGATTGAGAGAAGCGGAGAATTTGCAGAAATTTATTATAGGGTTGTTATTTAATATGAAAAAAGTAATATCAAAAATATTGCGAACAATTTATGCAATTGGGAGGTTGCAAAATGGCTGAAGTAACATTTTCAATGTTTCGAGCATCCATTTATGCAATTGGGAGGTTGCAAAATGGCTGAACACATTTTGGTAAAGGAGTTTTTGAAGAATCATTCGTTAGTTGAGTCAAATATAACCTCTTTTAATAATTTTATAGAGAGGAGAATGCAGGAAATTGTAACAGAATTGTCCAACTCTCTTCCCACGGAGGATTTCGAAATTAAACTTGGAAATATAAAAGTTGGAAAACCAAATATCGTTGAATCCGACGGGTCTTCAAAATTAATTACCCCTGCAGAAATTCGACTTAGAAACCTTACTTATTCTGCACCTATCTGGATAGAGATGACTATTAATTATGCAGGACAAATTGAAACTGAAGAAGTTGAACTTGGGCGAATTCCAATAATGGTAAAAAGTTCTATTTGTAATATAAATAATATGAGTGAAGAAGACCAAATTAAAAATTATATGGACCCTAAAGATCAGGGGGGTTATTTTTTAATTAATGGAAACGAAAGAGTCATGGTGATGGCAGAGGATTTGGCTTCCAATCAGGCTTTTATTGAGCACCAAAAAATTAAGAACAGATTAATGCTTAGACTTTTTAGTCAACGAGGTTCCTACAAAATTCCAGTATCGTTAGTTGAGGGACCCAATGGGATTTTAGAAGTTTCTTTTTCCAGATTTAAGGATATTCCTGCGATTGTATTATTGAAAGCACTTGGAATTACAAATGATTCTGAAATTGCAAGATTGATAAAAAGACAAACAGATAGTTTGATTGTTAATTTATACGAATTTGCAGATGTTACAAACTCAAATGATGCGTTAATGTGGATCGCGGAAAAAAGCTCACTTCAAGGTACAAATAAAGAGATGCTTGATAGAGTTAAGCAAAGAATTGATTCCTATTTTTTACCGCATATTGGTTTGGATAAAAATTCCCGAATCGAAAAGGGAAGAACTTTTTGCAAGTTTATTAAACAATATTTTGTGGCTAAAGAATATAAAAAAGAATCTATGACTGACAAAGACCATTATGCCAATAAGAGAGTTAGACTTTCCGGGGACTTGCTCTCAGATTTGTTTAGAGTTAATATGAATATTCTTCTTCGGGAAGTTCAACATACTCTGCAGAAGATTGTTAAGCGAAGAAAATTTTACTCGATAAAAACCATTGCTAAATCTACTCTTTTTACTCACCGAATGGAAAGTGCGATTGCGACCGGCTCTTGGATTGGAGAACGAAATGGGGTTACGCAAAATATGGATAAGAATAATTCTTTTGCGGTGTTGTCTCAACTTCAAAGAGTTACGTCTTCTCTTCCGGGAGAACAGGAAAATTTTCCGGCAAGAACAGTTCATCCAACACATTATGGGCGATTCTGTCCGATTGAAACTCCTGAAGGAACTGAAATAGGTCTTAGAAAAAATTTAGCTTTACTTGCAAGAATTTCTACAAGGGTTTCCATGGAAGATACTGAAATTTTAGGAATTTTAGAAAACGCAGGGATGAAAAATATAATCGGCTCAAAAGAAGTTAATTCTGAAGAGGGTTTTATGGATGTTTTTTATAATGGGAGATTTGTAGGGTTTATTGAAGACTCAAAAGATTTTGTTGATAAAATAAAAATCGCCAGGCGAAGTGCAAAACTTCCTTTTGAGATGTCTGTCAAATTGGACCCATTTTTAGAAACCGTCTTTTTGAGCACCGAAATTGGAAGAGTAATTAGGCCGCTTATTGTTGCTGATTCCGGAAAGCCTAAATTAACAGAAGATATGAAGAGGCTGGTTAAAGAAGGAAATTTAACATGGACAGATTTGTTGTCGAAGGGAGTGATCGAATATTTAGATGCGGCGGAAGAAGATGGTTGTTACATTTGCCTGGACCAGAAAGATTTAAGTGAAGAGCACACACATTTGGAGATAGATAAAATAGATTGTTTGGGTGTTAGTGTCTCTTTGATTCCGTTTGGAAACCACGACCCGCCTGCACGTATGGTTAAAGGAGGTTCTAAAGCTTACAAACAAGGTCTGGGAATTTATGCGGGGAACTTCCCCGTCAGAATTGATACGGATGTTTCATTGCTTCATTATCCTCAAAAACCTTTAGTTAGAAGTTTTGTTTATGAGACTTTAGATGTTCACCCCGTTGGACAAAATGTTGTTTTAGCTATAATGCCTTATGAAGGATATAATATTGAAGATGCGAAAGTTTTAAACAAAGGTTCTGTGGACAGAGGATTTGGGAGAAGCTCTAAATTTCGACCATATACTTCTATTGAACTTAATTATGCCGGCGGACTTAGAGATGAGATTTGTATTCCTGAAAAAGAGATTTCAGGGTATAGAACGGAAGAGAGTTATCGATTTTTAGAAGATGATGGCGTAGTTTTCCCGGAAGCTGTTGTAAATGAGGGCGAGGTTGTTATTGGAAAAATTAGTCCTCCAAAGTTCTTGAGTGAAGCAAGAGAAATTTCCATTCAAACTAAAAAAGAAAATTCTTCTTCTATTAGGCAGGGAGAAACCGGAACTGTTGATGCTGTTTTCGCGACTCTTGATAAAGAAGGAAATAAAATAATCCAGGTTAGAACAAGGGAACTTAGAATTCCGGAAATAGGAGACAAGTTTTCTGTTCCTCACGGTCAAAAAGGAGTTTTAGGTTTTATCGTCCCTGAAAATGATGTTCCATTTACTGCTGGTGGAGTCAAACCAGATATTATGTTCAATCCTCATGGAATTCCTTCCCGTATGACGGTTGGATATTTGATGGATGTTTTGGCCGGAAAAGTTGCAGCTCTTTCAGGGAATTTTGTTGATGCCTCTCCTTTTTCCGGAGAAACTATTGACTCATTGGAAAATAATTTGAAAAAATTAGGATTTAGGGAAGACGGCAAAGAAATTATGTACAACGGAATTACAGGCAAGAAAATGAATGTTAAAATTTTTATTGGAAATATGTTCTATTTGAAATTGAAATATATGGTCGCCGATAGGATGCACGCAAGGGCTTCAGGTAAAATAACATTATTAACCCGCCAGCCAATTGAAGGAAGAGCAAGAGGCGGAGCACTCCGGCTTGGAGAAATGGAGCAGGAAGCTTTAGTCGGGCATGGGGCTTCATTATTGTTAAAGGAGCGATATGACTCAGACAAAGTGGTTATACAAATTTGTATAAAATGCGGGAGCATGGTAATTGACGACCAAATCCATAATAAAAGAGTTTGCAGTTTATGTCATTCCAATATTGTTGAACCGGTTGAAATGTCCTATGCGTTTAAACTGCTTATAGAAGAACTCCAAGGACTTCATTTGTTAACTAAATTTGATTTGAAAAATAAATATGAGGCATAGAAATGCATAAAATGATAAAGAACCAAATTAAGGGAATGAGTTTCCATCTTCTTAGTCCGGAACAGATAAAAAAATTATCTGTTGCGAAGATTGTGACTCCGGAACTTTATGATATTGATGGCTATCCCGTCGATGGAGGACTTATGGACCTTAGGCTTGGCGCTATTGACCCGGGGGTAAGATGCCGAACTTGTGGCGGAAGGTTAAAAGAATGTTTAGGGCATCCAGGAGTTATTGAGCTTGCAAGGCCGGTTATCCATATAAAATATCTGCCGATTATTGACTTGGTTCTTCGGTCAACTTGCGAGGCGTGCGGGAAGGTTTTATTGAAGGAAGAAAAAGATTTGGAAAAGCCACTTATTGAAAGAATAAAAAAAGCCAAGGACGGTAAAAAATGCCCTCACTGCTCTATTGTTCAGGAAAAAATAAAACTGGAAAAGCCGGCAACATTTAGAAGCGGAAGAAGAAGACTTTTTCCTTCGGAGATTAGGGAACGGCTCGTGAAGGTAAGTGATAAAGATTTAAAGATTCTGGGAATTAATTCGAACAATCTTCGGCCAGAATGGGCGGTTTTAACATTGCTTTTGGTTCCGTCGGTTACAGTCAGACCATCAATTACATTGGAATCCGGAGAAAGGTCTGAAGATGATTTAACTCACAAGTTATCAGATATAATTCGGTCTAATCAAAGACTCTGGGAAAATTTAAATGCGGGAGCGCCGGAAGTTATAATTGAGGATTTATGGGATTTATTGCAATACCACATAACAACTTTTTTCGATAATTCAATTGCGAAAATTCCCCCTGCAAGACATAGAAGTGGCCAGCCATTAAAAACAATCACGGAGAGAATTAAAGGAAAGGAAGGCAGAATTAGAAAAAATTTAGCAGGAAAGAGGGTTAATTTTTCCGCAAGAACTGTCATTTCACCTGACCCAAACATGAGGTTAAATGAGGTTGGAGTTCCAAAAAGAGTTGCAGAAATTTTGACAGTCCCGGAAAAAGCAACTTCTTCTAATTTAAAAAGATTAAAAAGATTGATGCAAAAAGACAGCTGTCCGGGGGTTAATTATATTGTCAGACCAGATGGAAAGAGAAAGAGAGTTACGGATGATTTGAGAGAAGATTTGATTGAAGAATTAGAAGTCGGATATGTCGTTGAGAGGCATTTGATTGACGGAGATATAGTCTTATTTAACAGGCATCCAAGTCTTCATAGGGCGAGTCTTATGGCTCACTATGTTAAAATATTGCCGTGTAAAACTTTTAGAGTTCATCCTGCAGCCTGTAATCCTTACAACGCAGATTTCGACGGGGATGAAATGAATATACATGCACCCCAAACAGAGGAAGCACGGGCAGAGTCGATAGTTTTGCTTGATGTTAATGAAAATTTGTTTTCTCCAAAAAACAACACTAACTTAATGGGATGTAAATATGATTCTATGAGTGGAAATTATATGCTTAATGAAGAAACACTTTCTAAAGAAGATGCGTCTCAGTTACTTTATGAGATAGGAGAGAATTCTTTTAGTTTAAATAAATCAAATAAAGGTTCTGATGTTTTTTCTAAGTTAATTCCGAAAGAAATTCAGGGGAAGGGTGACAATTTTCGAGGATTCAAAAGTGGTAGTGGAGATTTCCTGAAAGTAGCCGATTCAAAGATTGGAAGAGAAGGAACTATGGAATTATTGAGGAAGGTTTTTTTAATTGGGGCAACATTTTTGTCACGGACAGGGTTTACTTTATCCGTTGATGATTTAGATGTTCCGGAAAAAATAAAAGAGCAGACAGCGAATATAATTGAGGCTGCGGAAATTAGGACGCAGGAAATAGTTGAAGAATATTATTCCGGCAAGCTCCCATTACTCCCCGGGAAAACATTGGAAGAGTCCAGGGAAATTAAAATTTTACAAGTATTGAATGAGACAAGAACTGAAATCGGGGATGCTGTAAAGAAAGGATTTCCAAAAGATAATTTGGCAAGCAAGATGATAGGGAGTGGGGCTGGTGGGAGTTTGCTTAATATTACACAAATAGCGTGTTGTGTTGGACAACAAGTTTTGAATGGCCGAAGAATTGATTTCGGGTATACCGGGAGGACACTGCCGTTTTTTAAGAAAGGGGATTCTTCTCCAAGAGCAAGAGGATTTATTTATAGTTCATTTATAAATGGGCTCGGGCCTGAAGAATTTTTCTTTGGTGCAATGACCGGGCGGGACGGGCTTATGGATACCGCTCTTAGAACTCCTAAATCCGGATATTTATATAGAAGACTCGCGAATGCTCTTCAGGATTTAATTTCTGCTTATGATGGAACCGTGAGGGACGCTTCAAATAACATTATTCAGTTTAAGTATGGGTTTGATGGTGTTGATATTGCCAGTGCCCACAAAAAAGATATGGTTACACCAGGAGAATCTATCGGGGTTGTTACTGCCCAATCTTTTGGAGAATCATCAACCCAGATGGTATTAAATGTATTTCACGCCGCAGGTGTTGCAGAAATGCAGATTACACAAGGGCTTCCAAGAATAATCGAAATACTGGATGCAAGAAAATTACCAAAAACGCCGACGATGGAAATATATCTTGAAAAAGATTATAATAATGAAAAAAGTGCTAAAATGGTTGCTGAAAAAATGAAGGAAATAAAACTGAAAGAAGTTATTTCTGATATTTCTATAGATTTTGGTTTGAAGAGGATTAATATTGGAATTGACCAGGATTCTTTGAAGGGAGCGCATATTGGAATTGAGAAGGTTGTAGAAATATTAAATGAAAAAGGATTTTCGGCAAAGAAAGCAGCGAATAAAATAATTCTTGATATGGGAAAAGAAGATTATAAAGAAATTTATAAAGTTAAAGAAAAAATAAAGGAGGTTATTTTAACAGGAGTTAAGAAAATATCTCAGGTTTTAGTTGTAAAGAGGGAGAGAGATTATATTATTTTAACCGCCGGTTCAAATTTAAAAGACATTTTGAAGTTCAGGGGCGTGAATGCAAATAAAGTTTTCACCAATGATATCCATGAGGTTGCTACCGTTCTTGGAATCGAAGCTGCCAGACAGTCAATAATTGATGAAATTGAAAAAGTTATCATTTCTCAGGGTTTAAATGTTGATAAAAAACATTCAATGCTTGTTGCAGATACTATGGTTAATTCAGGAGTTATAAAGGGGATTACCCGGACGGGAATTATTAGTGATAAGAATTCTATTCTTGCAAGAGCAAGTTTTGAAACCCCTGTTCCGCAATTTGTACAGGCAACTAAAACAGGCAAGAAAGATAAGTTAGCGTCGGTGATTGAAAATATTATTTTGAATCAGCCAATTCCTGTGGGAACCGGACTTCCGGGCTTGCTTGTAAAAGTCACCGGATCCTTGGCTAAAGGAAAAGTCAAGAAATAAAAAAAATCTCCATCACAAATTAAATTTATATGTTTCATTCATAAAATTAGGGTGGGCGAGCGATTTGCTTTTGACAAATAAAAAATCAACAAAAGTAAATCGTGAGTTGAAATCATCTCACATGAGGTTTGGGATTTCCCTGAGGGTGGGAAAAGGATAATGAATGAAACATACCAATTTGGGATGGAAAAATAAAAAAGCATAAGTTTAATAAAAGAAATTTTTTAAGAACAATATAATATTTAAGATGGCTATCGGAATAAAAGAGATAAGTGTTGCAATGGGGAAGGGAAATGTCTGTTTTGGAATAAGGCAGGCATTGAAGAATTCTAAGAAATTGAAAAGTGTTTTTATAGCTAAAGATACCCGGGATGAAACTATTGAAAGATTGGAAAAGAATAATATTGAATTTGTAGTTTTAAGATCTAAGGCTGATATTTGCAAAGAATTAAATTTGGATTTTGAATCTGAAGTTATTTCAATAATCAGCCCGGCTTCTAAGAAAAAAAAATCTAAATCTAAGTAAAATGGGAATGGTAATTAATATGCAGGTGATGAGGTATATAAACTTATTTTCAAAAATTTCAAGGGTAAATACAAAAAATTGTTTTGTTTATAATAATCAGATTTATTTTGCCGTTCCCCAGTCCAAGGTTTCTATGGCTATCGGAAAAAACGCTTCAAATGTTAGAAAGCTAAGCGAGATTTTAAGAAGGAAAATTGTCATCGTCGAAATGCCCGGGGAAAATAATCTGAATAGTGTTGAAAGATTTATTAAGAATGTTGTTAGTCCGATTGAATTTAATAAATTGGAAATAAAAGGCGGGATCGCCGTGATTACGGCCGGAAGACAAAGTAAGGCGGCTTTGATTGGTCGTGGAAGGATTAGAGAAAAAGAATTAGGGGAAATTTTAAAAGATAATTTTGGGATATTAAAGGTCAGGATTGCGTAAGAATTTATAAAACTTTTTTCTGTTGC
>Ga0210057_1006602_pt1 | contig 14359 bp, 14 predicted proteins | sample CryGeyCG2114_010_2_FD_183968 | JGI IMG/M metagenome (GOLD analysis project Ga0210057, IMG submission 183968) | Groundwater microbial communities from aquifer - Crystal Geyser CG10_big_fil_rev_8/21/14_0.10 (SPAdes) (version 2) | ecosystem: Environmental > Aquatic > Deep subsurface > Groundwater ... | reverse complement strand
ATCCAGGAATTGGCCAAAACCAGAGGAATTAGCCCGGAAGAAATGCTTTTAGAAACTTTAAAAATTGGAGGAGGAAGAGTGATTGTTTTTGAAAACAAACTTTCTTCAGAAGAAACAATTGCTCTTTTAAAACATCCTTTAAGCATTATTGCCACTAATGGCCCGGGCAGAAATTATGCCAGGGTTCCCGAAGTTTTGCCCCACCCGCGTTCTTTCGGGGCTTTCCCAAAATTTTTGAGTTTAGCGAGAGATAAAAAGATAATGGATTGGCCGGAAGCGATAAAAAAAATCACATATCTCGCGGCTCAAAAAATTGGCTTAAAAAAGAGGGGATTGATTAAAAAAGGCTATTTTGCCGATATTGTTGTTTTTAACCCGAAGCAAATCAATTCGATGGCTGATTGTCGAAATCCTTATCTTGAACCAGAGGGAATTGAATTTGTGATTGTTAACGGAGAACTGGCTGTTGACCATTCCCGTTTCACCGGCGTTTTAGCTGGTCAGATTTTTAAGCGTTAAAAAATATGCGCGCCGCTCATCACCCCGATTATTTATTTATTGCCTTGGTTTGGATTTTGACCGCCGGGGGCCTCGCTTGTCTTTTAAGCGCTTCGATGATTTTGGGTAAAACCAACTTCAACGATCCTTTTTATTATTTAAAGCATCAACTTCTTTACGGCGGAACAATAGGCCTTCTCGGCTTCCTCTTAACCAGCCGCCTTTACTACCGCAAGTTAGAAAAACTAGCTCTTCCCTTGCTTTTAATTGGAATTTTTTTGATGGTTTTGGTTTTTAGTCCTTTGGGTTACGAAGTCAAAGGCGCTAAGCGGTGGTTAAATTTGGGTTTCATTTCTTTCCAACCCGGCGAATTTTTAAAATTAGCTTTCGTCATCTATTTAGCGGCCTGGCTGACGAAAAGAAGTTCAAAAAGCAAAAATTTTGCCGAGGGTTTTCTTCCTTTTTTGTTTTTTTTGGCCATTATCAGCGCTTTATTTATTTTTCAACGTTCGACCAGCACATTGTTTGTAATATTGGGAGCGGCCATTATCATTTATTTCTTGAGCCGGGCAAAATTGCTTTATATCGGATTGATTGCGATTTTAGGGATAGCGCTTTTGGCAACTTTAATTATGCTGCGGCCTTATCAAATGGAAAGGCTTTTGAGTTTTATGAATTATGGCGAAGAGCCGCAGGGTCGGGATTATCAAATCAATCAGGCCCTGATTGCAATCGGCTCGGGCGGAATTTTCGGAGTGGGATTCGGCAATGCGGTCAGTAAATATAATTATTTGCCTGAGCCAATGGGCGATTCCATCTTTGCTATTATTGCTCAGGAATTCGGCTTGGTAGGAGTGATTATTATAATTAGTTTGTATCTGGTTTTTCTCTTTCGGGGATTGAATATTTCCAAAAACAGTCCCGATAACTTTTCGCAATTATTAAGCGCCGGTTTGTCGATAATGGTGGCAATTCAGGTTTTTATCAATATCGGGGCGATGAGCAAATTGCTGCCTTTAACCGGTCAAACCCTGCCTTTTATTAGTTACGGCGGAACAAGTTTGGCTATTCTTTTGACTTCAATGGGGATTATTGCTAATATTTCTAAATATACAACGCGATAATGGAAGTGAGGGAGAAAAGTGAAAATATCGATTTTCACTTTTCGACCGAACGAGATTACATACGCGAAGAGGATATAATGAGGCAAAGAATTAAACAAGTAAATATCGAGGAAATCAAAATAAAAATTGTTTTGACGGGCGGCGGAACTGGCGGCCATGTTTTTCCGCTCATCAGCGTCCAGCGCGCCTTAAAAAAACTGGCGGAAAGCCGATTGTTGACTTTGGAAACGATTTATCTGGGGCCTGATGGATTCAGCGAAGAGGCTTTCAAAAAAGAGGGAGTTAAAATGACTAAAATTTCTGCCGGAAAATTAAGGCGCTATTTCTCGCTTCTGAATTTTTTGGCTATCTTCAAACTTGCTATTGGTCTTTGCCAAAGTTTGTATCACTTGTGGAAATTTATACCGGATTTAATCTTCAGCAAAGGCGGTTACGGTTCATTACCCGTTGTTTTAGTCGGCTGGCTTTATCGCATTCCTGTTTTTATTCACGAATCGGACAGCGTCCCCGGATTAAGCAATAAAATTGCCGCCAAATTCGCCAAAAGAATCGGCGTTTCTTTTAATAAAACCTTTGATTATTTCCCGAAAGACAAAACAGCGCTTGTCGGCAATCCTATCAGATTGGAACTCTTTTTAAATCAAAACAAGGAAGCGGCTCGCCAACATTTCGGATTTCTCAATGATAAACCTCTGCTTTTGATTTTGGGCGGCTCCCAAGGATCGCAGAGAATAAATGATTTAATTTTAGAAATGCTGGAGGAATTGGTGAAAAATGATATTCAAATTTTTCATCAAACTGGACAAAATAATATCAGAGAAGTTTCAGCTGAGGCAAAAATTATTTTAGGCAATTTGCCGAATATTTATTCCGGTTATTACCAAACAAAAGGTTTTTTTGAAGAAAAAGAATACATCCTGGCTTTGATGGCGAGCGATTTGGTAATTGCTAGAGCCGGCAGCGGAACAATTTTTGAACTTTCAGCGGCTAAAAAACCAGCGATTTTGATTCCCTTAGCAGAGGCAGCCGCTGACCATCAACGTCTTAACGCTTTTGAATATTCCCGGGCCGGCGCAGCCGTTGTTTTTGAAGAAACCAACATTCTTCCCAATCTTTTTGTCCATCAAATTGTCGAGCTATTTAAAAATCGGGATAAATTGATTGACTTAGCCAACCGGGCTAACCTTTTCTTTCAAGAAGATTCGGCGGAAAAAATTGCCAAAGAAATCTTCGATTTATTGAAAATAACAGCATGAAAAAGCCAAAAATAAGCATTGTCAACCCTCGCGTTAGATTTGCGCCTTCGCCAACGGGCTACCTTCATATCGGCAGCGCGAGAACCGTCCTATTTAACTGGCTGATTGCTAAAAAATACAATGGAAAATTTATTTTAAGAATCGAGGACACGGATAAAGAACGTTCCAAACCGGAATTTGAAAAAGACATTATTGATGGTTTGAAATGGCTCGGTCTTTTATGGGATGAGGGAGTTGAGGTAGGCGGCAACTTCGGTCCTTACCGGCAAAGCGAAAGATTAAACTTTTATGAAAAATATCTGAGGCAGTTAATTGAAGAAAAAAAGGCTTATTATTGTTTTTGCAGCGAAGAGGAATTGGAAGTGAAAAGACAAGAGATGTTGAGTAGGGGAGAGATGCCGCGCTATGACGGTCACTGTCGCAATCTTAGCCAAGATAAAATAGAGAAAAATCTCAAGAAGAAAGCTCCTTTTGTCATCCGTTTTAAAATGCCGGCGAAAAAAATCGTTTTCAATGACTTAATCAGGGGCAAAGTGGAATTTGACGGTAATTTGATAGGCGATCAGGTTATTGCTAAAGACTTTCGGTCGCCGCTTTATAATTTCGCCGTGGTTATTGACGATCACGAAATGCAGATTTCCGTTGTTATCCGCGGAGAAGACCATCTTTCCAATACTCCCAAGCAGTTCGCTCTTTATGAGGCTTTTAATTGGCCAGTGCCTCAATTCGGTCATTTGCCTTTAATTTTAGACATTGATCGCTCCAAAATGTCGAAAAGGACAGGGACCATTTCGCTAAGAGAGTACAAAAAAGAAGGTTATCTCCCTGAAGCCATTGTTAATTTTTTGGTTTTTCTCGGTTGGCATCCCTCGGAAAAAATTGGTGAGGGAGTCAAAGAAGTACTTACAAATGAAGAAATAATTGAGCAATTTAGTTTAGAAAAAGTTCAAAAAGCCGGCGCTGTTTTCAATATTGAGAAATTGAATTGGTTAAATAGCGAGCATATCAAACGGCTGCCGCTTGAAGAATTAATTGAAAGGGCGATTCCTTATTTAAAAGAGTCTTTGGGTGAGAAGGCAACCAAGGACCTTGAATTATTAAAAAAAATTATTGATTTCCAGAGAGAACGGCTTAAAAAATTGTCCGAATTGCCGGAATTAATCCATTACTTTTTTGAATTACCCGATTATGAATCATCTCTTCTCTATTGGCAAAATATGGAGAAATCAACACTTTTGGCCAATATTGACTTTTTATACAATTTATTGTCTTCTTTAGAAAATGAAAATTTTACCAAAAAACAATTGGAAGTCGTTGTCATGCCAGAGGCGGATAAAAGAGGGAGGAGTGAAATTTTATGGCCGTTGCGCGTTGCTCTGAGTGGTTTGAAAAACTCCGCCGGGCCTTTTGAAATTATGGAAGTTTTGGGTCAAAAAGAGGTTTTAAAACGACTGGAGATTGCCCATCAAAAGATAAAACAAAGCTGATGATAAATAAAGTCCTCGGGGGTTTATTAATCTTAGTCGCAATTTTTCTAGCCGTTAATTTAAAAACGGCGAATTCGGTTACTTTCGGAGAACTGCAAAATCAAATAGATGCCAAAAAACAACTTCTTGAACAATTAGAACAAGAGGAGGCGCGCTACAACGAAGAACTGTCAAAAACTCAAGAGACAAAAAAGACGCTCAACGGCGAATTAAATAGAATTAAATCCGAAATAAATAATGTTAATTTTAAGATTAAAGTCACGGAGACAACAATTGACAAACTGATTTTGGAAATTAAACAACTGGAATTGGAAAGAAAGAGCACCACTGAAGAAATTGAATTTAAAAAAGAGGTTTTAGCCCAAAATCTGAGAAATTTATACGAAAAAGACAAAAATAATAATATGCTGACTCTGTTTTTAAAAAATGAAAATTTATCCGATGCGATGCTGGAAATAGAGAGCATGGTATCCTTTGGCAAAACTATTAAAGACGACGTCAATAAACTCCAGGAATTAAAAAACATTTTAACCGAACAAAAAACCTCTTCTGAGAATAAGAAGAAACAAATGGAAGAATCAAAAAATATTTTAAACAGCCGGAAAATCATCGCCGTCAATCTTCAAAGCGAAAAAACTGACATTTTGAATAAAACAAAAAATCAGGAAAAAAATTACCAAGCATTACTCCAGGATATTGAAAAACGCCGAGTAGAAATAGAAGCGGAAATAGACCGTCTGGAGGAGTCCTTAAAAGCCGAAATTGACCCGAATCTTCTGCCGACGTTCAAAAGCGGTCTCTTGCTTTGGCCGGTTAGCGGCAAAATCACCCAAAATTTTGGGGCAACGAGCGCTGCCAAATATTTTTATAGTAAAGGTTATTACAAAAATCCGACCCATAACGGCATTGATATTCAAGCCTCGATCGGAATGCCGATTTTAGCCGCTGATGACGGCGAAGTAATTGCCCTGGGCAACCAAGATCGCTATTGCTATCGGGCTGCTTACGGTAAATACATCGTTATTCGCCATAATAATTATCTGACCACGCTCTATGCTCATCTGTCTTTGCAAAGCGTTCAAACTGGTGATATAGTCAAAAGGGGAGAGATAATCGGCTACACCGGAAACAGCGGCTTTTCTACCGGTCCCCATCTTCATTTTACCGTTTATTTTAGCCCCACCTTCAGAATAACCAGCAGTAATTTCTGCGGTCCAATGCCGATTGGCGCCCCTGTTAATCCTTTGAATTATCTTTAATAATTTTAACAACCGGATTATGCGACATATTCATTGTGTTGCCTAATCTGGGTCGGATTTGGCAACGAAATTACATTTCATCGCCAAACTAAAATTGTGCGACACAATATTTTAATTATAATAATATTTTTATTCGCGGTTGTTCTATTAAGCCAAAGCCAGGGACTAAAGGCACAAACTTCAAATTTTTCGCTGCCAGAAGCGCCCTTTGATATTAATCTTAAAAATCTGACTGATGTGGAAAAAATCAAAAATTTTCTGCCGCCGGTCTTTCGGGATTTTATAATTAAATTGGAAAATATAAGCACCAAGACTATCCAATCAATCTGGGAATCGTTTAAGTCGGGCGGACTTGGGCTGGGAAAAGGTATTAAATTGAATGACTGGCTTAAAAAAATCGGCAATTTCGCGGAGAAAACTAATCAATATATCAAAGAAACTCTTGGTCTGGATTTAATTGTTATCTTTAAAAAAGCGGGGATAGCAACTATTTGGTTGTTGAAAAAAATAATTGATTTGCTAAAGAGTTTAATTTCTTAAAACCTCTTAAAAAGCCTTCTGGTTGGGTCTAAAATGGCCCAGCAATCAATATACGCCAGAGGTATATGTCGCAAAATCTACCTTGTGCGACATATAGCCAAACAGCCGCCAGGCTGTTTTTTATTATCCCCTTTCGGTTTACCCCGTTAGAAATCTGCGATGGTTCTTGGAAGTAATTCATTATGTTTTTTATTGAGTTTGTTTAACCCCCGCAAAAAAGTGTTTTAACACTTTTTTGCCAAGGATAACAATGGCAGATTTCTAACGGGGTTTCGATTGCCAGCCCTCTAAAAATGTTATAAAATATCAGAGATTATGAGAATTTCTTATTCAAGTTTGGAAACTTTTGAGAATTGTCCCAAACGCTACGAATTTCAAGTGAAGGAAAAAATAACTGCTCCCAAAACCAAGGAGCAGGCCTTTGGCACCAGCCTCCACAGTGTTTTGAAATTCTTGTATAAGCAGTCCCCTATTTTCCCGACCCTAGAAGAACTAATCGATTATTTCCGTTTGGAATGGGAGCAAAACGCTTCCAAAGTTAAATGGACCGACGTCAAAATGAAAGAAATTTATTTTGCGGAAGGCAGAAGAATTCTTGAGGATTTCTACCGAAAAAACATTCCCCAATCCCCTACTATTGTGGCTTTGGAGTCGAGATTTGAAGCGCCGATTGAAGATAAATTAAAAGAAACAAGTCATGTTTTAACCGGCATTATTGACCGAATCGATAAAATTAAAGACGGTAAATTCGAAATTATTGATTATAAAACCAGCCGCCGAATGCCGGCCCAATCAACTCTAAAGGACAATCTTCAACTTTCGCTTTATACTCTGGGTTTTTTGAGGCGCTGGCCCGAGATGGCAAAATTGGACGACCTTGATTTAAGCCTTTATTTTCTCAAACACGGCGAGAAACTGTCAACCAAAAGAAATCAGGAAGATATTAACCAAACCCAAAACAGGATATTAAAAAACATTACTGAAATCGAAAAAAACTATTTCCCGCCCATCCCCTCGCCTTTATGCAATTACTGCCCCTACCGTTCAATTTGCCCGATGTGGTCTCATTTGTATCAAGAGGAAACGCCGGGAGAAAAAGAAGTTAAAAAAATGGTTAATGAATATTTTGGTCTCAAGGGACAATCTGATGAAATCGACGAAAAATTATTGACTATTAAGCGGCAAATCAACAGTTATTTAGAGAAAAAGGGGCTGGAACGGGTTTTCGGCGATGAAGGATATATCGGAAGAAGCACTCAAACCAAAGAGGATTATGATATGGAAAAACTCAGAAAAATTCTCGAAAAGAACCATCTTTGGCTTGAAGTTTTGACTTTAGACAAGAAAAAATTCGAAACCTTGTTAAAAAACCTCCCCTCTCCCCTCTTGAAAGAAATTGAAGCCGCCAAAACAAAAACCCGAACGCAAAAAATTCTCAAAGCCGTCAGAAAAACTTTGGAGAAAATAAAAAAAGACTGGGAGGGATAAAAGAGAAATTTCTAATTTCTAATCATTCAGAACACTTCTCAAAAACAATCGGCACTTTTTGAGTGATTTTTGAAGCAGTCAAATAACCCAGGCCGAAACTCAGGACGGAAATTAAAAAGATAAACAGGGCAACGATGATTTCTTTTTTGTATTTTGTGAAAAATTCGCGAACTTTCATCATATTGCTTTTTCCATAATTTTTTGCTAATATATTCTCGTATGGCACATACTAAATCAGGAGGTTCAACAAAATTAGGAAGGGATTCCGAAGCCAAACGCTTGGGGGTCAAATTATTCGGCGGCCAATCGGCCAGAGCCGGCGCGGTTTTGATTCGTCAAAGAGGAAGCAAATTTTTAGCCGGAGAAAATGTCGGAATCGGAAAAGATGATACGCTTTACGCTTTAAAATCAGGAATGGTTAAATTTTCCACGGTTCAGAAAACCAGTTTTAACGGCAAAAAAAGAACCGCTAAGAAAGTTTCGGTGATTTCTTAGTTTTAGTTTTTTTAGATTTTTTATCGATTATCGCCTCGCCTTCTCCTTTTATTGTTATTTTCAAATCAGCCTCAATTTCCGGGCTGAATTTTATTTTTACAATATGTTCGCCCAACTCTTTCAGATGCTGATTTAATTGGATTTGCTCTGGTTCGGTTTCTATCCCCTTTTCTTTGAGTTTAGCCGCTATTTCATTTTCGCTTATTGCTCCAAAAACACTCCCTTTCTTATCGGTTTTCAAGGTGAACTCTAATTTCAAAGAAGCGATTTTTTTGGCGAAATCGCGGAAAATTTCCAATTGTTTTTCTTTTTCTTTGTTTATTTCGTTGAGTTTACCCTCCGTTTTTTTAATATTTTGAGGAGTGGCTAATTCGGCTAAACCATTGGGAATCAGAAAATTTTTGGCGTAACCGTCAGAAACATTTTTGATTTCATGTTTTTTCCCCATCTTGGGAATATCTTTTAAGAGAACAATTTTCATAAAAGATTGATTTGTTTTTTGATAATCTCCAAGGCCTTTTCCAGTTGAGGATCTTTTTTGTTTTCGTAATCTGCCTCGGTTATTTCCACTTTATAGTCGGGTTCCAGACCGTTTTCGTTAATAGAGACGCCGCTCGGGGTCAGCCACTCAGCGATGGTTAATTTAATCATCGAATCATCGTAAAGTTTTTGAACCTCTTGAACGGAGCCCTTACCGAAGGTTTTATCACCGACAAATTTAATGTGCCGATTGTCTCTTAAGGCGCCGGCTAAAATCTCCGAAGCGGAAGCCGAGCCTTCGTTAGTTAAAATAATAAGCGGCATATCTACCAAGGCCTGATTGCCACTGGCTCGAAAAACCGTTTCTTTTTCATTTTTGATATTTTCCCTCACCACCACTTCTCCTCTTTTTAAAAACCAGCCGGCGATATCAACGGAAATTTCCAGATAGCCACCCGGGTTGTTTCTTAAATCCAAAATCATCGCCGGCGATTTTTTCATCAAAATCTCCAAAGCCGCCCGATAAAAATCATAAGACGCGTTTTCGTTGAAATTCAATAGTTTTAAATAAGCAATGTCATTGTCCAAAAAAGACAATTTCACCGCCGGGACCACAATCACATCTCTGACAATTTTAAAATCCTTGGGCTTCTCAAAATCTTTTCTCAAAATTGTTAAAATCACTTCCGACCCCTTGATTCCTCGAATCATTTTTACCGCTTCCTCGACTGTCAGGTCAAAAGTGTCTTTCCCGTCAATTTTCAAAATTTGATCCCCAGCTTTAAGACCGACTTGCCAGGCTGGAGTGTCTTCAAGCGGCGCAATAACCGTTAGAACTTGTTTTTTTATTCCGATTTCAATGCCGATGCCGCTGAAACTTCCGCTGACATCCTCAGTAAATTTTTTGGCGTCTTCTGGTTCGAAAAACACAGAATGAGGATCGCCCAAAGAATTCACCAGGCCGCGGATGGCGCCATAAACCATTTTCTGGCGGTCTAATTGACTCGCCTTTAAGTAATCATTCTGAATAAGCCGCCAGACATCCCAAAAGAGACTGAAATCAACATCAGCCGGTTTGCCGGTTTCCATGTCTTCCAGACCCTTAATAAGATTGATGGAGGGATAATATTTTTTGCCAATCTCAATGCCGCCCCAAAACACGCCTCCTAAAACAAGAAGGCTGATTAAAAAAATAAGGGCTATTTTGCCGATTTTTTTGAGATTGAATTTGACTTTAAGATTAATTTTAATCTTCTTCATAGCCGATTTTATTATATCCGCCTGCGGCGGATGTAATCTCGTTCGGATAAAATGATAAAACTGATGTTTTCTCATTTTCTCCTCGCTTCGATTATATACGCTGCGCTATGTAATCTCGCTCGGATAAAATGATAAAACTGATGTTTTCTCATTTTCTCCTCGCTTCGATTATATCAATTTTTATTATTATTTCAACTGAAATTTTTGAAGAGGCGCGTATTGAGCACCGGCTGGCTTTAATTCGCTCATAAAAAGCGCTATTTCTTCCACGGGAATTGATTTTTGATATTTTTTCTCAATTTTGTTTTTTGGTTTTTGTTCCATTGATTTAAGACGGGCCAAGGTAATGTGGGGTTTAAATTCGCGATTTTCCATTTTGAAATTGATGCCGCTTTTTAACAAGGCGTTTTCTAAATCGTTTTTTAATTTTTCCAGGGCGGAATTTTTTTCAAACATTAACCAAATCATGCGCCGGACATTTTCCGGGCCGTAAATAATGGATTGGCAATTTATCTCTAAAGATTGGAAATTATGAAGGAGTGATTCCGCCGTCTTAATGATGGTCGGCAAAAGACCCTCATCAAGATAGCCGAGGAAAATAAGGGTAAGATGGATATTTTCTTCCGGCGTCCAGCGCCAGCGATTATCCTCGCCTTGTTTGGCTAAAGTCAAAACCTCCCTTTTTATCTCTTTGGGCAAATCAACGGCAAAAAACAATCTCACTCGAGTCATATTTGTTTATTTTAATCAATTATTTTTCGTTTGTCTATTTAGGTTTTGGTTGTTATAATAAATTTGGAATTCATCTCAATGTATATCCACGAAATTATTCCTTTAACTAACCTGCCGGCCTCGAAACCGCAGGTTTTAAGTTATTTCGGTTTCCAAAAATTAAAAAGGGGTTCATTGGTGACCGCGCCTTTGGCCAGAAAAAAAACCAGCGGTATTGTTATCGCTTCCCATCCCCTGCCCCCGAAAATTTCCATTAAAAAAGCGTCATTTAAATTAAAACCCGTTGGTGAAGTCTTAAACCCCGAAGCGGTTTTAACCGAAAATCAACTTTCTCTTTTTGAATGGTTGACTGAATATTATTATCTGCCTTTGTCCGGCTTAACGAAAACTGCCCTTCCCTCCCCTTCTTTTTTAAAAAAAATAAAAGATTTAAAAACCGAGCCCGAAACCGGAGAAAAACCCTTAAAAACGAGCAATTTCTTTGTTTTTAAAGATGATTTTGATTATTTTAGCGAAAAAATAAGAAAAACAATCAGAGAGAACCGGCAAATTCTCTTTATTTTCCCCAATCAAATAAAAATGGAAATATACCTTGAAAACTTTAAAGATTTCGAAAAGGAAACAGTAATTTTTGACCGGCGTCAGCCCAAAAAAGAATTGTTTAAAATCTATAGCGCCATCAACAACAACGAAAAAAAAATAATAATGGCTAGGCGCTCCGCTGTTTTTGCGCCCTTTTCAAATCTCGGATTAATAGTCGTCGTTGAAGAAGAAAACCCTTCTCATGAAGGTTGGGAGACCAAAATTCATTTTAATTCAAAAACTGCCGCCTTCAAACTGGCGGAGTTATTCAAAAGCGATTTAATTTTTACCAGCGCCAACCCGTCGGTGGAAAGCTGGTTTTTAATAAAAAAAGGATTTTTCGAAACTAAGGGCGAGCCAGCGGCTCTCAATTTAAAGAAGGAGTGCATTTTCGACATGAAAAAAACCAAAACCGACACCATTATTCACCCTGATTTACTCCAAAAAATAAAAAAAACCATTGACCAGAACGCCAGGATTTTAGTTTTTGTTAATCGCCGAGGCCTCTCGTCAGCTTTGATTTGCGAGGATTGCGGCTATGTTATCAAATGCCCGAATTGCGAGGCGGCGATGGTTTATCATTATATTCCGCCGATTATTGAATTGCGCTGCCATCATTGCGGTTTTAGAAAAGAGCCGGCTGATTTATGCCCCAACTGTCAAAGCCACTTAATTAAATTTTTGGGCGTTGGCACGCAAAAAATGATTCAATTTTTTAAAAAACATCTGCCCGGTGTCAAAATCGAAAAATTCGATTCCGATAATCTCAAAAAAATTGAGGAAGAAAAAAAGATTTTTGAAAAATTTGAAAACGGCGAAATTCAAATTTTAGTGGCGACCGAACTTGTCTTTAAATTTTTGGAAAAAATAAGGAAAAAAATTGATTTGGCCATTCTTGCTTCTATCGAACAAAACCTTGTTTTCCCCGATTTTCGCGCCGAAGAACGGCTGAAAAGAACAATCCAAAAACTTTCCTCAAGCGCTCAAGAAATAGCGCTTCAAACTTTCAATCCGGAAAAAGATTTTTTGCGAAATGTTCAAAACCTTGATAAATTCTACGAAAATGAGTTAGAATTAAGAACCAATTTGAATTATCCGCCGTTTTTTGAAATAATCAAAATTATCATTCAACATAAAAATCGAGGCTATTTAAACCGATTAGCCGTTCATCTTCATCAATTACTCCGCCAAAATGCCGCTAAAACTCTAAATCCCGGTGATTATTATGTTTTGCCGCCCCTTTCGGCTTTTATCCCAAAAATCAAAGGCCGTTTTGTCAAGGAGCTTTTTTTCAAAATCAAACGCGATTATTCTCATCCGACCTCGCTCGCAGATATCGAGAAAAGAAATAAAATTCTCCGCTGTTTGCCTGATGAGGCGATCGTCAAAATTGACCCGTTAAATTTGCTTTAATTTATGCCCAGTATGAGAATTTCAAAATGGCTTTGCAGTATATCGATTTTCTCAGATGGGCAATAATATTAAAATAGTCCGAATAATTATAAAAAACAAAGGAATTTTCAAAACTCACAAGATAATTTGAAATTCCTCTACTGGGTATGCCCAGTATGAGAATTTCAAAATGGCTTTGCCAAATATCGGTTTTCTCAAATGGGCGATAGTAATATTTAAAAGGTTTGATAAAAGTAAAAAACAAAGGAATTTTCAAAACTCACAAGATAATTTGAAATTCCTCTACTGGGTATGTTTAAAAATATTTTGACTATTAAAAATAAGAAAGAAGAGGAATTTTTAAGAAAGCCAGCGAAACCCGTCAAAAATCCGGCTGCTCCCGAAATCAAAGCTCTTATCAAAACAATGAGGGAAATTATGATTTCTGGAAAAGGCGTGGGTTTGTCGGCTAATCAACTGGGAGAAGACAAAAAAATTTTTGTGGCGGAGTTTGAAGGAAATTTTTATGCTTTAATCAATCCGGAAATAATCAAATATTCCAAAGAAATCGAAACCGCAGAAGAGGGTTGTTTAAGCGTGCCGGGAATTGTCGGTTTGGTTCCGCGGGCTCAAAAAATCACAGTTCGCGCTTTTAACGACAGAGGAAAAACGCTAAAAATCAAAGCAAAAGATATGCTGGCGCGGATTTTTCAACACGAAACTGACCATTTAAACGGTATTTTATTTATTGATAAAGCAGTAAAATTATATCAAATCAAAAAATGACAGAAAATTCAAAAATTAAAATTATTTTTTGGGGTACCCCGCATTTCGCTCGGGAAATATTAAAACAACTGGTTGAAAGCGGCTGGAAGCCGATTTTAGTTATCACTCAGCCGGACAAGGCAGGGGGCAGAGGTTTGAAATTGAAAGAATCAATAGTAAAAGCTTTGGCAAAAAAATCAAATATCTCCTATTTACAGCCGACCAAACTAAAAGATCCTGATTTTATCCAAAAACTAAAATCTTATCAACCGGATTTGTGTGTTTTGGCGGCTTACGGAAAAATCATCCCCAAAGAGATTCTGGCGATACCCCCGAAGGGATTCTTAAATGTTCATCCCTCGCTTCTCCCCCGTTGGCGCGGCGCCTCGCCTATTCAGGCCGCTATTTTAAACGGCGACAAGGAAACCGGCGTGACAATTATTTTAATGGATGAAGAAATGGACCATGGACCGATATTAGAAAGTAGAAAATGGAAAATAGAAAATAGAATAACTTATAAGGAATTGGAAGAGAAATTGGTTGAAGAAGCGTCAAAATTATTAATTGAAATTTTGCCGAAATGGTTGAATGGTGAAATTAAACCGACAGTCCAAGACCATTCAAAAGCGACTTTTTGTCCGATGATTAAAAAAGAAGACGGTCGAATCGATTGGCACGAGCCAGCCGAAAAAATTGAGCGGAAAATCAGGGCGTTTCAGGATTGGCCGGCTGCTTTCTTTGAAACAAATGGGAAAAGAATAAAAATTTTGGAGGCAGATGTGTTAAAAAACGAGACAATATTAAAAGATAAAAAAATCGGCGAATTTTTCTGTTTCAATAAGGAGTTGTTGGTTAAATGCGGTAAAGATGCTTTGATTATTAAAAAAATCCAGCCCGAAAGCAAAAAACCGCTGTCTGGTTATGAATTCTGGTGCGGTTATCAAAAGAAATTAAAGTAATTTAAAAGCAGAACAGGTCAGAAGAGAACTCTTCTGACCTGT
>Ga0210057_1006601_pt1 | contig 14360 bp, 16 predicted proteins | sample CryGeyCG2114_010_2_FD_183968 | JGI IMG/M metagenome (GOLD analysis project Ga0210057, IMG submission 183968) | Groundwater microbial communities from aquifer - Crystal Geyser CG10_big_fil_rev_8/21/14_0.10 (SPAdes) (version 2) | ecosystem: Environmental > Aquatic > Deep subsurface > Groundwater ... | reverse complement strand
ATTTTAGTAAAGACCCCAAAGGAAAGCAAGCTTCCTACGGGGCAGGTCTTATTGAAAATAGAGGACCATTAATTGTAAAAATGGTTCAAGATGCAGCTAAGATAGAATGGACTGTCACAGATAGTGTATTAGAAGCACTTATTTTAGAAGTAGCTTTAATAAAAAAATATCAACCAAAATATAATACTAAAGAGAAATCTGATAAAAGTTTTAATTATGTTTGTATTACAAAAGAAAAAAAGATTGCTATAGTTCGAGGCAAAATACTTAATAAAGAAAAATTTAATTCTTTTTTTGGACCATTTCCAAATGGTAACCAATTACGTGAAGCTTTAAAGATTATAAGAAAAATATTTCCTTATTTTGAAGATAAAAAAGGTATAAAAGGAAAAGATGAATTTTATAAACAAATAAAATTAGTACCAGAAAATTTAATAGAGAATATAAATAATATTAAAAATATTAAATTACTTTTTGAGGGTAAAAAGGGGAGAATTTTAAGTAATTTGAAAAAAGAAATGAAGGTATGTGCGAATAATAAAGAATTTGAAAAAGCGGGTAAAACAAAAAGACAAATTTTTGCATTGCAGCATATTAATGATGTAGCGTTATTGAAGGGTGATGACTTCATAGATAATAAAATTTTTGATCCTGCGCCCTTCTTTGGGTGTATTAAGGGGAATAAAGTGGGACACTCAGATACAAAAATTTTATTATCTACTTCTCTATTAAGAATAGAAGCTTATGATATAGCCCATATGTCTGGTAAAAATATGGTTGGTGTTATGGTAGTTGTAGAAGATGGAGAAATAGAAAAGAAGGAATATAGAAAATTTAAAATTAAAACCCAAACAAAAGCAAACGACATTGGAGCATTAAAAGAGGTGTTAGAAAGACGTCTAGCGCATATAGAATGGCCTTTTCCAGGGCTTATTGTTGTGGATGGTGGAATATCTCAGATTAATATAACTAAGACTATTTTGACCAAAATGGGCTTAAAAATAGAAGTTGTTTCTGTTCTAAAAGACAAGCGACATAAGGCGAAAGCTATTTTAGGTGATAAAAAAAATGGTTTAAAATATAAGAGAGAAATCTTGTTGGCTAACAGTGAAGCACATAGATTTGCGATAAATTATCATAAGAATATGAGAAATAAAAATTTCTTGATTTAATATATAATAAAAACATGAAAAAACAACAGGAAAATATTTTAATAATTCATGATATTAGAAGTGTGACAAATGTCGGTGCTATGTTTCGTACTGCTGATGCGGCAGGTGTAAATAAAATTTATTTAACAGGTTTTACACCTACACCTCTTGATCGTTTTGGAAAAATTCGTAAAGATATGGTTAAGTCTGCCTTGGGTGCAGAGAATTTTGTTGCATGGGAATATAAAAAAAATACAAGTATTCTTATTGATAAATTAAGAAAAGAGAATTATTTTATTATTGGTATTGAGCAAGATAAGAAATCTATTGATTATAAAAAAGTTAAATTAAAAAACAAGAATGTTTTTATAATGGGTGCAGAAGTGACTGGTATACCTAAAAATATACTTGCAAAATGCGACATAATTGCTGAGATACCAATGAAAGGAAAAAAAGAATCTCTTAATGTTTCTGTATCTTGTGGAATAGCACTTTTTAGAATATTAAATATTTAAGTTTTATATTTCTTTTATTTTAAAATGTTATAGTTAATAGATGTTGATAAAGAGAATTATATATATCTTATCTTTTGTTATTTTTATTTGCCCTATTCTTGTTCTTGCAGGTAATATTTCAATACCAGTTGAGATTAAACAGCCAATAAAAATTTTATTAGTTCCTGGACATGATAATGAAATATGGGGCTCTCAGTATGGAAAAATAAAAGAAGCTGATATGAATTTAGTATTAGCAACGAAGATATATAATCTTCTTAAAAAAGATAAAAGATTTGAAGTTTTTATTACTCGTGATAGTAGTGGTTACACAAAAGAATTTGCAGATTATTTTTCTTTACATCAAGTTGATATAATTTCTTTTAAAGAAGATGTTAAGAAAAAAATGGAGAATAAAATTAATAATGGAAGTTTTGTTAAAAAAGAAAATGTGCCACATGTTTCAGCTACTTCATATATGTCTAATATACTCTATGGTATAAATAAATGGGTAAATGAGAATAATATAGATGCAGTAATTCACATTCATTTTAATGATTATCCACGTAAGAATGCATGGACTATTGGAAAATATAAAGGTTTTGCTATTTATACACCAGAAGAGCAAATGATTAATTCTAAAGAAAGTAATAACCTTGCGAAAGATATCTTTTCACAACTTCATAAAAAATATATTTCAAGTAATTATGAAAAAGAGTTAGATGGAATTATTCCTGACCAAAGTTTAATTGCCTTAGGTTCTAATGATTCATTGGTAGAAAATGTACGATCTATTTTGATAGAATATGGTTATATTTATAGATTTGGAAATAGTGTGATGAGACACAAAGCTTATATTAACATGGCTAATCTCACGGTTGTGGGTATTAAAAATTATTTTTTACTTGCTAGATAATAGCTTTAAAGCTTCTCGTATTTTTATATTTGTGTTTGCATCAGATGAAACATTTTTTAAGGCTTCACGTGCTTCGTTTTGAGAATAGCCGAGAGACTTAAGAGCTTCTAACGCATCTAATTCGTCTCGAAGGGAAGCGTCAGTCATTTTTTCTCCAGTTTTATTTTGCATTTTATCTCTGAGTTCTATTATTATTTTTTCTGCAGTCTTTTTTCCTATACCAGATACCTTTGTAAGATATGCTGTGTCACTAGTGCTGATAGCTCTTTTTAATGTCTCTATTGATGCGACACCTAAAACACTAAGAGCTCCTTTTGGACCTATACCTGAGACATTTATAAGCATTTCAAAAAATTCTAATTCTTCACGATTTAAAAACCCATAAAGATCTAGTATATCTTCACGTACATGTGTGTGTGTCCAAAGAAAAACTTCTTCATCTTTTTTTTTAAATTTAGATAAAGTATCTGGAGAAATGTTTATTTTATAACCAACTCCAGTTGTTTCAACTATGATAAATTTGTCAGTTTTTAGTATTATTTTTCCTTTTATGCTTCCGATCATAATAGTATTATAACTTTTTATAGTTATTTAACTGTCTTGACTTTTGTCTCTAAAGGTGCTATACTTATAAAGTTAAATAAGAAAGTCTTATTTAATAAGGAGCAATAGCTCTTTGACATATTTTAAATATTTTCTGAAAGGAAAAAATCATGGAAACAGCCAATCGTGGTCAGTTCTGTGAGTTTATTGGAAAACTCCTTGTCAAAGGAAACGATAAAAAAGTCGTTAAAATTGACAAAACAAAAATCCAAGATGCCATCAATTCACTTTCTAGTGAGGACGATGTTGTATTAGATAATCTTATTTCTTTCATTAACAATGGATGTCAGCTTATACAACAAGTTGGCACACATGTTGTGCAATTTCTTTCTTTCGTTTGCGAAGTTGTAATATTGGGAGTTAAGGAATTTGTTGTTGGTGATTTTTACAAATCCGGAGAAAATAATGGTATAAAATTATTTTTTGGATCTAATTTTGAAACATGGATTTTGAATCCGATGAAGAAAATGGAAATTTTTCTTCCAGAATCAAAATTAAAAAAGCATTTACTAATAAAAAATGCTTATGATACTGAAATGCAAACTGATTTTTTAGAAAAACCAATAATTCCGATTAAACAATTCATGGCACAACTAAAAAATATGATTCTTGCTCAATCAAACGGTGAAGTCAAAAAAGATGGCTTAGATGTTAGTGGAAAAGCAAACATCTTTCATGTTGATTTATCGAAATTGGGTGATAATCGTGTCGTTGCTGTGTACGTGTATCGGTTCGGTGTCGGGTGGGATGTTGATGCTGACGAGTTTGGTTACATTGGTCGTTGGGGTGAGAGCCGTTCGTTCTTTACTCCCGCTACTAAAGCGGAAGCGTAAACTTAAACGCTTAATTTTGTTTTGGACCCTTGGAAACTTGGGTCCTTTATTTTTTTAATTTTCAATATATACTATAAATGATGCTGGAAGATTTCTCGGTATCTCACTTAGAAACAAGCATCAAGATAATAATTTGTTCTGAATTATGTCGGTGTAAGGACTTATGCAAGAGTAGCTGTTATTTATCTCAAACAAAATATATACAGTAGGTGCTTTATGCTGGTGCATTTTAGATGTCAAAAAATAAAATAATTATCGTGATTCGGTAATTATTAATGAATTAGGTGGCATAAGGCACGAAGTGTCGTTGCTGTGAACGTGAATCGGAACGGTGACGAGTGGAATGTTAATGCTAACAAGTTTGATTACATTAATCGTTGGAATGAGAGCAATTCGTTCTTTACTCCCGAAACTGTCTATTTTTACCTCTTACTATTTTGTAAGAGGTTTTTGTTTAGTTTAGTTTCTACACTATTTTTCCATCCACCCAATATCTTTCCAACTTCTTGCAATTTGCTAGACAATTCTAAATACTCCTTTTCTTTTACGAATTTGTTTTCAAAAGCAATTTGAAGTAAATATTTAATAATATCATTTTTGCTGATGCACTCTACTATTTTCCCGCTTTTATTTTCAAGGCTCGCATAGTATGCTTTGTATATGAGTTCAAGTAAATCTAAAAAATGGTTTTTAATTCTTGCCCCAGTGGTGTATCTAGCAGTTCTAGGCATATGAGGAACGATATTATTACACCAAATACTAAAAGCTTCCTTTGTGCGGAGAATGATGCTCGCATTTGTGATAGCAAATGCGGGGGGGGGTAGAAAAAGTTTTCATAATTTTGATGATATAATATCTGTAAAAAATTTGCTGATATCTTGGCAGGAGTTTTTAAGAGGTAAGAAAAAAAGGAAGGATGTAATTTTGTTTTCAATGAATTTAATGGATAACATTTATTTTTTACATAACGATTTAAAAACCAAAACCTACGAACATTCAGATTATTATGCCTTCAATATTTCAGACCCCAAACCACGAAACATCCACAAAGCCACAGTCAGAGACAGGTTATTACATCATGCAATATATAGAATTTTGTATCCATATTTTGATAAGAAATTCATATATGATTCATATTCTTGTAGAGTGGAGAAAGGAACACATAAAGCAATATACAGATTTGAGAGTTTTATAAGGAAAGTAAGTAAAAACAATACCAAAACTTGCTGGGTTTTGAAATGTGATATAAAAAAATTCTTTGCAAATATAGATCATAAAATTTTAAAAGAAATATTGTCAAAGACGGTCTTTGACAAGGATACTTTGTGGCTGCTAGAACAGGTGATAGATAGTTTTTACACAAATGCACATATCAACCATGGTGTATATGTGCAAAGTAATACAATCTACGCCATGGCTGAGATGAAAAAATATCAATACTCAAATTCTACTGTCGCTGAAAACGAGTATCGAGGTTTACCACTTGGTAATCTTACTTCTCAACTTTTAGTAAATATCTACATGAATAAATTTGATCAATATGTGAAACATAAACTGAAAGTAAAATATTATATTAGATATGCAGATAATTTTGTAATTCTTTCAGAAGACAAAGAATATTTAGAAAATATTTTAAAACAAATGAAAGAATTTTTAGAAAATAAATTAAAATTAAACATGCATCCAGATAAAGTATTTATTAAAACTATTGCTTCTGGTGTTGATTTCTTAGGTTGGATACATTTTCCAAAACATAGAGTATTAAGAACAGCTACAAAAAGGAGGATGTTTAGGAATATTATAAAAAACCAGAAACCAAACACGGTTCAGTCATATTTAGGAATGTTGAGTCATGGGAATACTTATAAATTGAGAAAAATTTTGAAAGATTGATTTATTTTATGTTTTAATATAATATAGATCATATGCCAATAATCAAATCAGCTAAAAAAGCAGTTCGAGGGTCTCTTCGTAAGAAGGCTTTTAATGATCGTCAAAAGCGTGCAATGAAAGATATTATTAAAAAGATTGAAAAGACTGTTAAAACAGATAAAGTAGGTGCACAAAAAATATTAAGTTCTGCTTATGCAATTATAGACAAGACAGCTAAAAAGGGTGTTATTAAAAAGAATAATGCTGCTAGAAAGAAATCTCGTTTATCAAGATTAGTTAAATAATTTAAAATAAAAAAAGCCCCAAGTTGGGGCTTTTTTTATTAGATAAAGTGAATATTACGCACGTTGTACGTTTGTAGCATTCAATCCCTTTGGGGATTCCTCTGTTTCGAAAGAAACAGTATCGCCTTCATGTAACTCGTCGAAACTTACTCCGACAAGAGAATTACTATGAAAGAATAAATCTTTCTGTAGGCCTTCTCCAGTTATGAAACCGAAACCTTTATCAGTGAGTCTTTTTATTGTACCAGTCATTGATTTTTTTGTTAGATTTTTAAATACAAATTAAGATAGCTCTCTAGAAATCGACTCTTTTCGCACCTATTTGTATATCAAGTATAGTATATTAGAATCAATTTGTCAAGGTTTTTAAGAAGGTAATTAATTCTTCGCCTTTTATCTCTCTAAAACCATTAGGTTTTAAATTACCTAATTTTATATTCATGATCCTTTCTCTTTTTAAATCAGATACTTCTTGAAATAATCGGGAACACATTCTTCTGATTTGGTGTTTTTTACCCTCAGTTAATATTACTCTAAAAGTATTTTTATTTATTATTGTTACTTTACATTTTTTAGTGACATAGCCCTCGATATTTACCCCAGCTTCCATTTTTTGTTTAAAATTTGAACGTAATTTATTTGAAGTTCTTACAATATATTCTTTTTCATGAAAGTATTTTGGACTTAATAATTGATCTGTTATACGTCCATCGTTCGTTAATATTATTAGTCCATGTGAATTTTTATCTAACCTCCCGATATGGAATACATCTTTTGATATTGTTGTATTTTTTAAATCTTCTCTTATGTCGTGTTCACCTTTTTGTGGAGAATGAGTAATGGTATCGATTGGTTTATTATATGCAAAATATATATAAACTTTGGGATTTTTATTTCCTTTTATTTCTACTTTATCATTCTCATTTACTTTACTTCCAAGGAGTGCTAATTTACCATTGATAAAAACTTTCTTATTTTCTACTAATTCATCAGCACCTCTTCTTGTAGATATTTTTTTCCATGCTAAATATTTATTTATACGCATTGGGTATAAGTTTTCCATTTGAATATAATTTTATTATCTATGCACTTAGCTGTGAGTCGTGGTTGTCTTTTTAGAGATAGTAGTAGTTTCAGGATTATAATATGCTTTTTTAATAGCAAGAACAAGTAAAACTATAAATAAGATAATCAAAAGCCAGCCTAGTAAAGTATTTGGAAAGAAATTAGCTCCTCCTAAGAATGCTAATGCTCCTAATTGAATGGTATTATTATCTTCTATTACTGTTGTAGGAGTAGGTTCATTCCAAACTTGTGCAGAAACATTTGCATTTACTGATTGAGGAAAACCTGAAGGATCAGTGTAGCTCAATGTTGCGGGGAAATTTAGATTTGTTCCAGCTGGTATATTGTCTCTTACTTTCACTCTTACTGTCACTGTGCCTTGGCCATTTGCTTTTAGTGTACCTAGGTTAAAGATTAATGTGTTGCCAGATTTATTAGGATTGTTTGGAGTTGAGAACATATAATTTACTTCGTAAGGGAGATCCATTCGTAGTGTAAGATTAGTTATAGCACCTGTGCCAATGTTTTGATAATTTACAGTGTAATTTATTTCATCTCCTGGTTTTGGTCTTGTGTTGTCTATAGTAGGTACTATTGGTTGATTACGATCTACAGAAGATGTGATAAGTACGAGAGATGTTGGTGTAGGTTTTGGATTGTTTATTGTTTGTGCACGGACAGATACTGTAGTTGAATCGCTAGCGGATCCAAAATTATTAGTACAAGTTAAAGTATAAGTCTTATTTGTGGTTAATGACCCAGTATAAAAGCTACCAGGACCGATGCTTTTTGTTCCAACCCAACCAGAAGATCCACCACTTGCATGACAAGATGTAGCATTTGCTGTATACCAACGAACAAATGTAGTTCCGTTATAAGGTACACTTTCTTCGTCTGTAGCGATAGCTACTGTTGGTTGATTATTATTTTGTTGACTACCTACTATTACCGTTACTGATTTAGTATCAGAGCCACTATTATAATTTGAACAAGAAATTGTGTAAGTTGTTGAATATGAAAGGGTGCCAGTGTTAAAACTATTTGAATAAATACTTTTTGTTCCTGCCCAATTATTTGATCCTCCACTTGCATAACAAGATGTAGCATTGATTGGATACCAACGAACTATTGTATTTTCACCAGAAGAAATATTTGTTCTATCTGCAGTTATGCTTACACTTGGTTGTAAATATGTATTTTGATTACTGACATTTACAGTAACTGATTCAGTAGTAGCGCCAGCACTATTTCCACATGTCATTGTATATACTGTAGTGGTATAAAGAGCTCCAGTAGGGAAACTGCCACTATATGTGCTTCGTGTTGTTCCTGACCAATAGTTGCTACCATTACTTGCTGTACAATATGTAGGATTGTTTGTTGGGTTCCAACTAATATATGAAGAGCCGCCAGAAGTTACATATGTTGGGTTTGCTGTAAGATTAATAATTGGTGGAATATTATAATTATTGTTGTTTACATAAACTGTCACTGAGGCATATGCTGGAATTGTGCTAGAAGAATTATAACAAGTGATGCTATAAGTCGTATTGTTGTATAAAGCTCCAGTAGGGAAGCTACCACCATTTATACTTTTATAATCAGACCAACCATTTGATCCACCACTTGCAGAACAAGATGTCGCATTGTAAGGTGTCCAAGTGATGTATGTTGAATTACCAGAAGTTATATTTGTTGAACCAGCGGTTAAAGTAACTGATGGATTTTGTGCTTGTTGACTTACTGTGATTATTATTGAATCAGTACTTTGTCCGACACTATTACTACAAGTCATATAATAAGTAGTTGTTGAATAAAGAGTTCCTGTGTAAAAACTACCATTAGATGTGCTTTTATTATTTCCAGCCCAACCATTAGTACCACCACTTGCTGTACAAGAAGTAGGATTGTTTGTTGTTGACCAACGAACTGTGGTATTTCCACCAGAAGTTAGGTTTTGATTGTCTGCAGATAAGATGACAGTAGGTGCAAAAGTAATAGAACTAAAACTAGCATAAACAGTACAATTAGAATAAATAGGATTAGTAGTGTAAATATTTCCAGATAAATTACCACCACAACTACCAGTAACTGAAGATATCGAATATCCAGTGTTTGCACTTATGGTAAATGATGTGATGCCTCCTGAATTAACTACAGTTGAAGATGGATTAATAGTTCCACCATTTCCTGCAGTTGCTGTGACTGTGTAAGTTACTTGGTTTTGTGTAAAATTAGCATAAACAGTACAATTAGAATAAATAGGATTAGTAGTGTAAATATTTCCAGATAAATTACCACCACAACTACCACTGACTGAATTTATTAAATATCCAGAATTTGGACTTACAGTAAATGATGTGATGCCTCCTGAATTAACTACAGTTGAAGATGGATTAATAGTTCCACCATTTCCTGCAGTTGCTGTGACTGTGTAAGTTAATATTTGTGACCCGACAGTGACATAATCTGAAGCTGAAGCATCTCCACCTGCTCCTGTACATGTAAGTGTAAAAGTTTGTGAATAAGTTAAATTATTTATTCTTTCAGTTGTTTGAGAAGTTGAAGCTGTTTTATTTCCAGACCAACTTCCACTACTTGCATAACAAGATGTGGCATTAGTTGAAGACCAAGTTAACGTGGTAGATCCACCATATACAATATTATTTTTTGGAAATGCAGAAAGAGAGACTGTGGGTTTTGGAGTAGAAGGTGGATTGTCTACATTTACTGTTATAGATTGCTGAGGTGTTGTTCCTCCATCTCCCTTACATGTAATATAAAAAGTTGTGTTTGATTTAAGTCCTGTTGTTGTAAAACTACTTTGAGTTGAACTTCTAGGGCCAGTCCAGCCGTCTGAACCACCTGTGGCATTACAAGAGGTTGCATTGTTTGGATACCAAGTAATAGTACTTGTTCCATTATATGGAACAGTCATTGGATTTGCAGATAAAGTGACAGTAGGAGCTGCGACAGGACATGCTGGGGTATAAAAATCTTTAGTTTGTCCAGTAGCGAGACCGCCTGCATTTTGAGCCATTGCACGGTAATAGTATCTGGTACTTGGAGTAAGACCAGTAATAGTGTCGTTATAACTAGAAGTAGAATAAAAAGTATAATGAGCTGTGTGGAAAGAAGGAGGAGTAGTAGCGCCCCAATCAAACCAAGCTTCAGTACGGGATCCATTTGGATAGACTGTTCCTGTCATTGTAGCAGTATCACAATGTGCGACGACCGTTTGAGCAGAAACCATATTTCCACCCGTAAAAAACCCAAAAAGAGCTATTGTACCGACTATTAATAATTTTATTCTTGTATTCATAATATTTTTTGTTAATAAATTGTTAAAAGTAAAACGACATTTACTCTTCAAAGATATTAATATGTTTTATATTCATAGCTTTGAAGAGTAGGGAAGCGGAATATGTTTGTATTCAGACTTCCCAAACTTTAATTTGCTCCACCAGTTATAACATCTGGAGGGAGAATGGTGGGGGTTGCGATAGGAGCAGGAGTTTCATAATGTGGTTTTAGAATTGCCGCGATAGCTACTGCAGCAGCAGTAATTAGAAATACAATAGCCACTATATACCAATCCCCACCATTTTCTTCTATTACTCCAGCAAGAGCAATAGGTATAGTATTCCTTGGATCAGGAGATACTTTTACATCAACATTAACATTAATGCTGATGCTATCAGTTTTAACACTGACAGATTTTTCAATTTGGGGTGGAGGGTTATCAGGAGTGGGTAAGCGATAGAAACCACTTACCTCATTCCCGCAGTCCCATCTGCGGATAATCTTTCTATCTTTTATAACAAATTTAACCCATGGGTCTTGGATGACCCAAAATCTTCCCCCCACTATTATCATTTTCACTAACGTGAATTGTGGAAATGAAATAGTGTCTTCCCCTACACCTAGATCTTTGTGTCCGCTAAAAAATTGCGGACTATAAGATTGATAAATTCCATTCGAGAAAGCTTCCCTTGCTTCCTCTTTTGTGCCCCACTTTTTGTCTTGTCCTATCAGTGTGATAGTAAAGACAATGATTACGAAGAACATTAAACTTTTCATTTTTACACCTTTTACTAGTTTTTTTTGATTATTGTTTGCTTTTTTATTCGTTATTAGTATAGCAAACTTTGGGAAAAAAGTCAAGAGCATCTGGTAATGTGTACACATATATGGCGGTTTCTCCTACAATGGAGGAATGAGCATACATATGGTTAAAACAATCAAAGAAGAGAAATTAAAATGGGTATTACCGATAGTAAAGAAGGAAGTGAAGTTAATAGATGTCTCAAAAGTATGTCCATATGGAAAGAGAAGTCTGGAACGATGGGTAGCTCTCTACAAAGATAAAGGAGAAGCAGGCTTAGAACCCAAATCAACAGAACCAAAAACCCAAAAAGAAGAAACACCAATTTGGATGAAAGAAAGAGTAGTTGAAGTTAGAAAGAAAACAAAAAAGTGTGTATTAAAAATACACTGACAATTGAAAAAGGAAGGTGTGTTGATTCACGAACGTACTATTGGAAAGATTCTAAAAAAAGAAGGACTTGTTAGAAAATATAGAGTTAGGAAAATTAAATACAAATATATTAAAGCTGAAAGAAAAGCTGGAGAATTAGTCGAGATTGATGTTAAATATGTACCAGGACGCATTGTAGGCAAACGATATTACCAATATACAGCGATTGATACAGCTTCAAAATGGAGACACTTAGCAGTATATGATGAGCAGACGAATTTTCATTCAATCTTGTTTCTAAAAGAAGTAATTAAAATATTTAAATTAATAATCTTCTTATTTATACAAGTCCGTTGATTTTTTAACAGGACAAGTATATTTATATATACGTATGAGAATTTATTTTGGTGCATTTAAAAATTTAAAATAATTTATCGTATCACTTTCCATTCTTTACTGTGTGCTTTTTTTCTAAAAATAAGAGATAGACTGTTTAACATCCATTCTGTTAAAAGTCTTGGCCAACCTATTTTATGTGCTCTGCGTCCAGTGTGATATATGGTGAGTGTTTTTTCAAAATATGTTTTTCCTAATTTTGCTATTCTTTTAAAGAATTCATAATCTTCTGAAGCCACCAAATCTTCTCTATAGCCATTTGTCTTTTTAAATGTATCTTTTCGAATCATTTGAAATTCTCCAGCTGCCACACCGATTTTGAAATAATTATTTAAAATTAAGTGAAAAAGATTAAGCGTAGAAAAGATTATTTTATCAACGAAGGTTTCTTGATTTTTATTTACTTTAATAGAGACAGTTAATCCAACGAGATTTTTGTTTGAAATAAACAAACTTTCTACTTTTTGAAAGAATAAATCTATGTCTGGTATATATACGTCTGCATCTAAAAAAACAAAATAATCTCCAGTGGCTATATTTGCACCAGCATTTCTTCCTTGTGCTATCGTCTGACGTGTAGAATCTTTATGTTCAACTATCTTGTTTGTATATTTTTTTGCGATTAAAATAGTATCATCTGTACTTTGGCCGTCTGAAATAATTATTTCTTTTTCACCTTTATATTCTGAAAGACATAAAAGAATTTTCTCTATGACTGTTGCTTCATTTTTAGTTGGAATAATAAAAGAAATCATATTAGTCTATTATTGTATATTTTATATATTTAGAAGCATAATATATACTCACTCCAAATACTGTGATTATTCCTACAACAAAATATATTTTCATAGTGTCTGCTATTGAGTTGTATAATTGTCCAAAGAAGTATCCAATAGAAAGTAATATACTTATAAGTATTACTTCACCAATAAGATTTAACGCAAGATACTTTCTAAGTGGAATATGTGTAGCTCCTGCGGCCATTAATGTGGCGAGCGACATACCAAATCCAATCGTCACTTTTGATATTAAAAGTATTTTTACGTGGTATTTATGAAAAAGTCCTTTTGTTTTTTCGAATATTTCTGGTGTTAGTTTGAAAAATTTTCCATATTTATTTAAAAATGGTTCTGCAAAAAAATAACCAATATAATACCAAATAATATCTCCCAAAAGATCACCAGCTAGAATTATAAGAAAAGCAGGAATTGGTTCAAAAAATCCTATTAAAATTAAAAAACCAGAAGCGACCATGAGTATAGGTCCTTCTATAACTATAGCTAAAAAAAGAAGTAGATATTTATAACTAGTCAGTATTAATAAAAAATTTGGTATTAGTGAATCAAATTGCATATATATAATTTGTTATTATATCATTATGTATATAGTATACGACAAAACTTATTTTTGTATGTTGTTTAGTAATTTTCGTAATTCGATAATAGCACGATGATGTTGGCTTTTTACTGTATTTAAAGGTTTATTTAATATTTTACTTATTTCTTCGAAAGTCATATCTTCTTGATAATGAAGTAATAGAATTATTTTATGATGTGTCGAAAGTTTTTTTAATATCTTTTTAAGAAATTCTGAATCTTGTAATTTTTGCAAAGCTTCATCTGGAAGCAAACTTTCATCAGGTATTTTTTCATAAAAAGAATTATCATCTTTATCGTCATCTTCTCTTTTTATGTCAGAAAAAAGTAAACTTTTTTTCTTTCTTAAAAAATCAGTAGCAGTATTTTTAGTAATAGCAAAGATCCAAGTTTTAAAACTAGCTTTTTTTTATATCAAACTTGAGTAGATTTTTCCAAACTTTTATGAAAGTTTCTTGAACTATATCAGGTGCATTATTTTTACCGACTAAATATACCGTAAAATTATAAATAGATGAAGTATGTCTATCTATTAATATTTTTAATGCTTCTTCTTTACCATTTTTATATAAAGCAATTATTTCTTCATCACTTTCATCGTGTAGCATTTTATAAATATAACATGAATTTTGTGTTTGAGTTTTTTATCAAAAACTGGTAATCTTTAATTACTTAGCCCTCATAGTTTAATGGATAGAATGCGAGCTTGCGGAGTTTGCGATGTAGGTTCGATTCCTACTGAGGGCACAAAGTTTAAAATCCTAATGATTCCATTATCTTTTCTGATATGTGTTCTTTCATCTCTTCTTCTGGTACACCATTTTTTAGCATAAAATTTCTTACTTCTTCAGCATTATACTGTTTTATTGGCA
>Ga0210057_1006600_pt1 | contig 14362 bp, 17 predicted proteins | sample CryGeyCG2114_010_2_FD_183968 | JGI IMG/M metagenome (GOLD analysis project Ga0210057, IMG submission 183968) | Groundwater microbial communities from aquifer - Crystal Geyser CG10_big_fil_rev_8/21/14_0.10 (SPAdes) (version 2) | ecosystem: Environmental > Aquatic > Deep subsurface > Groundwater ... | reverse complement strand
TTTTAAAAAGATATGGATTCAGCCAAATTCATCTGATGGAGGAACAAGCATTGGTGTCGCCTCTTATATTTATCACACACTTCTAGGAAATGAGAGAAATTATGTATTCAATAATGCTTATCTCGGTCCTGAATTTTCTACTTCTGATGTGAAGAAATTCCTTGAAGACAGTGAGATTAAATATTCAGAGTTTAAAAATGAAAAAGAACTTGTCAAAACAACTGCGAAGCTTATTTAGGAAAGCAATGTTATTGGATGGTTTCAGGGAAGGATGGAATGGGGGCCAAGAGCTCTTGGAGCAAGAAGTATTCTTTCTGATCCAACTAATCCAAAAATGCAAGAAGTTTTGAATTCTAAGGTAAAACACAGAGAAAAGTTTAGACCTTTTGCTCCGGTAGTTTGCGCAGAGGATGCTGGAAAATACTTTGAATGTGATAAACCTTTGCCAGACCCGGTTGATTATATGCTCATGGTTTATCCAATAAAAAAGAAATGGCATAGCGTTATCCCTGCAGTAACTCACGTTGACGGTTCAGGAAGATTGCAAACAATAAAGAGAAACCAAAACTCCCTTTATTATGATTTGATAAAAGAGTTTGGAAAAATTTCGGGAATACCGATTTTAATTAATACTTCTTTTAACATACGAGGAGAGCCAATAGTCTGTACACCTTATGATGCTTATAAATGCATGATGGGGACAGGTATAGATTATTTAATAATGGATAAGTTTATTATTAAGAGGGAGGACAATCTCAAACACGCGTGGGATAGTGAAAAATATGCCAAGGATTAGGCGCATTTTAAGGACTACACATAATGTGATTACTTTTGCTCTTTGGAATCTGTTTGTTATTGTAATTCTGCTTATAGTCCTAGAATTCTTTTCTGGCATCTTTGTTAATTGGTATTATTATGGGAGTGGTGCTCAAATAAACTACGATGCATTTTCTTCAAAATCTGTAGCTAATAGTTATTTAGATGAAGTAACTTCCTTGCAAGCAATATACAGTCCATATATAGAATATCTTCCAGAGCCAAATTTCACAGGGAATTTTATGAATACTGATGAGAATTCACTTAGGAAAACTATTAATGATTGTTCTGGACCTGGTGCTATTAAAATATTTGTCTTGGGAGGGTCTACTGCATTTGGAGGAGTAGGTGATGAAAACACTATTGCTTCTTTGATGTCCAAAGACCTATGTGATCAAGGAGTTAGAGTAGAAGTTACAAACTTTGGAGTTTCTGGATATGAAAATACTAAAGAAATAGTAAGACTTGAGTTAGAACTTAGAAATGGAAATGTCCCTGACTATGTAATTTTTTATGATGGTGTAAATGAAGTTTATTCTGCTTTTCAAAATAATGAAGCAGGATTACCTCAAAATGTGGCTAACAGAAAAGCCGAATTCAATAAAAAAGACAGATTAAATTTGGGAGGATACATTTACTATAGTGATACGATGACAATAATAAGAGGCATTAGTAAAAGAATTTTCAAGGGTAAAGAAGACAAATCTGCTGAAAATGAAAAACTTGGTGATGAGATTGTGAATGTTTATTTTGAAAACCTAAGAATTGTGAAATCGCTTGAAAAAGAATATGGTTTTAAGACTTACTTTTTCTGGCAACCAATAATCTACTTAGATAAGCCACTTACAGATGGAGAAAAATCGGTAATCTTGGAAAATGTTAAACCTCTTTACTTGGAAACCTATCCTAAAATTCCAGAGATAAATGAAGAAATTAATTTTTATGATATTTCAAACGTCTTTTCTCAAGAAAAGAGGGACGTTTATATTGATTTTGCACATTTAAATGGCTTGGGTAATGATATTGTTGCGAACAAGATTGTTAATATATTTTCAGAAAAAGAAAAGTTTAAATAAACTTGAAAATTGGCTTTAAAATGGAAGGCACCAATAAGGGTATGATCGGAGAATTTTGGAGTTATATGAAAATCAGGAAGAAATGGTGGCTTACTCCAATTATAATCATGATCGTTTTAGTAGGTATATTGATAATATTCGGACAGAGCTCTGCATTGAGTCCTTTTATTTATAGTTTGTTTTGATTATCTTATCTTTCTCAGATGTTTATAATTGTTGTAGAATTTGTACAGAACTGAAAGAACTGCAATGATAGAAAATATTAAGAGATAGTAATGTGTGATTCCCAGAAGCACAACGACTAAAAGAACCCAGAATAGTTCTGGAGGTCCGTAAATCCGAGAGATTATCCGTTTTATTAGGTTTAATGGACTGGATTTATTGCTTTTGGTTTTAACACTTAAGTTATCCATTTTGTATTTTATAGGTTTGGGATTATGAACTAAGACAAATACAGCCATTGATTCAAATAAGAAGAAGTAAGGATACCACAAACCTATTGCTAAACCTGTAAAAATATCATAGAAATGTCCGGATTGTAAATAAGAATAATATCCGAAACAAGTCATAATTATTGGAAGTGTGACTGCATGTACAAAGGAGTCAAAATACCCTCCCCCTCTTGACTGTGTTCCTTGAACTCGCGCAAAAACTCCGTCTATGAAATCCAAATAATTTGTGAGAATCATTAAAACAATAGACCAAATAGCAAGAGATATTGTTCCTTTAAGAAATAAAAAAGGCAGAATGAGCCATAATAGAAGATTCAATGTAGTAATAATATTGGCAGTTATGAATGTGTTTCTAAGATAGTATGCGATAAAAATCGCTGATTCGAAGGTTGCATTTTTGATGATGCCAAACCCGTAATTATGTTTTTTGGCGTAATCCTGTTGAGTCTTTCTAAACTCTGAGTAAGTTTCTTTCATTTAAACACTTTTTTAAATTTAGCCTCTACCTGAAGTCATAATGCCTATTCTATCTTGTTGTCTCTCGTCTAATTGTATTGCTCTTCCTTGTCTCTGTTCGTAATCCTCCATGAAACCAGTCCTTACTAAATCCGCTAAACCTGTAGTTCTTTCTGCGTAACTTAACCCTGCGGCTAACTGAACTACTGGAAGAAGCGCTTTTGAATGCCCTATAAAGTATCTTGCGTCTCCATTTGCCCAAGGGATATCTTCGGATCCAATGGTTCGAGTATCTAAATCTGGTCTATGAGAATCTTCATCTTCAGATCTGTTTGCTCGAGCAGTGGCGAAAGCTTGATGAACCATATTTTGTAATTCTGAATTTCCTTTTGATAATCCCCTATCTTCGGCAAGTTCTATAACTTTCCACATACCCACCATTTTTTGAGTCTCTGGATCATATCCTCCGGAAGTGCTATACCCATAAACTCCAAACAATTCTCTTAATTTTAGAAGTTCTGCTTTTGTAGGATGAACTCCGCCAGTTATTGTTGATTTTCCATCAGTTTCTAAAACAGGTTCATGAAGAAATGAAGTAGCACGTTTTTTTTCATAATCTTCTTCTATAAATCCTCTTTGGATTGCATATTCCCTTATGGGAGTTCCAGGATAAGGAGTAAGAAATCTTACAGAATATTTTTCTGGCGAAATTCTTCTTAGCTGATCTATTGTTTCAAGTACCATCTCTCTTGTTTCTTCTGGAAAACCCATAATATTATACAAAGAGGTTTTGATTCCTACATTTTTTAGAACTCTTGATGCTGCTTCTAAAATTCCCGGCTGCATTGGCCTGCGAAGAACATTTTCCCTAAGCCATTCACTTCCGGATTCTGCTCCGATAGCAATCATTTTTACGCCCATCCTCTTCAATATTTCTGCTTTTCCGGAAGAGATTACACCCCCATTATCGTCAATCCATTTACCTGTTGAAAGTTTTCTGACAAGGTATTCTGGTCTGCTCATCGTAAATATCGTGACGTCTCCATTTGGGTTAACGTGTTTTTCCCATAAATTACCTATCTCTTCTAAATCTTTTAGAGGCATCGTTGGAAGATTCTCATCTATCAACTGGACGTGATTAAATCCAAATCTTTCCTTCATGGCAACAACTCGTGAGATGATGTTTTCAGCAGTATGAAATTTGTAATTGCTACTATCATCTCCAGGGATCTCATGTAAAACAGGTTGGATACAGTAAGAACATTTGAAAGGACATCCTCTGCTTATTTCGATATATGCATAATTTTTGAGCTGACCTTCGAAGGGTCTAACTCTATGCCTTGAATCAAACATATCCCAATCTGGAAGAGGCAGGTCATCTAAATGTTCTATGCCTTTCCCTCTTGGGTTCTTTGAGACATTTCCAGATTCTCTATCTTTAAGCCATAATCCTGGGACATTGCTTACACTCTTTCCTTGATTTATACCCCTTATAGTAGACAACAAAGGCAATTCTCCATCGCCTATACAAACCAGATCTACTCCGGGATGTAAGATTGCTTTATCTGGAGCTACTGTAGCATGTGGTCCTCCAACCATAACAGGAATTCCGAATTCTTTTGCAACTGGAGTCACATAGTTCAAGGCTTCTTCAAATTCAAAACTTGTTAAACCAAGTGCAATTAAATCTGGTCTGAATCTTTCCACATGTTCTCTGAATTTTTCTCTAATGTTTACTGGTTTTCTCTCCGGATCATAGCCCTCAACTCTCTTGAATTCTCCCATCCTTTCTCTTATCTGCCTTGCATTTTCTGCTACTGGTAAGCTTTCATCTCTCCAAAAACTTGTGTCGAATAATTCGTGGTCTATGCCATGGTCTCTCATCATTCCACCCAAAACCGAAAGACCTGGATGAATGAATCCTTCCTCAAGAGCGTTAAAATAACCGAAAAGGACTCTCGGTGTGTCTCCCCTTCTAGTATAAACAATAGGAGGGTTGTCAGCTGATTGTAAAACGAATAAACTTTTGAATCGGTCACTAACTTCTCTGGCTGTACGTGTTTCTGCTGAGAGCTCGCTTCTCCGTGTAGTCATTAATTTATAATAGATGTATGATATATAAACTTTTTTGACCGATATTAAGATGAAAAAATAAGAGATTTTGCTAAATTATATTCTTCTGGAGTGTTTATGTTTAAGAAACTAATTTCTCCCTTCAATTCAGGGATATCCAAATTATGGATTGGATATTCATTACATATTGCATTTATGGGAGAATCTAATGCGAGGTCAAAATATTTTTCTGACTTCATCTTCTCATTAAGCGCTTTTGAAAAATCAGCCCCTATTTTAAGGATTGGAACATATATCCTTTCAGAATTAACTTCATTTCCTATTTCCTTTATAATACCCTCATTTACTAAGACCCTCTTCTTTTTTTCCCCTTGTAGAGCTTTTCTTGTTGAAAGAACAGAATCAAAATCAGAATGAACAACTTTTTCCAAAAGTTCTTTAGTGAAAAAACTGTCCCCATCTAAACATACAAATTCGTCCCCATTTGATGCCTGTAACCCGAGCCAAAATGAATAACAATGATTTAGTTCTACATTTTTATCGTTTATTATTATTTTGCCTTTTCCAGATATTTTGAAAACTTTCTGTCTGTTTTCTTCTGACCAGGTTTCTCCTTCTTCTCCGATTACCACCAAAATGTCTTCTTTACTAATTCCGCATGAGGTTAGAATGTCTATCTGGCGCTCAAGAAGAGTTTTTTCGCCTATTTCTATAAGACATTTTGGGACAAGGCTTATATTACCAAGTCTTTTTCCAATGCCTGCTGCTAAAATTATTGCTTTCATATAATTTATCTGAATTAGGCTTTTTTAAAACTTTTCAGAAGACTAATGCTCCTGATTTGCTTCTTTGCCAAACCTTCCTCTGATAGAAATATCCCCGATACTTTGTCTATACTGATCAGAGATTTCATTAGCAAGAAATGTAGAGTCTTTATCGTAAACAGCAATAACATCAACCATTGGATAAAGAACAATTGCTTTTGTGCCCGTATCTTTAAGTGTAAGAGTTATCCACGGTTTATGTGGGTGAGTATCTATGGTATATCTATCTAAAACAACTTCTCGGAGTAAGGATTCAACTCTGCTAATCTTATCTTCTATGCCTTGGGGCTTTACTCTTTCTTCGCTCATTTAATTAGAGAAAAGAAATCATTTATAAAGATTTATATTCAGAATTTTTTAGTTATTTAGTGGTACTTTTTATCATCCGAGATTATTGGACTTTGGAAGACTATAATTCTCGTCTCGTTATCAATCGGAATGGCCCCATGAATGTCCCCTGGTTCAAACAAAACTACATCGTTTTCGTTTAGCAAATAGTCCTGTCCGTTTATTTTGTATCTTGCTTTGTCTAAGAAATATAGAATTTCGCAAGAGTGGTCATGAGAATGTTGTCTTTCTTCCAGTCCATGGGGATGAGTTACGTAGAGCATCTGCAGACCTGAGACATCCATGTCCAACTCTTTCTGAAGAAGATTTCTTACTGTTCTTCCATCAGGCCTTTCCTGTATTTTAACTTCTACGAATCTTATTATTTTCATTTAAAACTCCGATTATTTTTGAGAGATTTTCATTTTTTGAATTATTTTCTGTAGTTATCTCTCCAGATAAAGTATTGAAGCAGATTATAAATGTTTTATTCTTTGATTTTTCATCAACTTCTGGATTAATCATGACTTCTTTTGATGAAAAGTATGCTTTGATTGAGGGGGTTTCATTTAATGCAGACTTCGAAAAATTATTTTTTCTATTTTTAAGCCTTCTGATTATTTCTTTTTCTGGGCAGACCGTTTGTACAATGAAGAGTTCGCAATCGAATTTATTTAATACTTGAGATATGTTCTCTCTTTGCCATTGAAAAAAATGACCTGCATCTAAAACGACATTTTCATTCTTTGATAAGCTTAATTCTAATTTTTTTAACATCTCACCATAAACCTTTTTATCCATTTCTGTTCTTTTTTGAGAGGTAAGGTCAAAAAAATCATTTTTCGCATCTTCTTCTGAAAAGTCAAAACCTAACTCTTTTCTGATAATTGCCGAATGGTATATTTTGGTTCCAAGGCATTTAGAAATTGTTCTTGCAGTCGTGCTTTTTCCAGAAGCAGTGTATCCAGTCATCATAATCACAAAATTTTTATTCATTTTCCATTTCAGAGAATAATTCTTCTCCCCCATCGACAGTTATAGTCTGCCCCGTAGTCCATGAAGAAGTGTCTGATGCAAGATGAAGGGCTGCGAAAGCAACATCTTCAGAATTGCCTTTTCTTTTTACTTTGTTTGTATATTTGGTTAAATTCTGACTATTAAAGTCATTTCTTATAACTCCGGGTTTTATACAATTGACCCTGATATTCGATTCTCTAAGTTCTCTTGCTAAATTTCTTGTTAGTCCAACAATTCCTGATTTCGCGGCAGCATAAGCAGTATTGCTATCTAAAAGAGTTTTGTGGGCTGCAGAAATATTTATTATTGAACCTCCTTCTTTCATTAAAGGTATAATTTTACTTGACAGGACAAATACACTCTTTAGGTTTGTATTTATCACTTCATCCCAAAAATCTGAAGACATTTCGTGCATTTTTTGTCTCTTTGTGTACTTTCCTCCTGCATTGTTAAAGAGGATATCTACTTTTCCGTAAACTCTTTTTATTTCTTCTACTGCTTTATCGACTTCTTCATTTTTTGTGACATCGCAGGCAATAGATATTGCTTTTCCCCCATTAAATCTAATATCTTCAGTAATCTTATTTGTTAGTTCTGTGTTTCTTGAAATTAAGACTAAACTTGCCCCTTCTTTTGCAAAAAGATATGCAGTTGAAGAACCAAATCTTTTGCTAATTCCGCTGATTACAGCTACTTTGTCCTTAAGATTCATCTTCTGAATCCTCCGTTGTATATTTATCATTTAGAAGGTTAGGAAATCTTATTGCAAATAAAACCACTTCATTTTTCAAGGCAAGCCATTCGTGCTTTTCTCCGGGCTCGAGAAAGACTAAATCCCCTTTCTTAAATTCATAAATTTCTCCTTTTAACTTTGCTTCTCCATCTGTCAAAAAATAGACTGATTCATAAGACTCCTTATGCCATTGCTCTTTGCATTTGCCCCCTTTGGGTATTGAAGTCTCGTAAAAACCGACATCTTTAGGATGAATCTGGAAAGGAGAAGTGAGTAATCGCTTTATAATGTAACCATTTCTATCCACATCAGGCACTTCGTTTCTCCTAATTATTTTCATTTTTAACTTTGTTTTTGATTAAATTTAGTCCTTCTTCAAGGTTTAAAGCTTTTATGTAGTTGTCTTCAAATTTGACTTTAAAGGGCCTATTAGTCTCGTTGAGGTTCTTTCCCTTAATTTTTTCTAAAGACAAGGAGAATACTTCTGCTATTTTTATCCCCCAATCATATTTGGTGACTTCGGATGGACCAGACAAATGAGCTAGACCTGTAAAATTGGAGTCTATTATTTTTTTTACTGCTTTAGAAACGTCATCTATAAGTAATGGATACTTTACTCTTTTGTTGTCTAGAATTATTTCATTTTCAGATTTTATTTTTGAAATTGTGTCTAAAACAAAGTTTTTCTTATTTGTATAAATAGAACCATACAATATTGTTGGTCTTATGATTGCATAATTCGTAACAAATTTTTTGACTGCTTCTTCTCCCATTAATTTTGTTTCTCCGTAATAATTTATAGGATTTGGCTTGGAATTTACTGAATAAGAGGGTTCATTTCCTGAAAAAACATAATCTGTTGAGAGATAAATCATTTTTATTCCAAACTCTCCGCATAATTTTGCAATTTCTTCTGTAGCCTTGTAATTTACCTGATAAGCAAGATCTTTATCTTTTTCACATTTGTCTACATCGACAAGGGCAGCAGCATGGATAAGTATTGAAGGTTGTAATTTTTCAAGTAACCGTTTAATTTCTTCAGGATTTCTTAGGTCTAGAGAAAAAATTCTTTCAGTGTTTGTATTTCTACTTGTTCCATAAACATCGTAATCTCTGCTAAAATCCTCAAAAATCTTACTCCCTAAAAAACCATCAGCTCCGGTTAGTAGTACTTTAGTCATTTTCTTTTGCAAAATTTGAGGCTTCTTCGTAATCTTTTTGGGTGTTTATGTTTATTAATCGGAACTTGAAATTATCTTTTTGCCAACTTTCAGCAAACTGATTAAGAAGCATGACTCCCCTTAGATAAATTCCCAAAGCAATCTTTTCATCTCCTGCACCCTTGATATGAAATGGAGCCATGCTACAAAAATGTGCAACTTCGGAAAAACTAGCCCTTATCTTCCAATTTTTATCTTCTTTCAAAAGATCATATTTGTTAAACAGTGTCGGAAGGCCTGATAAAACTCCTTTGTATTGGTCAAGTTCTACAGATCTTTGAATCTTAAAGTTTGCATTTAAATCATCCAAATCATTGTTTATTGATAAATCAAATTTATTCTCATGGATAAAATCATATAACCCATTCAAACAATGATAAACTTTTCCTAAATCGTAGGTATAGTCTCCACCTACTCCGCCCCCGTACATTTTACCTCGTGGGTCTATTAAAATAAACTTCTCTGGATTTTCTTTATCTATTAGAACGTTATCAAAATGAAGGTCTCCATGGAGCAAACTTAATCTGGTTGGATTTAATGCGTCTAATAAATCTTTTTCACTTTTTAAAGAGCTAATTAATGGTTTTATATTTGAAAACTCCTTGCCGTTTATTTTTAGTGTTTTTTTATCTATTATCTCTCTGAATATATTTGACTTTTTTTTAGATAATTCTAATCTATCAAAAATTCTGTCAAAATAAACCTTGTTTACAAAATCTTTTTCATAATTCTTAATTTCTTTGGTATACAATTTTTCAAACAAAAAATCAAAAACTTTACTCAATATTTCCTTTGCTTTTGTTTTATCGATTTCTCCAGACATTAAAGATCTTCTAAGACTTTTATATGGGTAGTACTTCAAATCCATGTAAACATGATCTCCCTCTAAATTGTAATTTAGAACCTCTGGAAAATGATTCTTTAAATCTTTGGGTAGATTTATAAGCCACTTAGCTTCGTTGATTAGTTTTTCTTTATCTTCTGTAGCTTCTTTCCTAACAAATTTCAGGTTTTTTTCTGATTGGCCCTCTTTCTTTTCTAATATTTTGGTTACTGCAAATGAACCCCCATTCAGAAAACTATCTTTTATCTTAAAGTCATAGAGGTCGACATTATGAATAAAGTTATTGAAACAGATTTGATAAATCGGTACATCTAAATTAGTTTTCGAATAATCTTTACTTTCCATTTCTTCCTTAAATTTCTGCAGAAAATCTCTACCAAATTTGGCTATTCCCGTATAAACTCTATCGGTCTCAAAATTTGGACCTATGCCAAGAACCCTGTCTCCTTTTACTAAAACAAGATTCCCCCTTTGAGGCGTTTTTTCATTTGTAGTCAAGAGGGCAGAAGAATGACTTGAGTTTAGTAACTTGTTTATTGCTTCTTTGCTAAAGAACAGGTCTCCATCAAGAAAAATTACGTTTTCATTGATTCCCCTTAATGCGAGCCATAGAGAATGGCTATTCCCCGTTTCTAAATTTTTTGTATTAATTAGTACATTTTTATGTAAATTTTTAACTTTCTGTCTGTTTTCTTCTGACCAGGCTTCTCCTTCTTCTCCGATTACCACCAAAATGTCTTCTTTACTAATTCCGCATGAGGTTAGAATGTCTATCTGGCGCTCAAGAAGAGTTTTTTCGCCTATTTCTATAAGACATTTTGGAATATTTTTGCTTGAAATTCCAGATATTTCGTTAGCGCCTGCAGCAAGAACTATTGCCTTCATTAAGTGCTAAAAAACCCCGGTTTTAAATAGTTTACTAAGGACAATTACAGACTTAAAAGGCAATCAAAAAATCTTTAAATGGATTAAACACCATCAGATTATGAAACTGTTTATTGTGAGACATCCTCAGACAGAATATAATGCGAAAGACATAACCCATGGCTCATATCCTGAATTTGACGATGGAAGAATTTCAGAACTTGGAATTAAGCAGATGCATGGATTAGTTAGTAAAACTAAAGTTATTGGAATAGACATTATAATTTCAAGTGACTTGCCTAGGTGTAAAATACTTGCAAAAGAAATAAGCTCTGAATTAGATACTGAAATTGAATATTCTCCTAAATTAAGAGAAAAGGATTATGGAGATTTCACTGGCAAGAAGAATTCTGAAATAAACTGGAAAGTCCTGAAGGGTAATTTTGAAGATAGAAAACCATTGAATGGAGAGAGTTTAGAAGATTTGAAAATTAGAACAGAAGATTTTGCAAAAAGTCTAGTTGAAAAATATGGAGAGACGGATAAGAAAATTGTTATTGTCTCACATAGCATTTTCATAAAGGTTTTTGTTGGAAACCTTATTGGTCTTAGTCTTTATGACTCTATATTTAAAATTAAAGTGGACAACTGCTCATTAATTGAATTGAAATATGAAAAAAAAGATGGATTGGGTGAATTTAAATTGATTGGCCTATTTAATAATCAAGATTTCTTAGACAGGTAGAGTAAGTTATATCTCTGGATTAGCTCAAAACCATCTGCTTCTAGGGGCTTATCAACACCAATCCCATATATTATTGAGGTGTAATCTGTTGCATCATTCTCATTCTTTTCTAATCCGCCTCCTATCCAAATTTGTCGCCTATCTTGAATTTTTGGAGTGAAAGTTAGTATTTTTTCAAAGATTGTGCTTTTATTTGCTAAATAAAGGTTATAATCTTGCTCGCTGACAAATTCTTTTATATCCTCGCCCCAATAGATGTGTGCTAAACCTGCATAATCTTCCATATCATTCCCAACAAGAAAGACTTCGTTTGGATAGTCTTTTGCAATACTATTTAGATCATTAGAGATTACTGCATTTCTACTTTCACTACTAAAATGCCAATTTCCAAAATTTGCTATTCCCGTATCAAAATCTGCTGCGTTTGTTGTGTATTTTATTTGAATTACATATGGAATCGTAACTATAATACTTAACAAAATAAATAGAGATAGTTGAATTTTAAATTGTTTTTCAGTTAGATTTTTTGGTAAATATAATAAAAAGATTGGCCAAAGAAACATTATGTATCTTACTTGGGGGTTTATCAGAAAGAATAGTGTCGCAAGGGTTAAGAAAATGACTTGCCTTTTTCTATGAACAAAAAAGTCTTTTTTGAATAGGATAAATGAGAATAGGGGAAGCATTAGCAAGAAAGAGAGGTAATTTGCCCAAGAGTTTAAGATTTGAACTACTCCTGGATAAATGCTACCATACAGAAAAACAGTTAGATTAGCCATAACATGTCTAATTGTACTATAAAGAAAAAAACCGAAAAATATTTGATCAAATATCAAAATCGGTAAAAGTCCTACTGTGACAAAAAATAAGAAAATTATAAGGTGATTTATATTTCTCCCGTAAAAGAAAGAGATAATTAAGAAGGAAAGAATGAAAAAAACTGTGTTCCAAGTTGCCCATGCAAGTCCTATAAATATTCCGGATAAAACCAAATATTTTATCTTCTCTGTTTTATCAAATTTATTCATAAAGAAAAATCCCCATAGAAAGAATAAAGCTGCGAGTTGTATAGGGCTTATCCAGGGACCCATATACCAAATTATAGGAGAAGTAATAGCCAACAAGAGAGTTCTTCGATCTTTATTGCTAATATAGTATAAACTTAGAATAATTAAGGCTAGCCAAAGCAGGTTTGTAATCTTCATTATGAGGAAACTATTGAAGATAATTAGAAAGGGTACATGAATAAAACTATATAACATGCTGTGAGAGGACCTTATATCTGCAGAGTATTTTCCTGCAAAAAATTTGGCTACGTCTGCATAATCGTGCACATCTATTCCTCCGATGTATTTCGTACAGATTGCCAAAAATGCAAGCAAGATTAAGGTAATAATCAACAATTGCTTATTAGACAATCTGTTAAATCTCATCATGATATTTTGTTAAAAATGAGTTATTTATACCTTCCTAAAATTAAATCTCTTTTTACATTTAATATATTTTTCAAAAAACTTGTAGTTACTCGAGCTATATTGAACTTGCTTTTTCTATCATCCTTCCATTTCACAGGAATTTCTTTTATTTTGAATCCTTTATTTGCAGAAAGGATGAGCATTTCGGTATCCATAAACCCCTCACTTAGATATTTTGTTTGTTTGATAATTTCATTCAAAGTTCTTTTATTTATTGCTTTAAATCCGCATTGCAAATCTTTCACGTTTAAAGAAAAGAGTACCCTGACTAATAAATTATAACAAAAAGAGATAATCCCTCTTTTTAGGCTTTTTTCAACTTCAGAGGTTTTCATTGCTCTAGAACCTATAACTAAGTCATATCCTTCACTTAATCCATTAACAAGCTTAGGAATATGTTTTAAATCGGTAGATAAATCAGCATCCATGTGCAAATAAAAGTCTGCATCTGTGGAAAACCATGCCCTTTTTATTGCTTCACTTTTGGATCTTGCAGGCAAAGACTTATAAGAAAAGATTTTTCGAGCATATTTCTTAGATAATTTATCTAATATTTTAATAGTTTCATCACTTGAACCATTCTCCCCTATTAATAAATGCCAAGAATAATCTTTCTGAGTTTTCATAAAATCAATAACTTTGTTTACGTTTTCTTCAATAATTTTTTCTTCGTTGTGTGCTGGAATAACAATCAGTAATTTCATATTTTTTGAATACAGAAAGTCTTTTAAAACTTTATCTTTTTAGAGAATAATGAATAAGGCTGTTTTTTTTGATAGGGATGGAGTGATAAATGAAAATGGGGCTTGTTTAAACAGAAAAGATAAGATTGTAATCTTGCCAGGAGTTAAAGAAGCACTTGGAAAAATAAAGGCTCTTGTTCCTCTTCTTATTGTCATCTCAAATCAGCCAATAATTGCGAGAGGATTGTCAAATGAGGAGGAAATTAAAGAGATTAATAATTGTATAAATGAAAAAATTGACAATTTGATTGACTGGTTTTATTTTTGCCCGCATCACCCAAATGCTGATTTGAACAAATATAGGGTAAATTGTGAATGCCGGAAGCCTCGTGCTGGAATGATATTTCAAGCGGCTAAGGATTATAATATCGATTTAAGCAATAGCTGGTTTGTGGGGGATATGATTAGTGATATTATCGCAGGCAAATCGGCGGGCTGTAAAACAATTTTGCTCAAGTCTCCAGATAATAACAATTTGATTGAAGGTGATAAGTCTATTAGTCTTGATGTGAAACCTGATTTTTACGCTAAAGAGATTTCTGAAGTTGTAGGATATATAGAAAGAAATGATTAAATTTATATATTGATTTATTGGTAAAATCTTGTGATGAAAAAGGCAATAATCCTTTCTGGGGGTATGGGCAGCCGTATGGGTGAGATGACTGAAAGTATACCAAAAGTAATGCTTAAATTGGCT
>Ga0210057_1006599_pt1 | contig 14364 bp, 12 predicted proteins | sample CryGeyCG2114_010_2_FD_183968 | JGI IMG/M metagenome (GOLD analysis project Ga0210057, IMG submission 183968) | Groundwater microbial communities from aquifer - Crystal Geyser CG10_big_fil_rev_8/21/14_0.10 (SPAdes) (version 2) | ecosystem: Environmental > Aquatic > Deep subsurface > Groundwater ... | reverse complement strand
TTTCTTCTGGAACCAAATTCAGGTTCTTTGCAAGCTCCCTCGTACAGTACGCACCACCCTGAGCAGTAGAAAATCCACGTCCTTCGGATCCACCTTGATCAAGTGATTTTCCTGTAATCACGCCGGGATCTTCCTTCCCAATAATTTTTTCAAATTCGTCTCGCATCCACCCCATGATTTGTGGTGTGGTATATACATCTGGTGCAGGCACATCTTTGTCAGACCCTAGGACCATCCACAATTTTTTCATGTATCCTCGAGAGAGTCGTTCGAGTTCTCCTTCTGACAATTCTTTTGGATTGACAATCACACCACCTTTTGCACCACCCATAGGAATATTCACGGTTGCACATTTGATCGTCATCCAAAATGACAATGCTTTTACTTCATCCACCGTGACATTCCAATGATAGCGAATACCACCTTTGTACACGCCGAGAGAATTGTTGTACTGACTTCGGTAACCGGTAAAAATTTTTACCGTACCATTATCCATGACCACAGGAATAGCAACCTCGATAAACCTATCTGGCTGTTTCAACATGGTATGAATACGTTCATCGAGACTGATGTAGCCAGCAGCTTTATCAAGCTGTTCCATGGCATTGAAAAATGGATTTGATACTTCTGACATATGCCAAAATGTTATATTCAACTAATAAAGAGGAGCTCCACCTAGGATACTCCTCTTTCAGAGAACTGTGCAACTGGGGATTATTGCTGTGTTTTTCTATACCAACGTCGCACCACCCACAAAATAAGGATGAGGACAATCCACAACGGGATATACACAGCTACCCAAATGAGCACATCAACAATTTTTTTACCAAGGTCTTGAAGTCCTCTCAACGCATCTTTTACCGTTGCAAGGGGCTTCCATGTATCCCCTTTGTCAAGGACTGGCAACTGTTCTGGATTGGTAGAAAGATATACGGTCAATGAAGAAAAAGCAGCACTTTCTTTCAGATATTTCATACGTCCTTCCATACTTTCAATTTGTCCACGAACATTTGTCAATTCACGTTGTACTGCCAAGATGTCTTCTATCTTTGTTGCCTGCTTCATGATTGACAAAAATTGTGTTTCTGACGCTTTCAAATTGTCCAGTCGTGCTTGCAAGTCCACATATTCTTCTGTTACATCCTGACCATCAGTGCGTTCACTTTGGACTTCTCCCAGAGCTCTGACCGTACCAAGATTGGTATCAAAAACGTTTGCAGGAATACGAATCACCACAGACCCTGTTGGATCATTGTAATATGTGTCTATTTCACTCGTCACGACAAATCCACCTTTGTCTGTAGCAAATTGTTTTATCTGCCCCACAGCCACCGAGACATTGTCTACCAAAATTGACATACTTCCATTCTTTATCACCAACCGTTCTGCTGCGGGCATATCCACAGCGACAGATCCACTGTCTGGTGAAAGTGCGAGGGTTGGTATCATAGCATATTCTTCGTTTGCAGCACTCTTTTTGGAAACAGCATAGGTGTTATTATCTTCTCTCATCATAGACGGTTCGCCCGCACTCTGCCCCATCATTCCTTCTCCATCATAATAATGCGGAACATATTGAGTGTTATACCAAAAAAGGAGCCCCACGAGGACAACGATGCCAGAAATAATGGCAATTTGTTTTCTCTGTGGATGTTGTTGAAAAAGCATATAATATTGTTACATGAATACTGCAAGTAGTATACCCCTGTGCATGTAAAATTACAAAAACAAAAAATCGACATAATGCCGATTTTTTGTACTCGTACATAATCGAGTTATGAAAGATGTTTTTCAATCACAGCCTTGAGTCGATCTTTTGGAACGCCTCCGACTACCGTATCGACGACCTCTCCACCTTTGAAGACGAGAAAGGTTGGGATACTCATGACGCGGTATTTGCCTGCAATGGTCTGATTTTCGTCAACATTGAGCTTGCCGACTTTTACTTTGTCTTCACCAAATTCTCCTGCGAGTTCTTCGACAACAGGTCCCATTTGTTGACAAGGGCCACACCAGGGAGCCCAAAAATCGACAAAGACAGGAACTTCCGACTTGAGCACATCGGCATCAAAGCTGTCGTCGGTAAATGTATGTTGTGCCATATAAGTATATATTAAAGACTAACGACCTAGAGCATAGCACATGGTCTAGGTCATGGAAAGTGTGGATACATTCACATACTTTTAATCAAAAAACAGCTGATAGTATTGCTATCAGCTGTTTTTTTTCTTCTTTCTTTATTGCGTATTCAATTCAAGCTTTCGTTCTTTCTTTTCCACTTCGTACGCTTCAAGGATATCTCCTTTTTCGATCTTTACCTTTCCTTCATATCGAATACCACATTCTGTTCCTTGTGGAACTTCTTTTACTTGAGAACGTCCACTTTGCAATTCGATGAGTGTTCCTTTTCCTATTTCCTCGCCATCACGCTTGACACGAACTTTTGCGTCCTTTTTCAATTTTCCTGTTTCGACACGTCCACCAACAGTCATTGCTTTTTTATCTGTTCGGAAGACAGCGAGAACTTTCATATTTCCAAGTTCATGAACAATACTTTCACTTTCGAGAAGCTGTTCCAATTCTTCATGCACCCAGTCGATAAAATCGTAAATCAATGTATATTGTTTAAATGGAATATTTTTCTCCCTCATACTCACCTCTGCGGTGCTGGTAGGTTTTACATTAAACCCAATCACTGTGGCACCAGAACCTTCTGCTGTAGCAACATCATTCTCAGAAATATTTCCCAATCCTTTTCCGACAATACGGACAGCAACTTCATCATGCTTGAATCGATCGAGAGAACCGATAAGTGCTTCAAGACTCCCAAGCACATCTGCTTTCACAACGATATTCAAGGTATGTTTCTTTTCATCATGTTCATCATCCCCTTGAGTATGATGATGTGATGACAAGATCATACGTTCTGCTCCTGTCTGTTGTGTCTTTTTTTGTTTTATATCAATTGGTGTCGCGTGCTCAGCCTTTGTCAAATCCAAAATATCTCCGATCGTAGGTGCTACTTTGAATCCAATAATTTGTGCAGGGACTGACGGTCCGGCAGTTGCAATTTCTGCACCAGTATCATTTCTCATCGCGCGCACGCGTCCATAAATCTCTTCTCCGATAATCAAGTTGTCACCTTTTTTGAGAGTACCTGACTGAACGAGAATAGTAGCAACAGGCCCCATACCTTTATCGACATGAGATTCTATCACGGTACCCACAGCAGGCATGTATGGATCTGCTTTGATATTGTCTTCATTCATATCAGCGACAAGCAGGAGTGTGTCGAGAAGTGCATCAATATGCAAATTATTTTTTGCAGAAATTTGAACCATAGGGATATCTCCTCCCCACTCTTCTGATTGAACCCCTTTGCCAGAAAGTTCTGTCATGGTACGTGCAGGGTCAGCACCTTCTTTATCCATTTTGTTGATAGCAACAATGTATGGAATTTTTGCTGCTTTGACAATTTGGATGACTTCTTCTGTCTGTGGTTTTACTCCGTCATCGGCAGCAACAATAATAATAGCCAGATCAGCAACTTTGGCACCACGACTACGCATGACAGTAAATGCTTCATGCCCTGGTGTATCAATAAAGGTAATAGGTCGCTCGTCCCCTGTCTTTGGATCTTTCCAGATAGCCTGATATGCACCGATATGTTGGGTAATACCACCTTTTTCTCCACTTGCAATATGAGCTTTTCGAATGGTATCAAGCAACGTAGTCTTTCCATGATCAACATGCCCCATCACCACCACGACCGGTGGACGACGTTCCATATGTGACGCTTTGTTGAGAGCGGATTCAAGTGTTATTTCAAGCGCTTCCTCTTTTACTTCATGTGCTTTTTCTTTTGAATCTTCTTTTTGTGTAAAAAATCCCAATTCTTCTGCCATAATCGCAGCAGTCTCATAATCAATATCTTGATTTTGATTTGCCAAAATACCATTTTTCATCAATTCTTTGATGACTTCTGTTACAGACAAATTGAGTCTTTCTGCAAAATCCTTTACCATGAGACGATCCGGAAGTGTGACAGTCTCTCCTGATTCTTTTCTCAATTCACGTTCTTTCTTTTTTTTCTCGTCTTGTTCTAGTTGTTTTTTCTTATCAAGATCCCGTTTTATAAATTTCCATTTTCGCATTACCAATTCAGCCGTTCGATCATCAATCTTGATTGCTTTTTGTCCAATATCAAAACCGTACTCCGGAAGAATATCGAGAAGCTCTTTGGTATTGGTTCGAAGGCGTCTGGCGAGTTCGGTAACGTTCATAAATTATTCGTATACTTATAACGATGTGAGGAGTATATAGGGTATCTTCAGAAAAGTCAATATCTTAGCGAAAAAATTTGCAATTATATTCTTCCTCTGCTACATTCTATTTTATGCTCACAAAAAGGGGGAACTTTGAGAGCATTGTCGCGTTCCAGCAAGCGACTGCGATGGCAAATCAACATCGTCTTCTTCCTTTGTATCATCGTGCTCGTCACGCTGAAAAAGAGGAAGGAAGATGGCATGGCCTGGAAATTGGCCTACGCCCTCTTCTGGATGATGGTGGCATGCCTCGCCATTCTGGCAATACTGACACCGTTCGATGAGATCATCGTCTTTGTCCTGCTCACCATATTAGTTCTCAAGGAACTCTTCCTGAGCAAACGATAAGGATACGCATCTTCGCAAACTGCCACAAAGGATTTTGGAGGCTAAGGGAGGAAGAATAACAAGACTACCCGAAGCCATCACATCTTCTCAGCATAAGAAGATGTGATGGAGGCGGGTAGTTTTTGTGTATAAACATATATTGACGAATACCATTTTCCCGAGTACATTGACTGACTGTACACGGGAGGGCTCTGTACGTATGTGTAGTGCTTCTTTTTTTTGAAGGAGTACTGCCGTTCATTACAATACAGGCAAAAACTTTTTTGACAATACCTTTCGGGTAGCGAGAAGTGTATATACTTTATATATTGCTTGCTACTCGAAAGGGTGACGTACAACTACGGGGAGGTCCCGTGGACGTGTGTCGCGCTGGCATTGGGAGAAACTAGTCTTGCACGATAACATCGGTAACCAGATGCTCTGGATCGGCGGTGCCATGATGGCAGCTGCCGTGTTCGGGGCCGTCGCCAAGCGCGCCAAGCAACCCAAAGTGCTGGGTGCGCTGATCGCAGGACTGGCGATCGGCATCATCTTCACCAACACGGAGCTTCTGCATAGCATCCGTGCAGGCAAAGGTACGGAGCTGATCTCCGGCTTGGCCGAAATCGGTGCAATGCTCCTGCTCTTCAAGGCAGGCATGGAGGGGAACCTTCTCAGTATTCTTCGCGATGCGAAGTTCGGCTGGAAGGTAGCAGTCATCGGCGTCATCATGCCCATGGGTGGCGGATTTCTCTACACCTACTACGCCATGGATACCCACTGGGCCATCGCGTTGTTCCAGGGTGGTGTCTTCGCCGCAACCAGTGTCGGCATCACGGCAGCCGTGCTCACGGAGCTCGGCGTCCTGAACAAGGACTTCGCCAGAGTCATCATTAGCGCAGCCGTCATCGACGACGTCCTTGGACTCATTGTCTTGACGGTCTGTCAGGGCTTCGCGACTGGTGGTGAAACTGATGCACTTCAGCTCGCTACGCAGATCGGTGGTGCGATTCTGTTCGTGATCGCCATCCCTCTGATTGGTCACTATCTTGCAGGCCGGGTACTCAGAACCTTCAACAAGGTCGACCCAGAAGCAAGCGAGGCTATCATACTGGGGTGGATGTTCATCTACGGAGCAGGGGCCATCTTCTCAGGTCTCGCGGCAATCGTCGGCGCATACTTTGCCGGCGTTGCGCTGGAGGAGGTCTACTTCACTCGTGATGGCAAGCGGCACCAGAGCAAGGAAGTGGAACACTTCATCGATAGAGTCATCATCGGGTTCGCTCCTGTGTTTTTCGTCTACGCAGGATGCGTGGTCAATCCCGAGGTGTTCCTCAATCCAGTGGTATTGAAGCATGGACTATTCTTCACCCTGATCGCCATGGCAGGCAAGCTCTTTGCAGGTCTCGTTGTTCCTCGAGGACAACGCATGATCGTCGGCGTCGGCATGGCCCCACGCGGTGAGGTAGGAATCATCTTCGCCACGATTGGACTTTCGACTGGAATACTCTCGCAAGAGCTGTTCGGTGCAAGCATGATCATGGTACTCCTCACAACACTGGTGACTCCACCACTCTTGGGGGCCATGATCTCCAAGCGACAACCAACCGAGATCATTCCACTACGGTCCATGGGCGTCAGCATGAGGATCGTCCCAGAAAGGGGGCACGACCCGCACGACGTCGAAGCCGACGCTGACGCCTGACGTCATCCGCACCAAACAACGCACCACCTGACTCGGAGGGACAGACATGTCCGCACACTACTTCAAAAAAGCGTCTTGCCTGTTCCTCCTTTTGTTCTTGATATGATTCGAGAATAAAAGCAGCAAATCTTTATTTATCCACAATTTTTCTCCTTTTTACTATTGAAATAACTACTCTTTTTATTTTTTTTCTATATACTTGAGTTACCAACCCTTTGCGATAGGAGGACGCAATGAATTATCATCAGCCCTCCTATCCATGGGAGGACAAAACTTCGGAAGACACGCAGGTGTTCTTCCAACCAGACGGACATGGAATTTTTGAACTGGTAAACTGGCGATTCGGTGCAGACCCGCTTGGAAACCTATGCGTGTTCCACGACACCAAGCCAGATAGCGATGTAGGGCTCAAAAGATACCATACGGTGGATGATAATCGTCTTCGATTCCTTCCACGTGAACGTAGGTAAGAGCCCCATGTATCGACCACCGGCCGTCCACGCGTAATGCAACGCTGGACGGCCCCCCCTCTCTCAACAAAAAACAATCCCGAATATTCGGGATTGTTTTTTGTGCTGTGCATCATAAATTTATTTTGCGTACTTTTCTTTATACATCTCGCTTGATCGTGAGACCGCTGCCCCCGCCTGTTCCAATCCTTCAAATCCAGGAATCACGACTTCTTTATTCTGCAACTTCTTATAATTTTCATAGAAATGCTTCATGGTTTTCAATGTATGCTTATTCACATCATCAATTGTTTGCACTTCTTCCCATCGTGGATCGTCGACAGGGACTGCAATAATTTTGTCATCACTCTCACCACTATCAATCATCTTCATAAGACCCACAGGTCGAACACGCACAAGAATACCAGGATGCAACGGTTCTGTGGTAAGAACGATCACATCAAGTGCGTCTCCATCATCCCACAATGTTTGTGGTGCAAAACCATAATCAAAGGGAAATGGCTGTGCAGTATGTGATACACGGTCGAGTGCGATCAAACCCGTTTCTTTATCAATCTCGTATTTATTGAGTGACCCTCGTGGAATCTCGATAATAACATTCATTTCTGCAGGGATATTTTCTCCCAGTGGAACATCATGCCAAAGGTTCATATATTATGATTATTAGGAAATTAGAGAAATAGAGTATGAGGATCTATTCTAGACGTAAGGGTATAGAATAAATGTGATTTTGGCAAGAGGAAACACTCCACATTTACTCTTCGGCAAATTCTGATTGCGTTGTATCCTTCCTGGCAACGATGACATATCCCTGTGATTCTACCCATCTCCCCAGCGTCACCAATTCTACGAGTGAATACAACTCTGCCGCAGCAGTCGATGCTGGATGTAATTTTTTCTTCAAAACATAGAGGCACTTATTGAGAGTGCGAAGAACAAAAAATCTTTTTGTAGATTGAAAAGCAGGATAGAGCTCATCTGGATGAACAAGAAACTTCAACCAAACTGTACTCAGCATGGTATGAATATCAAATCCAGCATGAGAAATTTTTTTCATCAATTCATCCTTGCTATAGAGTGAAATATGAAACTCCGCATGTGGATCAGTGTTCAATTCCCTTTTCATCAAATATTTCCGAAGCCACGCATGCTTGCCAAGCTTCGATTCAGAAAACATGCCAAGGAGTCCTCCTGGCATCAATACCCTGTTCAATTCCCCGAGCCACGCAGCGACATCCGGCACATGACCAAGCACATCGGACGAATACACAGCATCAAACATGCTTTCCTCAAAAGGAAGCGTTGTTTCGTAATCAACAATCTCTGCATGCACACCATATTTTTTGAGATTTTCCCGAGCCAGATCATTTTGGAGACGCATGACATCTGCACCCACGACATCAACATGTCGACCAAACAATTTTTTCATATCTATCACAGAAGCCCCAGTGCCACAGCCAACATCAAGAATTCTATATGGATCTCGGAGATCACCCACATTTTTTTTCTTGATATCTTTTGCGATGGCTCGGTAGAGAACAAATTTTTTTGGATAAAACAAAAGTTTTGCCCTGTCCTTCCAGGTAATAGATTCACCAACAAAGACCGGTGGCGCATCCCAAATTTCTGTTCCATCGTTAGTTTTGACTCCCCAACTTTTATTGTCTGTATGGTTGTCTTCCATATGTCACTATTGTACCATGTGTACAGAGAACTTGTAATATATCGTATGGAAGAAATAATACAGAGCAATATATCCGGCTTTTTATTAATCGACAAGCCAACCGACTGGACCAGCCATGACGTGGTTGCGTATATTCGTGGTTTTGTCAGAAGAAACAAACTTATACAGAAAAAACGTCCAAAGGTAGGACATGCTGGGACTCTGGATCCATTTGCCACAGGCCTTCTTATTGTTGGTGTCGGGAAAAAAGCCACAACACAACTAGATACTTTCAAAGGTATGACAAAAGAATATATCGCAACGATACGACTTGGTGCGACATCAGATACCTATGATAAAACAGGGGTACTCAGTGAACAAAGAACAATACTCAATAATCAAATATCAGAAAAAGATGTAAAAGCCACTCTCGCAAGTTTTATTGGGAAACAATCTCAACTTCCTCCCATGTATAGTGCGAAGAAAATATACGGAAAAAAACTGTATACTCTGGCTCGGAAAGGTATTGAAATAGAGCGGGAGCCGAGTGAGATTGAAATTTATGAGATAGAACTTCTCAACGTCATCTCGAGCGACCGAAGTGAGTCGAGAGATCTCAAGGCAATTGAAATCCGAGTCACATGCTCCTCTGGCACCTATATCCGCACTCTCGCCCACGATATCGGACAAAACCTCGGGACGGGTGCATATTGTGAGGAATTACGTCGAACGAAGATTGGAAAGTATCGGGTGGAGGATGCAGTAGAGGTAGAAAAAGTGACAGTACATCATCTACAAAAACTCATTGTTGAGAGTACAAATGAATAGCATACGAAAGAAGACACCGATTGACAATAAAAAAAAACCATGGTATAGTCTTTGTACAAATTTATTCAGTACTGCCATGCATCTGAGATGAAAAATTGTGGCTGAATATAGCGAAAAAATGAAATTTCTCACTCCACAAATCAGTGACAAAACAATTCTCCAAGCCAGTATTTAATCTACTTGGATTTTTTCCTATACTCCACAATCGCTTCTCAAACATGGCCTGACACATGTTTTTTATGTTATCTACCATGAGCATTGTCCTTGCCCTCGTTGGCGGACTCGTTGGTCTCGGTATTGGGTACATTCTGCGCATGAAGATTGCAAAAGGAAAAGCCACAAATGTGGAAGCAATCGCAGAAAAAACACTCGCCGAGGCGAAAACCAAAGAACAGCACATTATTCTTGAAGCCAAAGAAAAAGCTATCAAGGTCATCGATGATGCCAAAAAAGAAGAAGAGGAACGACGTCAAGAACTGCGCAAAATGCAACAACGTCTAGAGAATCGTGAAGAAACATTTGACAAAAAACTCCTTGAGTTTGAAGACAAAAAAACTGAACTCCAGACAAAAATAGATGGTGTGACACAAATTGAAGACACCATTAAAATGAAACAAGCAGAAGTTGTTGACAAACTCGCTTCTATTGCCACATATACAAAAGACCAGGCAAAAGAAGAACTTCTCACAAAAGTAGAAGAATCATCCAAAGATGATCTCATGAATCGTGTACGAAAAATGGAGAATGTTGGTGCAGAAGAACTCGAAGCAAAAGCTCAAGACATTATGGTATGTTGCATGCAACGGACAGCTTCAAACCATTCTGCAGAAACCACAGGATCTGCCGTCAGTCTGCCAAGCGATGAAATGAAAGGACGTATCATTGGAAAAGAAGGACGAAATATCAAAACGATTGAACGTATGACGGGGTGTGAAATCATTATTGATGAAACACCTGAGATGCTTGTGATCTCGAGCTTCTCCCCTATCCGACGCCGCGTCTGTCAACTAGCTATCGAAAAACTCATCAAAGATGGACGTATCCAACCTGCAAAAATTGAAGAATATATAGAAGAAGCAAAACGTGATCTTGCTGTTGATCTGAAAAAATCTGGAGAAGCCGCACTCCAAGAAATGGGTATTATTGCATCTGATCCAAAACTTGCATCGATCGTGGGACGTTTAAAATATCGAACAAGTTATGGACAAAATGTTTTGAACCACTCCCTCGAGGTGGGACATATTTCAGGACTTATTGCAAAAGAAGTAGGTATGGATCCTGCACATGCAAGAAAAGCTGGATTCTTTCATGATATTGGGAAAGCAATTGATCATGACACAGAAGGCGCTCATACCGAAATTGGAAAGCAAATTATAGAAAAGTTTAATATGCATGCAGACTTTGCTGAAGTGTGTCTCACGCATCATGATACAAACCCACCACTTTTGCTTACAAAATTGGTCATGGCCGCAGATGCAATCTCCGCATCTCGCATAGGTGCACGACGTGATACCTATGAACAATATGTCTCACGACTCAAAGAACTCGAAGAAACAGCAATGAACTTCCCTGGAATTGAAAAAGTATATGCGATTCAAGCAGGCCGTGAAGTACGTGTCTTTGTTACTCCAGAAGAAGTAGATGACTATGCTGCGTACAATCTGGCAAAAGACATTGCACGAAAAATTGAAAGTGAATTGCAATATCCTGGAGAAATCAAGGTCAATGTGATTCGTGAAACACGTGTGATAGAGTACGCACGGTAATAAGGTGGTAAGGTTTTTAAGGTTGTTGATGTTTCTAAAGTCTCTATTAAAAAAGCTTTCATGTGATATGAAAGCTTATTTAATTTCATGTTTCTGCAAAGTAATGAACCTTAAAAACCTTAGCTACATCAAAAACATTAATAACATCATTTCCGCTCTGTTGACATAAATAATCAATGTTTGTATACTATGCCTATTGGAATATAATTCTACCTATATGTCAAAAGTAAACAAAGCAGCGCTCGCAGAGCGTATCGCAGAAAAGGTCGGGGTGTCAAAAAAGGAAGCAGAAGATATGCTTGCAGCATTCGTTCAGGTAGTGATGACTACACTGCAAGAGGATGGATCAGTTACCATTGCAGGATTTGGAGCATTTAGTGCAAAAACACGAGCAGGACGTACAGGTGTCAACCCACAAGATCCAACCCAAAAAATTCAAATTCCCCCAGTCACGGTACCAAAATTTAAAGCCGGAAAAGCACTCAAGGATTGTTTGAAAAAGAAAGGCCATATGGCAAAAAGTGATAGCATCAACCAAAGTGCCATGTAACATGTCATCTCAATAGAAGACCCCGTTCTCCTCCATGGACGGGGTCTTCTATTGACGGAAACACCTTTTTTCCTTATACTCTTGTTCACTGATTGAAATACAAGGAAGGCCCGTTCGTCTAGTGGCTAGGACGCTAGGTTCTCATCCTAGTAACAGGGGTTCGATTCCCCTACGGGCTACAAGGGATATGTAAAACAAAAGTATGTCAGAGTAGCTCAGTCGGTTAGAGCGTAGGACTCATAACCCTAAGGTCGGCGGTTCGATTCCGCCCTCTGACACACACAAAATAAACACGGCATAATAGCCGTGTTTATTTTCCTGGAGGAATATGATAGTAATCCATCAAAAATGATGCAATGTCTGAGAATACTGGTGCGGCAGTACTCACTGAATACGCCCGTTGTGGTTTTTCAAATTTTACAATCATGACAAACTTCGGGTCATCTACAGGACCAAATCCGATAAAGGAATGATTTGTTTCATCACTATAGCCACCTGGGCCTGCAATTTGTGCGGTTCCTGTCTTTCCTGCAATATAATACCCAGGTACAGATGCTGCACCTGCTTGCCCACTATCAATCACTCGTACCAACATAGCAGACAAAAGTGATGCAGCTCTCTGACTTACAACTTTTTTTGATATCGTTGGCGTAGTCCTATCTATTTTACCATCAGGATGTCGCACTTCTTGAACAATATACGGCTTCATCATGGTACCATTATTTGCAATGGCACTCAAAGCACTGACCATTTGAAGTGGGGTGACCGTAATTCCCTGTCCAAAAGATGCTGTTGCCGTATAACAATCAATAGTATCATTTTTATTGACATACAACGAATCTATCGTGCCACTAATCTCACTATCCAATCGGACACCACTTTTTACTCCAAAACCGAATGATTCAAGGTAAGACATAAATGGATGTTTGCCTAATTTTGTGACGACAAAAACCATACCAGTATTAATAGAATTTTCGAGGACACCGGTCATGGTTGAATCTTTATACACTTTATCATTCGCATTCTTAATAGGTTTGGTACAATTGGCATCGACTGATCCACTATCATAAAAATAAGTGTCTGGCGTTACATCTTCTTCGTTCAGCGCTGCTGCCATGGCCATTGGTTTGAAAATAGATCCAGGTTCGTATGGAGTAAAAATAGTTGTATTGTTGTAGGCCCTCACATCTTCTACTTTGGAGTACATGTTTGGGTCAAAATCAGGAAGGGAACACATCGCTCGAATAGCCCCTGTTTTTGGATCCAAAATAACAAGAGAGGCACTTGTAGCACCATACTCCTCCATCGCCGCTCTCATACGCTCACAGGCCTTATACTGGACTGTTCTATCAAGAGTTAGAAGTATATCTGAACCATCCTTTGCCGGTTTAAACGATTTTGTTGCAAAAGGTATCACGCCACCGCCCAAACTTTTACTTGCCTCTAGAAACCCCCCACTTCCTGCAAGATCTTCTTGCCAATATCCTTCTATCCCATATCTTCCGATATCACTACCATCATCCGTTTTTCCTACAAAACCAATAGTCTGAGCTGCCAACGTTGTTTCAGGATAAAATCGTACTGCATGACGAACAAATCCTACACCTGGGAGATCCTGTTCTTTGAGCGTATCAACAATTTTTTCTTCTACATCTTTTTCTATTGGCTCATACGGGTCGTCTCTGCCATTAATTCGAGAAAAGACATCTGTTTTTTGTTCATCAGTATATGCAAACACAGACGCGAACGCATCAACTACGTGGGTTGCTTGTTCTTCATTTTTTATATTACGGGTATCCACAAATATCGTGAACACATCTTTATTGATAGCCAATGGAAATTCTTCACCCGTTCGAGAATCCTGAACATACACACTGCCTCTATCAGGAAATAATTGTTCATACAATGTATGAGATCCTGCTGCAAGCGCAGTATAGAACGCATGTTGTAATACCATGAGAAAAAAAAGGCGCGTACAAATAAGAAGCACGAATCCCACGATAGAAAGCGCGGCAATATTGAGCCGCGCTGTTTCTGCTATTTCTTCTGCGTGATGCGAAAAAACGGCGGTATTTCTACTTCGTATTCTTTTTCGAGACATACATGTGTCCAAAAGCTATATCTTTCGCTGTTTGTCTGTTCGCTTGGTCGCAGTTTCTTTATCAATCAATCCTTCTTTTTCCAATGCCTCCACGGCTCGTTGCATAGACAACATTCCTTCCTTTGCGTTTGTCTGAAGAACACTGGCAATTTGTGCAATATTATTTTCACGAATAAGGTTTGATACGGCTGGTGTGTTTACAAGAATCTCTCGGGCAACAACGCGCTTGCCATCCACCGTAGGAATAAGCTGTTGTGATATAACAATACGTAAGACGGCAGCAAGTTGGATCAATACTTGTTTTTGTTTTGCTCCTTCAAACACATCCACAATACGCTCGATAGCTTCTGCGGCAGAAGAAGTATGCAACGTAGAGAAAACCAAATGGCCTGTTTCTGCGGCAGTCAGTACCGTCGAAATTGTCTCGGGGTCGCGCATTTCTCCTACAACAATCACATCTGGGTCTTGCCGAAGCACATGTTTCAAGGCACTCGCAAATGATGGAGTGTCTACCCCAATTTCTCGCTGTTCAATAAGACTTTCCTTGTCTTCAAATGCGAACTCAATAGGATCTTCTATCGTAATAATATGTGCTTTCCTTGTTTTATTTATTTCTTCCACCATGGAAG
>Ga0210057_1006598_pt1 | contig 14366 bp, 17 predicted proteins | sample CryGeyCG2114_010_2_FD_183968 | JGI IMG/M metagenome (GOLD analysis project Ga0210057, IMG submission 183968) | Groundwater microbial communities from aquifer - Crystal Geyser CG10_big_fil_rev_8/21/14_0.10 (SPAdes) (version 2) | ecosystem: Environmental > Aquatic > Deep subsurface > Groundwater ... | reverse complement strand
GAGGAAAAATTATCTGATTTTGAGCGAAAAGGAAATCATTGGCTCGAACTCGTGCGAAACTGGATTTTACAAGCCAACCAAGCACAAAATCTCGCTTCTTCAAAAAAGTTTGAGGAAATGAAAACTTTTTTGAAAACCATCGGCTCGAACCGCCATTTGCGCGCAAGCGCGCTCTCCGTGGATTTCAAAACACCCTTTTCTTTTCTTGCCGAACTTCCACTTACCGCGCGTAGCGCGGACGCATTTTCGCGGGGAAATTCAATTGGGTGGACCCTAGGAGATTCGAACTCCTGACCTCCTCATTGCAAATGAGGCGCTCTACCAACTAAGCTAAGGGCCCTTTTGTAAGTTTACAAGTTATAAGTTTGTAAGTTGTAAGTTACAAACAATGACAAGAGTATATTGCAAAATTGCCTAATGAGCAAGCTGTAGTGTAATATGTTTGAAAGGATAAATTGTCATCCTTATAAACTTAAAACTTTTAACTGACGACTATTACGGGCCTATAGTCGAGTGGTAAGACGGTACATTCGCATTGTACAAGCGGCGGTTCGACTCCGCCTAGGTCCACCAAACGAAACTTCTCGCGCTGAAAGCGCAGAGGTGCCGCGCGCCGCAGGCGCGCGGGAGGCAAGATTACGCCGTCGCTTCGCGACGAATTGCGAGGGCGCCGGCACGGAAAAGTGGGCGGTTTTGTCACGAACCGTATGGTTCGTTCCGATTTTTTGGACGAAGGAGCGGATTTCTTTCAAATCCGCGGATGAGGACAAAAAAGCGGCTTGTTTCGTATCCAAAACCCACTCTCGCAAGGGTTCGACCCAATTGTTTCCTCCGCGTTCAAAATCTTTCATTTTGACTTTCAAAGCGGCTACGGCGCGCATAGCTTCGTCTTTCTTTTTCAAATAAATTTCTTTTGGTATGTCGCCATCCAAATACGCCGAGACGAGCTTTTCCAAGCGCGCCTCGCTCGCTTTGATTTCATTAGCAAGATTTTGAACTTCACTTTGCGAGCAGCGGGTTTCCTCGCGTTCCCACGTATCAATTTCTTTCAACATCCAATCAGTGTACGCATCGCAAAGTGAAATTGTTTGAAGCCGTGTTTGTATCTGGCTCACCAAATCTTTTTCCTGTACATAGCTCTGCGAGCATGTGCCGCGCTTCTTGGTACAACGATAGTAGCGATACACACCGCCATTTCCTTTTGCAAATTGCGCGGTAAACATGCTCGCACATTCCCCACAGCGAAAAAGATTGGTGAGCGGAAAATCATGCTTAACCCTTCGGTTTTGCGGTCTCGCTTTTTTCGCAAGCATTTCTTGGACGGCTTCAAATAATTGTGGAGAAACAATTGGCTCAAAGCTTCCATCAAACCATTCACCTTTATGGTGCGTCATGCCGATATACGCTCGGTTTGATAAAAAGTTTTTGATGGAAGCTTTGGCAAGTGGCGTTCCGTCGGATTTTGTTTTGCTCAAATCCGCCATAAAGTGCGCTAAGGATTTATAAGTGTGTGTTCCTTTTGCATATTCCTCAAAAGCGCGCTTCACAATCCGCGCATTTACAGGATGCGGTTCAATATTTCGCGTGCGCGGATTATTCACATATCCAAATGGCGCTTTTGTCAGCCACTCGCCACGGCGCACTTTTTGGCGGATGCCGCGATTGATATTCTGAATCAAGTTGTCCGAATAATATTTCGATTGTCCGAACGCCACTTGCAACATAAAGAGCCCTTGCGGAGTGGGTTCAAACCAAAATGTCGGAAAGCGCAAAGACACGATTTTCTTTTGATCCACAAGGTGAATGATTTTGCCGCCATCTACGCTATTGCGCGCCAGTCTATCAGGGTGCCACGCGAGAATACCAACGTCACCCAATTCCTCAATTTTCAAAATCATTTCGGTAAACTTTTCACGCCCCGGTGTCTTTGCGCTTTTCGACTCTTGAAATTCCTCAAGAATTTCAAGATTTTCTTTACGCGCAAATTCGCGAAGCTCAAACAGTTGAGCTTCAATACTCATAATCTGATGGTCGTCATCCTCGGTGCTTTTACGCGCGTATAGAAAATATTTTGGTTTGGTCATAATTTTGAAAAAATTATATGGATACGAAACAAGAACAAAACCGCCCACTTTTCCGTGCCGGCGCCCTCGCAATTCGTCGCGAAGCGACGGCGTAATCTTGCCTCCCGCGCGCCTGCGGCGCGCGGCACCTCTGCGCTTTCAGCGCGAGAAGTTTCGTTTGGTGGTGAAATACTAACCTTTGCGCGAACCTTTTTCCAATCGCGAAGCGATTGATCTTCGCACGCTCCGCGTGCGTGGTGGCTTGAAACGAAATCGTACGCGCGGAGTGCGTGGTGATTCTGCGCCTCGGGACGCGCTCGTACCTCGCGCGGCAAACCACAAAAATTTCCTTTCATTTTTTTGCGGCTCCCCCCAGACCCCCCGCCGCCAGGCGAAAAGGAAAGGCAAGGAAATTTTTGGTTTGCGCCGCCGGTTCAATTTCTATCCTAACACAATATGCAAAGTTTAGGTATTGCAAATCTGCATATAAGCTGATAATGTTATGGTAGATACAATACGATCAAAAGAATACGCTGATTTTGTCGGCAAACTGCGAAAAGCTCGTCTTGAAGCAGGTTTGCGACAAATTGATGTGGCTAAAAAGCTGAAACGTACGCAATCGTATGTGTCTCGCGTTGAGGTTGGCGAACAGCGTTTAGATATTTTAGAATTAAAGAAGTTTGCTGACTTGTATAAAAAAGATTTGAACTATTTTATTAAGTAACAAACAAAATATGAATGAAGAAAATCAATCAGTCATAGAGGATAAAAAGACAAAGGAGAAAAAGCAAAAAGTTGCCGGAGGAATGTTTTTTGTTTTGTTTATTCTCTTTTGGATTGTTTTTAATTTTTTGACGGGACTTATTCTTGCTCTGATAGGGGCTATCGCTACAATGAAAACACTTGAGAAAAAGCCCGAAATACAGAAATTCGTTCCGGCAACATTTGTTGTGCTTGTCACTTTAATATTCGGGGCTATATTTCTGCCTGCTATACAAAGTGATAAAGAATTTAGAAGTGAAAAAGACGAGATTCTTTCAGGAACATCTCAGACCCATAATTATCTAACGCAGGCGGGAACACCAGAACGAAATATTGAACTTGGGGCATTAAGAGCACTCGGGCACGATATAGAAATTAGAAAAATTGAAACGAGCGACGGAGAACTTTGGATTGATTATGTTGCCAAAGAAAATTTAAGCACAAATCTCACTCGCAGAGGAATTTTGAGCGATACTAAAGACCTCGTAAAAGAGTTGTCTTCGATTGTGGGTCAAGATGTTAACGCGATAGTTGTTGAACCGCACTTAACACTGGTTGATCAATTCGGTGAGGAATCACTTAGCAGGGTCGCGTTGATAACGATTGAGCGAGAGACTTGGGAAAAAATAAATTGGAATAATTTCTTGACCGATAACCTACCTGATATCGCTGATAGTTATTGGTTACATCCAGCCTTGAGTGAATAAAATGAATCACGAGAAACCAAAAACTTTAAAGCAACACGAAATTGACAGGGCGTTACTGATTCTCACTGATACTATCAAACGAATAAGTAGTAATCTGAACACATATACAGATGACACAAGAGATGATCTATTCTATAAGATGTCAGATGCTAGAAAAGAGGTTGACGAGATTGCAGAAGAAGCAAGAACACTCTTTCAAGATTGCCTCAAAAGATGTCTTAATGGAGACAATGTTGATATACCAACACCAAGCGTAAAGTGGGAAAGAGACGAGTACGACAATATTATTCAAACTAGTTCTTATAAACAACGACCACCTTGTGAAATTTGTGGTGAACATAGAAAAGTAGAATTTTGCCACATCATACCCCGCCAAATAGGTGGCTCTGATAGAGAAACAAATATTTTGTACTTATGCGCTACGCATCACAGTTGTTTTGATAAAGGGGTTTTGTCTAAAGAAGAGTGGGAAGCAATAAATTGGGACGGAAGAAGTGAGGTTGTTAAAACATTTGTTAGAGAAGTCTTTCTTACACGACAGAAAGAATATTGGGATGGAAAAAGGGTTCCTGCTGACATTGTTTATCATGGTTATAGACCACTTACCGAGTGGATTAAGAACCATTTAAAATATGAGTCTACGGGCGAGTGGAACAGGAAGAGAAAAAGCAAAACAATGATGAGAAGCGGTAAATCAAAACTTGGCTAATGAAAAATAGTCCATCAATTCTACATACCGATAATACTCTTGCAGAAGACTATAAGTTGATTTTGTATATTCTTGAAAAAAGTTATGGAAAGAAGCCAGCCTCAGAACTTACGGACAAAATCATCTCTAACATCCAATCTAAAAACTGGCAACAGAAATTCCCGTCAACACACTTTGTCTTCATTGTTGACGAACAATGCCGTCAGGATATCGGAGATATCAAATTTTTATGGATGTGCCAAGTGTTGGATATCATTTACTTTTATGAGATTTTCAAACCAAGTGGCAAATCAGCAGAAGAATTACATAATCCTGGAAAGCATGGGTTTGATAAAAAGGTGAAGAAGCTTTTCCAGTATTATTATAAAAAATCAATAGAAAATTCTGAAGCCATAAAGATAGCCAGAAATAATGTTGTTCATACGGGAAACATAGACGGCATGAGTGGAGCAATTAAACAGAATGACCTTTCAAAGATTGCGGATTTTAAAGTCAAGTATAAAGTTGATTCTCTTAGATCAATGGCTATGTCTGCGAACCTGTTGTTTTTTGATATGTTCGTAAGAAGCATGGGATTAAATGATGCAAATCTTTCTTTTAGTGGGTTACAACCACAAAATCTAAATTTTTTTATAAAAAGTTAAGTCGAAGCCACAGAGCGAACACGAAGCGAGCACCGAGCAGGCATCGCGAACGAATGTGAGCGGCCAATGCGAGGTGATTGCGAAGTGTGAGCGGACTACCGAATTACTACCAAACGCGGAGACGGGAGCGCCTCGGGCCGACGGGAAGCTGGAAAAAGCGGAGTATGGGAAATATAATGACCTTACGGAGCTTTTGGAAGCTGAACCGGCGGCGCAAACCAAAAATTTCCTTGCCTTTCCTTTTCGCCTGGCGGCGGGGGGTCTGGGGGGAGCCGCAAAAAAATGAAAGGAAATTTTTGTGGTTTGCCGCGCGAGGTACGAGCGCGTCCCGAGGCGCAGAATCACCACGCACTCCGCGCGTACGATTTCGTTTCAAGCCACCACGCACGCGGAGCGTGCGAAGATCAATCGCTTCGCGATTGGAAAAAGGTTCGCGCAAAGGTTAGTATTTCACCACATTTCCTATTTAATTAGGTGCAAAGAGCTTCGTGAAGTGAAGTTGGATGTTAAACCCGTAGAACCCCTCTATATAACTTATATAGTCAAAAGATTTGATATAATCCACCTATGTCAAAAGAATATATCTGTAATGGAGAAAAATATGAAGTTGGAGGTCTGAAAAAAGATACATTGGGGCTACCTGTGTCTTTCGACAAACTACCCGAAGAAATTGAGGTTGAAAGATATAAACTTTTCCTAAAAGACTCATTTCATGTTAGTTTAGTTTGTGTTGGAAAAATTATAGAAAAAAACAATATAAATATAAAAGAGACTGATTTCCTGGAGAAAGTAATCACCGATTTTTGCAATTTTACAAAAGAAAACAAAGTGGACTTAATAAGATACAGAGATGAATTCAAATTTGTCGAAGAAGATGAAAAAAGGAGCATGGTTGTAATGTGCGATATATCTAATTTGGATAAGTTTTTTGACTTCATAAACAAGAAGTACGATTTAAACCTGGAATATCCGCCTACTCACATAACGCTCTATACCCTTCAACCCAATGTGGGTATTTTCTTTACAGATTCCGAGGATGTCAAAAACCTTACAAGGCCAATCGAAAATCCAGGGGTTACTTTGAATAAATGATAATGATATTCGATAAAAATTGCACTGATTTTTATTCTGCTGTAAAATAAAACTATGAAAGTAACCTTATACATGGCTACAAGTCTAAATGGGATGATTGCTACTGAAACAGGCGACGAGGAATTTTTGTCACATGAAAATTGGGAAATGTTTTGCGAACTTGCAAGAGAAGTTGGGAATTTTATTGTAGGTAGGAAAACCTACGAAGCCGTCAAAAAATGGGACGGCGGGTACAATTTTGATGATTTAATTGGCGTAGAGAAAATAGTCATCTCGCAAGACAGGAATTTCAAATTAGACGGTGGGTACACTCTCGCAAACTCACCTCAAGACGCACTCGCAAAGCTTTCCGAAAAAGGATTCGAAAGAGCATTGGTTACCGGAGGAGCGAGTATCAATTCTTCTTTTGCGAAAACAAACTTGTTAGACGAAATAATGCTAAACTTAGAACCTGTCTTTGTAGGCAAAGGGATACCGTTGTTTGCACCTGAGAATTTTAAAGTAAATATAAAATTAGTTTCTGTTAAAAAGTCAGGACGTGGAATCGTAACCCTGAAGTACGAAGTGCTGAAATAGTTATGGAAGATATAGGGAAAACAAAAATTATGCATACAGAAAAACAAAATTCGCTTGATAGATTAAACTGCATAATCATTCATGGCTGCCCTTCAAATGTCGAAAAAGCGATGAACCCAGATACAAGAACCTATGACAAGCATTGGATTCCCTGGCTCAAGAAAAATCTTATTGCATCAGGGATAAAAACAGAAACACCACTTATGCCAGATCCGTGGGAATCGAACTATCAGAAATTTAAAGCAGAATTTGAAAAGTATGAAGTCAATGAAAACACGATTTTAGTCGGACATAGTTGCGGTTCTTCTTTTTTGGTTCGTTGGCTTGGAGAAACAAAGAAAAAAGTTTTCAAACTTGTTCTCATCGCTCCATGGAAAATCCCTAACAAGGAAGACAGCACCGTAAAAGAATTTTACACCTATCAGATTGATCAGGATATAAAATCAAGAGTAGGTGAAATCGTGTTTTTTACTGCTGATGATGAGGAAGCCGATGGAAAGGAAAGTTTGAAAATTTTTCACCAAGCACTCGGCGGAACGGTTATCGAATTGAAAGGACACGGACATTACACACTTGGCGATATGGGAACGGAAGAATTTCCACAACTATTAGAAATGATTTTGAGATAGCCACTGATTTTTCAAAAATAAATCTGTAGCCCGTGCATTTGGTACAGGCGAGTTTGATCTAATTTTTATCTTCGCATCGAAAGTTCTATAAGATGCTCTAAAAAGTCGCTGAGCGATACTCCGACCGCTGACAGGGCTTTGGGAAAAAGGGATTCAGTTGTCATCCCGGGCAAAGTATTTGTCTCAAGGAAATAGATGCCGCGTCTCGGATGGATTATGAAATCAGAACGGGAATAATGTCTTAAATCAAGTGCCTTGTGAGCTCGAGCTGATATTTCTTGCAACTCCTTTGTCTCTTCTGCAGTAAAATTGCCCGGACACACCTCTTCAGACTTACCTCCATACTTCGCCTCATAGTCGAAGAAAGTCGCACCAGGTGCAGGACGTATTTCTATGGGAGGTAGGACGTATATATCTTTTTCTCGAAAATTATCGATTACGCCACAAGTCGCCTCTTTGCCTGGTATGTATTCTTCAACCATAACTGTAGGAGAATAAGCGAAAACATTTAAAAGAGCGTTCTCAAGTTCGGTAAATGTCCTAACTATAAAAACTCCGACGGAAGACCCCGATCCTATCGGCTTTATCACCATCGGGTGAGGAAAAGTCCTGAAAAATTCTATCAACGCATTGTAACTAAGATCACTCTTGTGCAAGACCTTGTAAACAGGTGTTTTGATTCCTTCATTTTCGAGGACTTTTTTGGTTAAGGCCTTATTCATAGCTACTCTTGAAGGAAAAGAACGTGTCCCTGTATATGAGATACCATGAGTGTCTAAAATTTTCTGAACAGTGCCGTCTTCCCCGTACTCTCCGTGCATCGCGTTTATAAAAAGGTCGATATGGGGAAATATATGTTCCGGACGTTTTGGAGAACCGTGATGATGCCAGGTCCCCTCTTTGTCGATAAGTATATCGAATACCTTGTGATGGTCTCGGATATTTTTCAGAATCGAAGCTCCACTTTTAAGCGAGACTTCATACTCGCTTGAAGGTCCACCACGGAGAACCCCTATGGAATAAGATTTGGTCATAAGGATATTATACACGAGTCCAACCTACGCACACAATGTACTTATCGCTAATTTTTAATTTTTAAAACCCCGCACTTTTCGCGAAATGGACTTTATTTGTTACCGCAGAGCATCTTCACCACGAAAGGTGTGGGGTAAATTTAAAATTATTATAATGGGGTCAACTTGGTTGCTTACCTTAAAGCTTTTTTTCGGCGTTATAGACTTTCGGCTTTATAGACTATTTATCCTTCTTTTCTTGCGTTGGAAAGAGAGTGCGAAGCGGTGGGCTTCGGCGTTTGAAAGTAATATTTCTTTTTTGTATTTTTCTCTGATTTTGTCCTCGCCTATTATATCTTTTGGTTTATGCCGAACATCTTTTACCACCGAGACAACGGGAACCTTGAAACCTCTATCTTTCAAAATTTCTTCCGCCATTTTTTTAATTCGGTCATCACCATCGCAAACTATAAGGTCGGGTATTTTCCATTCATCGTGTGCAAGTCGTCGGCGTAAAATCTCGGCAAGCGACCCGATATCATCACCTCCTTTCGCTTCCTTTATATTAAACATCCGATACTGCCCTTTGTCTGGAAATACACCCTCAACTGCCACCATAACTCCCACTGCTCCAGTGCCAGAGAAGTGAGCGACGTCGTATGCCTCGATTTTAAACTCTTTGTCTTCCCCCAATTTGAGCTTCCCGTCATCTTTTATAAGTGCTACGTCTTGGATATGGTTTAGTGAATAAAGTTCCTTTTTTGCGATAGCCGCTTTTTCAAATTCTTGATTCCTTGCATCCTTTTTCATTTGGTTTTCAAGTTTGCGGGACAGCTCTTTCTTCTTACCCTCAAAGAAAAGCTCTATATTACGTATTGCTCTCTTATAATTCCCCTTCCCTACCTCACCAGTGCAAACACCTGGACAGAGACCAATTTGACGATTAAAACAGGGTTTACCTTGAAAGGGCTGACATTTCGAATCTCTAAAAGGAAATATTCTGCGTACTATTTTAAGCACATCACGAACTGCAACACCCATAGTAAAAGGTCCGTAAACAGACCTAAGCGGTATTGTCTCTCCCAATATTTTGGCAGAATTTCCATATATATCCTTTTTGCGAACTGTCAAAATCCGAGGAAAATCTTCTTCTGTAATAACAATACAATTGAAGCTTTTATCATCTTTTTCTCGAACATTGTACTTGGGCTGAAACTTTTTTATTAGATCCGCTTCAAGAAGCAGAGCTTCGATAACCGAGTCGGTTTCCTTCCATTCCAGATCTTTTGCTTCTTCTACCATCTTCACTATTCCGACATTTCGAGTGTCCGAAAGTCCTTTGCCAAAATAGCTTCGCACCCTACTTTGGAGCGAAGTCGCTTTTCCTATATACAAAACTTCCTTGCGTCTACCTAAAAAGAAATAAACACCTGGAGATTTGGGAATTTTTGGTGGGACTTTTTTCATAAGATCAATATATAGATTACACCTTTTGACAACATATTCAATCCTTGGTACTTTAGAGCCGATCTCCAATCTCATCGCATAAGTAATTTTGCTCAAATTTGTGCGAAAATTGGATAGTTTGAGGAGCCATATCCAGATACGGTGACGAAAAATAGACAATTTGCAGCCGAATTTGAGAAAAATTATATGCGAAACGAGACACGGAGTGTATTTTTTTCCTATCGTGGTGAGATTGGAGATTGGCTCTTAACATAAACTTGAACCTTGGAGGAATAATGCCAGAAAAATATGGAGAAATTTTACAACCAAAAAGCGACGAGACTTTTAGAAAAGGTTTCCGCTTCTGGTTCTTTGTTTTAGCCACACTCATCGCTCTTGTATTTTTAAGACCGAGAATGTGGTTGGTCGTGGCGTCTGTTGTCACTGTGATTCTGTCCATCTTTATATGGAGAACTATAAAGAAGTAGAAGGATGAATCAATGATCTCAGACCACGGAGTGCGTTGCTTACAAGCAACGCACTCTTAACATATGGCATACCTCCTATCTTATCGTGGTGAGATTGGAGATAGGTTCTAAGTATGGCACTTGATTATAGTTAGATACCGTAATCACCAACCTTGGTGCGGACAATCGAAAACGCAAGTGCAGGAAGTCCCAGACGATCTCCCAGAAGCTCGGCTATGCTTCTCATATAACTACCGCTTGCGCACGATATTGTTATGTTGGCTGTAGTAAAAAATCCTTCCTCATCTGCCAACTCCTTTTGCCATTTCTCTCTTATTTCCTCCTGACGAAAATCACCATTTACTATGTGAGTTGCCTCAAACACGGCTTTTTCCAAATCATCAGAATTTATCTTACCGACCTTCACAAGCTCGGAACTAAAAATACGCATATCTCGTTTGGGCAAAGTAATGTCTTCACTCTTCCCTTCTCTTGCCCAAGCAAAAAGGGGTTTACCTTCGACTGTTTTTGACGAAAATATCGGGTACGGCAAGTTATGAGTTCCTATTATTTTTTCTGACTCAAGCAGAATTTCTTTCGGATGCAGGTTCTCTGAAGCAAGTCGGTCTTTTTTTGTAACAAGTCCGAGTAAGTCGGCAGTGTCTGTAGCGGTACCAAAAAGCACCACGATTTCATAAGTTTTGGGTAAATTTAAAAAATACTCCTTTTCCAAACAACTGTCGCCCGCAAGTAAAATAAGAACCCCCTCGGCAAGCGGATCAAGCCGACCAGCATAAGTCATTTTTTCATCTTTGTATTTGGGATTTAAATCTCTAAATCTCTCCAAGCATTCAAGTGGAGTCTCACCCCGTTTTTTATAAACTGCAAAGACGTTTTTCATAGGGAAAGGATAACATAGGATAGGTTTTAGATGTTAGCTTTTAGGTGTTAAGTTTTAGGAAAAAGTCGAGAGCAGGATAGGTTTTAGGTGTTAGGTGTTAGGGGAGAAAGGAATGAGAATAGGTTTTAGGAGAATATAATTTTTAATTTTGTAATTTTTGAATTTTTAAATAATGCCCAAATTTTTAATTTCCAAAAGAAAACACTTTTAGCATTTATTAGATGAATTAGCTTAATTATCCCCCTCTTTCTTCCTAACAGCTAAAAGCCCGCCTACTCCCGACCATCGGGAAGGCAACCTAACAGCTATTTCGCTTGAAGATAACCCTTATTTTCGTTACAATACTCCCTATGAATACCGAAGAAAACAAAAACGAAAAGCTCTCAACCGAATGCTACAAAGGAGTCAGGGACTTTTTCCCTGAAGATATGGCGATCCAGAATTATATCTTTGATACTTGGCGAGAAACAGCAAAAAAAGAGGGCTACGAGGAATACGGAGCTTCGATCCTTGAGCCGGCAGAAATCTATAGGTCTAAAAGTGGACAAGAGATAGTAAATGAACAAATGTTTACCTTCACTGACCGAGGAGATCGTGAGGTTGCACTTCGTCCAGAAATGACACCGACACTCGCGAGGATGGTCGCCGGAAAGAGGAAATCCTTAAAGTTCCCGTTAAGATGGTTTTCAATTCCCAACCTTTTTAGGTATGAACGCCCACAACGTGGACGAAGGAGAGAGCACTGGCAGTTAAATTGCGATTTGTTAGGAGTCGGAGGTATAGAAGGCGATATAGAAATAATCTCATTAGCTCACTCTGTAATGAAAAGTTTTGGGGCAAAAGATGATGACTTCTTGATAAAGATAGGTAGCAGAAAGGCACTCGAGGATGAACTCTCAAAACGTGGTATGAACGATAACAAAAATAGAAAAGAGATAGCTTACCTAATTGACCGAAAAGGAAAATTGCCCGAAGAAGAGCGGATGGCAAAATTGAAAGAACTTGGTGGTGATTTTGAAATTGAAGAAAACGAAAAAACAGCCAACATAAGAAAGGCGCTTTCTGATAAGGGTATAGAAAACACGGTTTTTGATCCATCTATTGTTCGAGGTTTTGATTATTACACTGATATGGTTTTTGAAGTTTTTGATCAAAGCCCCGAAAACAAAAGGTCTCTTTTTGGTGGCGGACGCTATGATAATCTTCTTGAAATATTTGATGTGGAGCCTGTACCAGCAGTAGGTTTTGGCATGGGAGATATTACCATAAGAGATTTCCTGGAAACACACGGTCTAAAGGTGAAAGCTAATTAATCTTACTTCAGTATTTTCCAACGAAATTTTGTATGAAAAAAATAGTATTCGACATTGAAACATCAAACATTTTCTCTGACGTGGGTAAGAATGACCCGAGTCTGCTCGATCTTTCTGTTATTGCTGTTTATGATTTTGAAGAGGATAAGTACACAAGCTATTTTCAAGAAGAGCTACCGAAACTCTGGCCGAAACTGGAAAAAGCCGACGTTATCATTGGCTTCAATAGCGAACATTTTGATCTTCCTCTTTTGAATAAGTACTACCACGGCGATTTATCAAGAATAAAACATATAGATCTCCTTAAAGAAATAAAGCAATCTCTCGGTAGGCGCATAAAACTCGACACCATAGCTGAAGCGACACTTGATAAGAAAAAGACCGGGCACGGACTTGAAGCCGTGACTTGGTGGCGAAAAGGCGAGAAACAAAAGGTTGCCGATTATTGTATCGAGGATGTAAGGATTACAAAAGAGGTCTATGATTTTGCACTTAAAAACGGGGAACTTAAGTACAAAGAAGGATTCCAGATAAAGAGTATTCCGATAGACACGAGCCATTGGGAAAGCAAGGAGGATTCTGCAATGACTCACACTTTGCCGTTTTAATGTATTCGAGTTAGACTTGAATGGTGACGATATAATTATAATATAAATTTATGGACAAAATGGACACACAACCAAACAACACGACAGGTCAACAAAATATTACGGTACCGGTCGCCATAATAGTTGCCGGAATTATAATTGCCGGAGCTATATTTTTCTCACAGGGTTCTTTTTCACAAAACGGCAACCCGACCGACACAAATGCCACCGGAGTAAGAATTGTGCGAGATGACAAGCCAATACCAGCAGTATCCGAACAGGACCACATAAGAGGTAACCCTAATGCTAAGGCGATATTGGTAGAATACTCTGACCTTGAGTGTCCTTTCTGTAAACGATTTCATGACACAATGAAAGCGGTACTCGATTCCTACGGCAAAGATGGTGATGTAGCATGGGTTTACCGACACTTCCCTATTGAATCACTTCATCGCAAAGCGACCCGTGAGGCACAAGCTACTGAGTGTGCGGCAAAATTCGGAGGCAATGCTTCTTTTTGGGCATATACTGATAGGATTTATGAAATAACGCCATCAAATGACGGTCTCGATCTTAAATTACTTCCAGAGATTGCCGGAGAGCTCGGTTTTGACAAAGAGGCATTTGCAAACTGTATAGAGGAAAATACAGGAAAAGATATTATTGAGGCTCAAAAACAAGATGCGATAGACGCAGGAGGAAGAGGTACCCCTTTCAGTGTAATCATAAGTGCCGAAACCTTAAACGATAAACAAATAGATTCTTTGCTGGAGATAAATAATGCTATTTTAGCCCAACTACCTCCGGGATCCTCAGATCCGATTTCGGTTATTGACGAAGGTAGGCAAGTAACTTTAGGAGGTGCTTTCCCACAAGACTTAGTGGAAGATATAATAGATATAATTTTGGAGAAATAGTAACTACAGCGAGATGTAATAGTTGTTAGGTTTTAGTTGGTAGGTGTTAGTTGTTAGGAAGAGAAAATAGCTTTTAGGTGTTAGCTTTTAGGGGAGAAAAAGAAAGAGGAGAAAGGAGAAAAAATCCCTCCCCAGCACTTTCGGAAAGTGCTGGGTGCTCCCTTTGATAAAGGGAGAATAAGACCCGTTTGCCGGAGTCAAAAATAGCTGTTAGGAAGATAACAGCTTTAGGATTAGTAATGTAACGTTTAGCGTATAACATTTAACACGAGAAGATCTGTGAAGAGTAGGAGAAAGAAAATCCCTCACCGCAAGCGGTCCCCTCCCTTTGGGAAAGGGAGAATTCCGAAATGAGAAAAGGGAGGATGTCGGCATAAGGTACACAAACGTAGGGATATTTTCATAAAATATGCTTTAGTTTTTCTTCACTCGGAGCAACACTTGAAGCTAAACAAATGGAGTTAATAACCTTCTCTTTTTGAGTCTTGGACAAACCTCTATGTATAGAGGTAACCCTATTGATATGAGAAAAGTGACCTT
>Ga0210057_1006596_pt1 | contig 14367 bp, 13 predicted proteins | sample CryGeyCG2114_010_2_FD_183968 | JGI IMG/M metagenome (GOLD analysis project Ga0210057, IMG submission 183968) | Groundwater microbial communities from aquifer - Crystal Geyser CG10_big_fil_rev_8/21/14_0.10 (SPAdes) (version 2) | ecosystem: Environmental > Aquatic > Deep subsurface > Groundwater ... | reverse complement strand
GTTCCTATTTCCAGGCGTGCCACGGTGATTTCTTCGTTCGATGTTTCTCCATCGGGAGGAGTAAAAAAGCTTGGGCGCACTAATCCTCCTTCATATCTGTTGTCCGTTAAAGAAGAAGCTTCTCCTGTCGAGATGTGTTCGTGGATAACAAATGGTGTGGCCTGTTGTGACGCGGTTGGGTTTCGTTGGGGAGATGGTGGTTGTTGGTCAGACGAAGAAGCTTTTGAAGTGCTTACTGGTACATCCTGATTAATAGCGGAATGAGTGGGTGTGGTCTGTGGTTGGGGGAGTGCTAAACTAAAACCGTGTTGCTTGTTTAGCGCCTCGGCTATCTGGGGTAAAATCTTTATTTTTATAGCGTCGGCGATTATTTTAGCCACACGAGGATCAATTTGTGCATTATCAGCTATGTTCTTTTGAAGATCCTCTGGGTGAATCAGGCCGAGAATAACAGTTGCCATCGTGCGCCAAACTGTTTGAGCTTTTTCTTCACTCAGGTGGTTTTCTGTGCTTATAGTATCAACCGCATCAGTTGTTTTGGGAAAAAACAAAAATTCTCGTAAGCTTTCGGGAAGATTGTCGTATGCTGCGTGCACTTGTTCTTGTGTGTAGATCATTTTATTAGTTAGGGTTTTGTTGGTGTTGTTGGGGGTGCCCCAGAGGGACCGGTAGCAGAGTAAGAGTGAATTTCAAAGAGAGATTGACCCAAATACTTACGTAATTGTTTAATGTTTTCTAGCATGTTTCTGTGCTCTGGCGCTAACCCTAGGGCCATGTTTTGCATGGCTGTTTCCATTTGTGGCGTCGGGTTTGTGAGGGCCTGTTTTCGAACATTTGGATCGCCTGGGTTGCGAACCCCTGGCGCACTGCGAAGAGCAGCCTCTATCTCAGTAGCAAATCTAGTCGCAAAACTGGAAGCCATACTATTGAAGTTCTCTCTAACCTCATTGTCCCTTTCCGCTAATTGCCCTGCTTTTAGTCTTGGGGCGGTAGCATTAAGCATTACCCCATGTTCTTCGGAGGCATTTTTGATAGACATCTTGGATATGGATTCATACTCTTGTTTACTCATGCCATAGGAGTCTTTAAACTCATCGCCCAATATTGCTGTGGAAACCCTTCTTTCATCTTCGGACTTAAGTCCTTTTCTAAAATCAGACAGGGGGCCAGATGCACTATGTTCAGCAAAGGTTCTGGCTGCACCCTCATCGCCAGTCCGCCCAAATTCATCATCGTAAGCGCTTCTATATGTCCTGATGGTTTCACCATTAATGCTCATGTGCTTTTCAAAATCATCAATCACACTCTTCTTATTAAGACGTTGAAATGTGCTTCTTGTTCTCTCGTCGGCAATAATGTCGGCCCACCCGGCAATGGATGCACCCTTCCCCTTTTTAATCAACGCCTCTATGGCTGCCACCTGTCTGGTTCCTCTTAGCCCAGAAGCCATGCGAGCAAGTCTCGTGTCGTCGTCCATGGGGAGTCCCCTTTTAGTCGCAGCGTCTGTGGCTTTTTCGCTGCGATAAGCCAATTTATCCGCTGCCATACTAGCGTGCTTGAGAACAGGAACACCATGAAGTCCTTCCAGTATCTTTTGCCCAGTCTTTGTCCTGAGTGGTGCGGTAGCTGCGTGCCCTGCTTTTCTAAGACCAGCCCTAGTTCCTCGGAGAGCCTGCTTCTTAATCTGTTTTCCAGCCCAACCGCGCGCCTTAATCATGCTTCCGTAAAACATTTTTGATCCAGCGATACCCATTTTGTTTGCGGTATACAAGCCACCAATCAGCAGTCCGATTATTACAAGCATATCTCCAATAGAAGAGGCTATAATAGCTAAAGGACTACTGCCAGTGGGCGATGTCGCAGATCTAGAATATGGGTTTATTGCTCCTAGGAGAGTGACCGTTTTGATTGACAAAAAGATGAAGAACATTGCGATAGGTCCGAATAATATCCATCTCATAAATTGTCCCCACCAAGAGGTCCAAATATTCTTTCCACCGCCAGCGGATGCAATTTTAGGAAATATCCAGCCCAAAAGCGCAAATGGGAAAAGAATAACCAACAAAGACAGCGCAATATATCTAATGAAGAACATTGAAGCCATACCAAAAAGAGTAAGCACTCCTATAAATATCCAAATTGATTGGAAGAGTACTTCCGCCATTCTAATAATTGCTTTTTCCCAGTCATTAAGCCCCTCAGCTATTTTTGTGGCAACCCACTGGAGGGGGTCACATGCAGCCCCCCCTTTATCATTTATGTTGCATCCCACATGGGTCATAAATGAACCTTCCATCGCTTTCCATATAGCCTCTTGATATGCAGCTAGCGGTGGACTGTATGTCAAAGTAACCCCATTAAAGGCTACTAATGGTGGATCTGCATAAGCATTCACGTTGCCAGACAGCAAGTTTTTGTATAAAAGACTATCTAAGTTCGACCTCTCCCAATCCTTATTCGAGAAGTCACTGATGTTCCTTACGGCATCATAAAGTGCAGAAGCGCCGAAAAGTCCCGAAATTCTGGAAAGAAGGCCCTTTTTCCCTATATTCCACCAAGATCCCCCTTCCTGTAGTTTAGGGTCAGCTATCCAAAAATTAATGTCATCCATGGTGTTCTGCAAAATAATATTTTTTTGTGCGTTAGTAATAGTCTCATTTGGCGCAACGTTGTTATTCAATATTTCGAGATTCTGGATAATTGCACTACTGATTTCATCTTGTATCGCAAAATAGTCAGCAAAATGTTCAACAGCATCCGGGTAGTTCGCCGAGTCGGCATTTTTGGAGGCCACCATCCTAGCGCTCAATAGCTGGTGAAGATTAAGATCAGGATCAAAGACCCCACGTAACGAATCATCGTTGTAGTTAGAGGCCTTATATAAATTTGAGGTGACGACATCAGAGCCCTTTATAACAACGTCCACAAAGAGAAAGTTGGTAAAGTTGATTAACAAAATAGCCGTCAGTAGTTTTGGCAAGGCCTCTTTTGCCGTAGTAAGCCATTCGGCTCTGACCATAGTCGCAAAAGCTATAATAATAAGCCCAACTACCACCCCTAGATTAGCGACTAGCGTCGTTGTCTGTAGCCCTAGTGCGATAACCTGACTGTTATCTGGGAGGGACAAGTTTATTTCTATGGCAAACCTAACTAGATCATCACCAACACTTAAGAGCAGCTGTCCAAGAATGTCTATTGCCCAACCGATAAGGTTGACTAGCCCCTTTACGAAATTGGCGCCGATCGTATCTAGTTCAAAAAAACTTAATATAAAGTCCATACTAGTGTCAGTTTGATTATACCTCCTTTATTCTCTATCTGCGATTGGGATGTTATAAACAAAGCACAGTTTTTTAATGTCTTGCACGCACAAATTTTGAGGACGAATCTTCGGGTCGAAACCTAGGTTTTCTAGAACATCTTTTGTGAAGCCCATGGGCTTCACATTGTTCAAAACAGTTTTTCTTGGTTGTTTAAAAAGAGATTTAATAAACATGTAATAGGCTTGACTTTCTTCCATTGAGGATTGTGGATCAAGCGGGGTAATTCGCACAACAGCAGAGTCTACTTTCGGGGCTGGCCTAAATGATTTTTTGGATATATATCTTATAATCTCCGGCTTGGCCCAAAACTGGATAGAAGCAGCCAGAAGATTCATCTCTGGGGGTTTTGCGCAAAGCCTATTGGCCACTTCCTTTTGGAGAGTTAGCACAATCACAGACGGTTTGCGGGGAGCTTCTTGGAGAACGCGCAGTAGGTGTCCGGTGATGTAGTAGGGAATGTTGCCCACTAGCTTGTATGAATAATCTATCTTAGGGATTTCTTTAAGGATGTCCGATTGAACGATTTGTAGGTTTGGGTGCTCACCAGGCAGGTCTTCCAAAAACGAATCAACCAGCTCTCTATCTTTTTCGATACCAATGAGCTTGTCCGGAGAATATTTAAGGACCCTTCTAGTTAACTCTCCGTGGCCCGGGCCTATTTCAACCACAATGTCTCCTTTTTCTATCTTCAGAACCTCAGCGATACGTTCGAGCACCCTATGGTCCTTAAGAAAGTTTTGCCCTAGCGATTTTTTTGCTCTATTGGCAGACATTTAGTCTAAATAGATTGTGTCTTCTTCAAATTGTCCAGCCTTTTTAAACTTAATTAACTCTGGAGGCATTTCATATAAAAAGCGAGAAGCTATTGAGTGAAAACTTAGGGTTAAATTTTCTTTGGCTCTAGTCATCGCAACATACATCAACCTCCTCTCCTCTTCGATATCTTCTTCGTTGAAGAACGAACGATGGTGGGGCAATATTCCATCATCCACTCCGGCGATATATACATCATCAAACTCTAGTCCCTTAGCAAGATGGATAGTCATCAATTTTACTGGAGCATCTTTCTCCCCAAGTCGGTTGATGTTGTCATTGGAGTTTAAAAGAGCAACGCGCTCCATGAACTCTCCTAGCGAGTCGAATCCCGAGGCGAAGCTGATTAACTCACGTACATTTTCGGTGCGCTCTACGGCGTTATCAAACTTCTTTATTAAATGTTCGAAATAGTCGGTGCTTTTGAGGATATATCCAATTAACTCCATAAGACCCAGTGTTTTAGCCATTTCTGGGAGCTCTTGGATTAGTCTCCCGCTGACCTTTTTCAAAAAAGCCTTTTCAATTCTTTCTTTGCTAATTTGATCTTTGGGATTCGAGGCATATCGCAAGGGGGCCAAGACGTCTTTAATTTCCTTGCGATCATAAAACTTAACTCCGCCATACATTTCATAAGGAATGGAGTTGAGGTTAAGCGCTTGTTCGATAGCGCGTGACTGTGCGTTGGTGCGATACAGAATGGCCGAATTTCTAAATCCGCGAGTCGTGATCTCCAAGGCGATCAGATCAGCCTCCTCTTCGGCGGAATAAGTTCCTAGCACATGCACCGGTGCTCCCTCTGGATTATGAGTCCAAAGTTTTTTTCTGATTTGAAGACGATTGTTTTCAATAACCCTTGCGGCGGCGTCGACAATATTGGAGGTGGAGCGATAATTTTCGCCGAGATGAACAATCTTGGCCCCAGGCCAATCTTTTTCGAAAGCCAAGAACGTTTTAATGTTCGCTCCTCTGAAGGCATAGATTGATTGCTGATCGTCTCCCACTACGTTTAGGTTCCCATGTTTCCTGGACAAGAGTTTTACTAAAGCATATTGAGCGTGATTAATATCTTGATACTCGTCTACAAGGATGTAGTCGAATTGATCCTGATATTTTTTAAGTTTTGCAGGGTTTTGAGATAACAGTTCAACAGTCTTGGTGATTAAATCATCGAAATCAAAAGCGTTTTGTTCTTGGAGGCGACTCTCATAATCTTCATAAACTTCTTTAAGGGGAGACTCCAGTGCATCGGAGGTCAAAAGCTCCATTTTTGTGTTCGATATCTCTTTTAAGAAAATAGCGGGAGAGGTTTTTGTGTTTTCTGGAAGCCCCAAAGACTGAACGGATTTTTTAACCACCCTCAACGAGCCATCATCATCAAATATTGCAAAGTTGTGATCGCGCCCCAATGCTTTGGCCTCTCTGCGCAAAATGCGTGCGCAAAAGGCATGGAAGGTTCCTACATATGGAAGCTCTTTTTTCCCAGCGCGACTTACCCCGTCGGTAATGCGTTTGCGCATCTCATCCGCGGCCTTATTGGTGAAGGTAATAGCCACAATACGCTTCGGATTGACCTTAGAGTTTATAAGAAAAATAACCCGCTCAGTGAGGGTGCGAGTCTTCCCAGATCCGGCTCCGGCGGTGACTAAAAGGGGGCCAGAGCCGTGGCATACAGCCTCTTTTTGACTATCACTCAAATTCATGGTGTTTTACTTGATTTCTTTGGAGGGGATACTACTATTTATGGTATTAGTAGCATATCACAAAATCTACCGACCTGGTTGCGAGGCGCAATCTTACCGGTAATCCTCATCTTGGGAGTATTGGGGGCCGATCTGGCCTTTTTTAGACTAGCTAGGCCATCTGCTGCCCCAAACCCTCAGTTTATAGAAGAAGACCTCCTTATAAACTCGGAAGCGGGCGCTTTCTTGAGTAGCGCTGGCCCAACAGAGGAAATTGAGCATGAAGATGCCTATACAGATTTTGCCGGTTTTGTGTTGGTAGAAAAGAGCTCTTTAGAAGATATGGGAAGTTCTCTAGGAAACGGATATAAAGAGGAAGATATCTTAACGTATGTAGTTGAAGACGGAGATACCTTATCAAGCATAGCTAAGGCTTTTGGTCTTTCGGTTGGCGATATTTTGGAGGCAAATGATAAAGGAAGCAGCCTCATTCGTCCCGGAGAAGAGTTGGCTATTGTGCCGGTTTCAAAAAATGGCGGGGTGATAGCAAAGAAAACAGAAGCCACAGAAAAGGTGGTGAAAAATACGTACTTTATTCGCCCAGTAAGTGGAGGGTTGAACTGGGGAGCTCTGCATGATTCAAAATATATGCCGGCGGTTGATTTCTCCAAGGCTTGCGGATCAGAAATTTATGCATCAGCGGCAGGAACTGTTACTAAAGTGGGCAGCGCCGCAAATTACAACAGCGGATATGGAGGATATATTATTCTCACGCATCCCAATGGAACACGCACCCTCTACGCACACAACTCAGCCAATATAGTTGAGGTTGGGGATAGCGTTGAACAGGGAGAGTACATTGGAAATGTAGGGAGCACCGGATTAACTTATGGTAGCACTGGGTGTCACGTACACTTTGGAGTGTTGGGTGCTTCTAATCCTTTTGTAAGATAAAAATGCATTCACCCTTCACCTATAGGCGTTTATTGGTCGCAGAACTTTTTCTACTGTACTGCTCTATCTATATAGATTTCGGAGATTATTTAATACCGCGCTAAGAGATTTTAGTTCTTACACTTCCTGCAAACTGCACTCTCTGGATTTACCTCCAACAACTCAAGCTCTATCTCCTCTCCGCATTTTTCACACACTCCGTAGGTGTTTGAATCCATCTTCGCCAAAGCGATATCTATATTAGCTACACTTTCTTTCAGGCTCGTAATGTTGGCAAGCTTATTGGCTGCCTCTTCACCCTCATCAGCTTCTTCGTTGTCTAGCCCAGGCGAATCGCCAAAATCTACGTCTTCTCCTAAGCTTTTTATATTCCCTTCAATGCGTTCTTTTTCCTCCATAAGGGTTGTTTTGAACTGATCCAGTTTGTCTTTTGATATTGCCATTTCACCTCATTGTACTCATCGTCAATTGAGAAAGGCAATAGGGGCTATATAATTGAGGTAACTATGATTTATGGATTATCGGGCAAGGTAAAAGCGCTCGGCCTCAACTATGTCGTGATAGATGTAGGCGGCGTGGCATACAAGGTCTATATCCCCCTTAATGAAGAGAGGCTTCCCCAAAAAGGAAAAGACATTAACATCCACACATATTTACACGTGAGGGAGGGCGGGATGGACCTTTTTGGATTCTTTGAAGAAGGGGGTCTTCAGCTTTTTGAGGCTCTAATCTCAGTTTCGGGCGTGGGACCCAAGTCCGCCATGTCTATATTGGGTATTGGTTCAGTGGATCAGATAACCGCTGCTATAGCCAAGGGGGAGCCAGATCTCTTGCGGCGTTCATCTGGCGTAGGGAGGAAGACGGCCGAGCGTATCATTTTGGAACTAAAAGACAAAGTGAGTCCATCTGGCGGGAAGAATGCAGTGCGTCTTGCTGAATCAGACCAAGACGTTTTTGAAGCTCTCCTTAGCCTTGGGTATCCAAGAGGAAAAGCAGAGGCAGTATTGCGTGAGCTAGATCCTAAAATAGAAGATGTGCGTGCACGGCTCAAGGAGGCCCTCAAACTTATTAGTGAATAGAGATGACTAAATCATCTTGGGACATTATGAATAGGATACTCGAAGCCCTTAAACGTTTTCCTCTTTTTAAATTGTTGTATCGACTTTCCTTCGCTCCATCGCTCTATCATTTTACCCTGGCGCTTGGGGGGGCTATTGTCTACGGCTTCCCATCGAGGAGACTTACAGTTATCGGAGTAACGGGTACCAAAGGAAAAACGACCACCATAGAGCTGATCAATGCTGGCCTTGAAGCAGCTGGAGAGAAGACAGCCCTTCTCTCCTCGTGGCGGATCAAAATCGCAGAGAAAAGCGAGCTTAATGTAACGGGCAACACCCAACCTGGGCGTTTCTATTCCCAGTTCTTTTTAAGGGAAGCATTACGTCAAGGATGCAAATTTGCCCTAATTGAAATCGGTTCTGAGGGGGTGGTGAGACACAGGCATCGTTTCATAAACTTTGACGCTGCAGTTTTCGTTAATATTCACCCAGAACATATAGAATCCCACGGTAGTTTTGAGCGATATCGCAAAGCAAAATTAGATTTCTTCAGATATGTAAGTCGCGGTGGCAAACAAAAAAAGTTTTTCATAAACCAAGACGATCCTAATGCAGACTTGTTTGTAGAAGCTGCTGGTGGGGGGGAAATAATACTAGCTGGAGCCACAGAGTTGCCTCTTCAAGTCGAAGGAGATTTTAATCGGGTGAATGCTGGTCTTGCGGTAGCGGTACTCCGTGCGTTTGGGGTAGCCGAAGGGATTATTAGCAAAGCGCTTAGTGGCTTCAGGGGAGTGCCTGGTCGCATGGAGTTTGTAGTAAGGAGCCCCTTCGCAGTGGTGGTTGATTACGCACATACACCCGATTCTCTTGAGGCGGTTTACCGTAATCTAAAGAAGAACACCCAAGGGAACCTTATTTGCGTTTTGGGTTCAGCTGGTGGGGGAAGAGATAAATGGAAACGCCCCAAAATGGGTGCTATAGCGGAGGAATATTGCCAAAGTATATATCTAACAGACGAAGATCCCTTTGATGAAGAGCCAATGCAGATCTTAGATGAGATCGAGGCAGGCATAAAAGAAAAGAATAAGGTTAAAAAGATTATTGATAGGCGGGAGGCCATAAGAACCGCTCTAGGCCTAGCCAAAGAGGGGGACGTGGTTGTAATAAGCGGTAAGGGAAGCGAACCTTATATTAGAATAGATAGAGGGAGGCGTATCCCGTGGTCGGATGTGGATGTGGTCAAAAAAATAATTAATAAATGAAACTTACTTTCGCAGGGGGAGCAAAATCTGTCACCGGAGCCAACTATCTTCTTGAAACAGGAGAGAGCAAGATTTTGATTGACTGTGGGATGCATCAAGGGGGTAGGGTTTGCGAAGAAGACAACTATATCGATTTCCCATATGACCTATCTGCGATAGATGCTCTCTTTTTAACCCATGCACACATAGACCATGTGGGCAGAGCCCCGAGACTCTACAAAATGGGCTTTAGGGGAGTCGTTTTCTCAACCGAACCTACGAAAGAATTTGCCGAAGAACTTTTAAGAGACTCCCAGGATCTCCTCTCGAGAGAAGCTATGAATATGGGGAAAGAGATTCTCTTTGAAGATGAAGATATAAATGGACTACTGAGTCTTTGGAAGACCACGAGCTATCACAAAGAGATCTTGCTCAAAGATCTCAAGATTACATTTTTTGATGCAGGACACATCTTGGGTTCGGCATCGATATTAGTAGAGACGGAAGGAAAAAAGATTTTATTCTCCGGAGACATTGGTAACGCTCCGGCGCCGTTGGTGAAAAGCCCTGAAAAAATTGAGGGGGCCGACTACGTTCTTATTGAATCTGCCTACGGCGGGCGTCTGCATGAAGATAAAGAAGAGCGTCAACGGATATTAGAAGACGTAATTGAAGAAACAATTAAGGGGGGTGGGACCGTAATGATCCCTGCTTTTGCGATGGAGCGTACCCAAGAGCTACTTTATGAGCTAAACGGTTTAGTTGAGGCGGGGCGCATTCCTCAAGTCCCAATATTCTTAGATAGCCCTCTCGCTATTAAGTTAACTGTTATATACCAGAAGTATTCAAATAACCCAGAGTACATAGACAAAGATTCTCTGGAGCATTTCAGGCGGGGAGATTCTGTATTCCGTTTTCCGGGATTGGAATTCACATTGAAGACCGAAGACTCAAAGAAAATTGTAGAACGAAAGGGGCCAAAGATAATTATCGCCGGTAGTGGAATGTCTAATGGCGGTAGAATCGTTCGCCATGAGGCTCACTACCTAAGAGATGAAAAGAACACCCTTCTTATTATCGGATACCAAGCTAAGGGGTCTTTGGGAAGGGCTATTTTGGATGGCGCAAAGCACGTGAAGATTATAGGAGAAGAGGTGCCAGTGAGGGCACGCATACGAGCAATTGGAGGATATAGCTCTCATGCTGATCAAGATGGTTTGCTCGCTTGGTTACGTCCCATGCGGGATACGTTGAAAAAAGTATACATAGTTCAAGGCGAGGAAGAGCAGATGAATGTTCTGGAGGCGGCTATTAGAGACAAGCTTGCCATCGACGCTGCGGTTCCCAATATTGGCGAGAGTGTGGAGTTGTAGATTATACTTTCAATATGACATTAGGAGATGCCCCAAGGTTTAAGATCTGTGTATCTGGCGCTGCCGATACTGGACACTGTGGAGAGGACGCTTTTGAGATTGCCTACAACCTAGGCAAAGAAATAGCACGACACAATTGTATTCTCGTGGAGGGAGCAACCACCGGCTTTCCGTATTTTGCCGCTAGAGGAGCAAAAGAAGCGGGAGGAGTGGTAGTTGGTTTTTCTCCAGCCAGCACGGAGAGAGAGCACGTTGAGAGCTATGGCCTTCCCACGGATTACAGAGACCTAATCGTATATACAGGATTTGGATACTCGGGGCGTAACTTAATTTTGACACGAGCGGCAGACTCTGTAATTAACGGATGTGGGAGAGTGGGAACCATCAATGAATTTACGATTGCTTTTGAAGACAAAAAACCTATAGGCATTTTGGAGGGCTCTTGGAATACAGACGAACTTATAAAAGCGATTATTGAAAAATCATATAGAGCAGAAGAAATGAAGGACAAGGTTGTGTTTGAGGAAGACCCCAAGATTCTAGTAGAAAAGCTGATAGAGATAATGAAGAAGGAAAAAATCACAAATGGTACGCTTAAGGAATAAGCGTAGAGTAAAGGTCGAATCGCATCTATTACATTATGGTAAAGCAAAAAATAATTGGTGAGGTAGCACACTACTACGGCGACTTGAAAGTGGCCGTAGTAAAATTCACCAAAACAGTAGAGGCCGGACAGACAGTTCACTTCAAGGGCGCTACTACGGACTTCGAACAAACGCTCGACTCAATGCAGTTTGACCACAAAGAAGTTAAGGAGGCCAAGAAAGGAAAAGAGGTTGGAGTCAAAGTGAAAGACAAGGTGAGGGCGGGAGACGAAGTATACGAAGCTTAGAGAATAATGCCTTTATTTACAGAAATCACGATTGCCTTGGTTTTGGCCGCAGTCTTTGGGTTTGTGGCCCACCTACTGCGTCAGCCCCCAATCATTGGTTTTATTTTTGCAGGATTAGCTGTTGGCATATTATCCAATCCCACAGTGGGAGGGATAGAATTTATTGAAGGATTAGCGCCCATAGGAGTGGCGTTACTTCTTTTCTTAGTAGGGTTGGAGCTAAATTTTAAAGATTTAAAAAACGTCGGATTGCCCGCTTTAATTACCGGTCTGGGGCAGATTGTGTTCACTTTCGGTATCGGGTACTTCATTATTAAAGCGCTTGGGTTTGCCACTATTCCTGCTGTTTATATCGCCATTGCTCTCACTTTTTCCTCGACCATTATCGTGGTCAAACTCCTCTCCGAAAAAAAGGAACTTACAAGTCTCTATGGAAGAATTGTGGTTGGTTTTTTACTCCTTCAGGATTTTGTAGCCATACTGGTTCTAATAGCGCTAGCCGGTCTTGAGGGGAGTCAATCTTCCCCCTTAGATTTTGCCCTTACAGTGATTAGGGGGGCTATCATAGTCGCGGCTACTTTTGTAGGGTCACGATTTCTACCAAGACTTTTGAATAGGGTGGGGCGGTCTCAGGAGATGTTATACCTTTTCAGTATTGCTTGGGTTTTGGGAGTAGCGACGTTGACGGAGATGGCTGGGCTTTCGATAGAGGTGGGAGGATTTTTGGCGGGTGTGGCCTTGGCTAATTCTTCGGAGCACTTTCAGATAGGCGCACACATGCGTCCAATCAGGGACTTTTTCCTTATCCTTTTCTTTGTGGGATTGGGAACCAAGATGATTATAGCCGGGGCCGTTACCGCTATTGTTCCAGCCTTAGTCTTGTCTCTTTTTGTGTTGATCGGGAATCCCCTAATAGTGATGCTTTTAATGGGGGCGTTGGGGTACAAATCACGCACTTCGTTTTTATCTAGCGTAACAGTTGCTCAAATATCGGAATTTAGTTTGATCATCGCTGCTCTGGGTTTGCGGTTGGGGCATTTAGACACAACCCATACCGCCCTTATTACATTTGTGGGGATAATAACCATTTTTATCTCTTCATATTTTATTATTTACGGTGAGGAAATATACAGAGTACTCAGACCGGCTTTGAAATTCTTTGAGTTCAGAAAGAGGCTTGTGGAGGAAACCCCCCTCGAAAGAGATTTTGAAGACCACGTTGTATTAGTTGGGGTGCATCGCACTGGAGGAAGCATTCTGCGGGTGTTAAGTGGCAGCGGAGAGGATTTTGTGGCGCTCGACTTCGATCCCTTAGTGGTAAAAGATCTTCAACAAAAAGAGATTCCAGTAATTTATGGAGATGTGGCGGATGAAGAGATTCAGGATCTAGTCGGTCTACGAAGAGCGCGCCTTATTATTTCTACCGTTCCTGGGAAGAAGGACAATATGATAATCTTGGCATCTAGGGGGAAGGCGAAAGCGATTGTAACGGCGAACAACGAAGAAGACGCTAAAGAGTTTTATAAAAAAGGAGCGAACTATGTGATTATGCCGTACTTCTCCGGTGGTTGGGAGCTAGCCCAAGCCCTTGCGGGCAACAAGGGACTCTCAGGTCTATTGGAGCTACAGGAGAGAGATGCTCAGGTTCTGGATCTACGGGGTATGTCCCAAAAGAGAGCAGCAAAAAAGAATTCATAACTACTAAAAGAGAGTTTCAGGCGATCTAGGGATGTTTCCCTGAAGCTTTTCTAACTTACCCTCCACTAGTTTTTCGTGTTTTTCGATAAGCTTGGGAAGCTTGGCGAAGGAGTTTTTCAAGTCTTTTATGAGGTTAGGATTGCGGAGGGCTGCTGCTGGGTGGTATACGGGCATAATTAAGGTGCCGTTAAGAAGGAAGACAGTTCCCTGGTCGCGAGAGATTTTTCCTTCGGGAAAGAAATAGGACATTGAAAAACGCCCCAAAGGAACAATAACCTTAGGCCCTATAATCGAGAGCTCTTTCTCTAAATAAGGCTTATACGCATCTATCTCTTCGGGTAGGGGGTCGCGGTTTTCAGGAGGGCGTCTTTTAACAATATTAGTAATATAGATATCTTCGCGTTTCCATCCAATACCTTCGATAAGCTTATCGAGTAATTGTCCTGCCCTTCCCACAAAGGGGCGTCCTAATTCATCTTCTTTTGCTCCGGGGGCCTCTCCTATACAAACCACTTTGGCGTTTGGGTTGCCCTCACCAAAAACAAGATTAGAATGGAGAGGAAGGGTAGAGTCTTTTGTGATCTGGGACCTAAGTTGCTCGAGGAGAGAGGAAACGGCCATAGGCTAATTATACAATCTAGTTTATATTTAACTACGCAATGTCCCATCAAGATGAACTCTATTTTGAAGATCCTCTGCTTAAATTAGGCATGGGAGCTCGTCTTTGGGCAAAATCCCTCAAGAGCATTCTTAATATCGTGTCTCTTGTAGCTGGCTTGGTGATGATCTTCTCGGATGTTATTCAAGTTTTCTACCTAGGGATACTTTTTCTAGCCTATTTCATATATAGCTCATTCTTCGCTAAACTTTTTAGTAGGGGTGGGCGATTTACTGGAGGGAACCTCTTGTTTTTCATGGAGCCAGAGGTTGGAGAGCTGCTTCAAAGGGCAATTGATCGTTCCGCTTTGATGGGAGGGAGTTTTCTTTTGCATCTAATGAGAGAGTTAATAGAAACGACCGAAGGCAGAGAGACCTTAGAGAGGTTAAGTATTGGAAAGGATGAGTTTGCTGGTCAGGTAGAGAGGTATGTGGATGAGGAAAAACGTTTAAGAGAAACTCGAGCGTGGAAACTCAAGAGAGCCGAAGAGTTGATGGTTAAAGCCCTCATTACTCAACTGGGAAAGAAACACCCCATCTCTGCGGGTGATCTATTTAGGGTTATGGTCTATATGGATAACGAAAGAATCCAAAGATTGTTCAGCCTTTTTGGCATTACGGAGTCGGTTATGGAGAACAGTTATAAATATAATTTAGAACATGCTGGATAGGATAA
>Ga0210057_1006595_pt1 | contig 14370 bp, 13 predicted proteins | sample CryGeyCG2114_010_2_FD_183968 | JGI IMG/M metagenome (GOLD analysis project Ga0210057, IMG submission 183968) | Groundwater microbial communities from aquifer - Crystal Geyser CG10_big_fil_rev_8/21/14_0.10 (SPAdes) (version 2) | ecosystem: Environmental > Aquatic > Deep subsurface > Groundwater ... | reverse complement strand
GCAACGCGGGCGTAAGCGCGCCCAAATCGAACACGAGCCCGAGGAACACGAAGAAGAAGGTGCGGACGAAGAACGAAATCTCCGTCTGAACCGTCTTTATGGACGTGTCGAGCGAGTAGTCGCCCTGCAGCTTCAGCATGCGCGCGATTTCCTGCGAATTGCCCAGCACGAGGCTGAAAACGAGCACCGCAACCGCGCCGCTGCCGCGCAGCCCCTCGACCAGGGCGTACATTATGAACAGCAGCGCGAGCGTCACGACGTATCCGAACGGCTTGCCGTAGAAGCGCCGCAGGATGCCTATCCAGACGACGCCGAACATGAAGCCCACTACCGCGGCTATCGAAAAGGCGCTGGCGAGGTCGTGCAGCGCCGAGGAGACGCTGAACGCGCCGAGTTGCGCCACCTGCAGCAGCGAAACAGCCACGACTATGCAAAGCGCGTCGGTGAGCAACGCCTCGAGGCCGAGTATGGTCTTCGCCCGCTCGTCCGCGCCGAGGCGCGACAGAATCGGAAGGACGATGTTCGAACTCGTGCCGCCCACTATTGCGCCCATGATGAGCGCGTAAAGAAGGCGCCACTCGAACAAGTAGTGCAGGGTGCCCGCAGTGAGGGCGCAGCTCAGGATGAAAACCACGAGCGCGAACGCGGTGCTCTTGGAGAGCTCGCCGAGCACCTTGAACAGATTGAGGCTCATGCCCGCGTCGAACAGCACTATTATCAGCGCCAGTGCGCCCACGAACGGCGCGAGCGAGACGAAGTACTCGGAATCAACCACGCCGAACACCGGCCCTATCAGAACGCCGATTGCAAGCAGCAGCAGGACGTCGGGAATCTTCGTGCGCTCGAAGAACGCGAGGCTGAAGAAGCCCAGAAGGATTACGACGCCGAGGATGAGGAACTGTTCTATCACGTAAAGGGAAGCGCCGCAGCCTTTAAAATTTTAAGTATTGAGCTCGGTTGTGAGCGCCGACACCAGAAACAGCACGTATATGCCGATGAGCGCCAGTCCGTCGCGCTTCCCGAGAGTGCCCTTCCGTATCATCATCCAGAGCACCGCGTTCGAGACGAGAGTGAAAACCGCGAGGTTGAGGAACGTGAACATGTTCGCGTGAATCGGCGTTATCGCCGCGGCGGCGCCCAGAACCAGCGTCAGGTTGACGATGCAGCTCCCGATGGCGTTGCCTATCGCCATGCCGGGCATCTTCTTGCGCACCGCCGCGATGCTCACCACGAGCTCGGGGAGCGTCGTGCCGATGGACACGATGGTGCCGCCGATGAAGGCGCCGGAAACGCCCAAACCAAAGGCCAGCGCAACGGCGGAACCTACGACGAAGTTCGCGCATACGACTACAAGGGCGATGCCCAGCGCGAATCCTCCCGCCGCGAAGAGCGCGTCCTTGCGCGTTATGCGACGGCTCCCGTCCATGTTCTCGGAAACCCTGCGATGGAGCAGCATCACCGCGTACGCCGTGAACGCCAGCAGGAGCAGCACCCCCGCGAACCTGCCGAGCGGGAAAAGCACCACCATCGAAAGGACGCCAACCACGAAAAGCGTTTTCAGCAAATCGCTCATGTCGCGCTTGCGCACGATGATGGTGCCGACGAGCGCGGCTGCGCCGGCGACGAGGCACAAATCAGCTATGTTCGCGCCCAGCACGTTCCCGACGGAAATTCCCGTTTCGCCCGAAGCGGAAGCGGTAACCGCCACCGCCAGCTCGGGCAGGGACGTGGCAGTTGAAACAAGAAGGAACCCTATGGCCAGCTCGCTTATGCGCAGGAAGCGCGCGAGGACAACCACGCGCCCGATGGCGTACTCCGCCGCCTTCGCGAGCACGACGAGCGCGGCGATGAGCAGCAGGAGGTCGACGAGCATACGCGAAATTTACGTTCCAGACGAATAAAAAGGCTGCCGCTCGCTTCCGAATACCTGCACTAGAAAACGCTCACGCGCTCTTGAACGCCCTGCGCTTCGGAATCTTGCCCCAGCAGTCCTTGCAGATTACCTTGCGGTCGATTTTCGACGCCGTCTTGCTGGACTTCATGCACGACGCGCACACCATGCGCTTCGGCTCGCAGTAGTCGCACGGCTCTATATACGCCGCCTCCTTGCCGCACCGCAGGCACTTGTGCGAACCTCTTTTCTTCATGTCTTAAATGTTCCCCCGCCAATCTTTATAATATGCGCGTTTTGACGTACGGCTGCGCGTTCAACAGGGCGGATTCCGACGCGATGGCAGCTGCGCTCCGCGGAATGCGCGGGAACGTCGCCGTCTACAACACGTGCTGCGTGAAGGACGCGACGGAGCAGAGGATATTGAGCGCCATAAGGCGGGAGAAAATGCCCGTCGTGGTGACGGGGTGCCTGGCGGAGGCGGAACCCGAAAAAATCCTGAAAATGAAGCCGGACGCCTCAATCGTGGGCATTTCGCAGCAATACCGGATCGCCGATGCGGTTGAATCCGCCGCAAAGGGGAAGCCCGTCCGCTGGTTGGGAAAGGGAAAACGCCGCCTCTCCGCCCACGCCGACGGCTTGGTTGCCCGCATCAGGATTTGCGAGGGCTGTTTGGGCGCGTGCTCCTTCTGCGAAACCAGAGTCGCAAGAGGCGGGCTGAGGAGTTGCGGTGTCCGCGAGATTCGCCTCACAGCCGAGCGTTGCGTCCGCGACGGCGCGAAGGAACTGCAATTGTGCGCCCAGGACGACGGGGCTTACGGAAGGGACACCGGAGCATCGCTCCCCGAACTCGCATCCGCGCTTTCCTCAATCCCGGGCGATTTCCGCGTCAGGATAGGAATGCTCAATCCCGAGCACGCGCCGAAAGTAATTGGCGCCTTCTCGCCGTCAAAGGTTTACAAATTCCTGCACATTCCCGTGCAGAGCGGAAGTGATGCCGTCCTTCGCGCAATGCGCCGCCCGTACACCGTGGCGGATTTCCGCCGCACCATTGCTTCGTACCGCAAACGATATCCCGACATCGCCATAATGACGGACGTCATCGTCGGCTTCCCCGGCGAAACCGGGGCGGACTTCCAGAAGACGACGGATTTGCTGTGGGAAATGATGTTCGACGTCGTGAACGTCTCTAAATATTCGGCGCGTCCAAGAACGCAAGCGGCAAAAATGAAGCAGCTTCCCAATTCCATAATAAAGAAGCGCAGCGAAATCGCCAGCGCCCTCTGCCGGGCGATGTCCGAGGAGAGGAACCGCGAATGGGTAGGCTGGGAAGGCGACGTGCTGTTCCTGGAAAAGGTAAAGGACGGCTCGATTATCGGCCGCAACGATTCCTACAAGGCGGTTGCGGTAAAAGGAGCGAAAATCGGGGAGAAAAGGCGCGTGAAGGTTGTCGGCGCAACTCGGACGTGCCTTCTCGCTACAAGCCGCGCAAGCGCTGCACGACGAATGACTTGTTGAGCGCGTTCAGGAAAGGCACGAGCTTCGGACCCTTCTTCTTTCCGAGGAATACTGTATAAGCCGCCGAATAGAAGTCCGCAATCTTGATGCCGCGGCTGGTTGAAATCGCGAGTATCGCCTCGATTTGCTTCGACTGCGCCGGCTCCTTCTCGAATATGCCCGCGAAATCGTTGAGCGCCGTCTGCTGCGCATCGGTGAGCGACGCCCACTCGGTTGATGCATGATCGAGAATCTTCAGCTTCGCGTCCTCGGAAGCGAGCCGCTCCAGCCATATGCGCGCGTACTCGGTGCGCTCCTTCAGAACCGCCTGCTCCTCGTGGCTCAGCGGCGTTCCTTTTTGTTTCTCGAACTCCGCATGCGGGTTCGCGCCCGGCACCTGCATGACGAACGAGAGGAAGGAGAACTGAGGCGCGAAATGCTCGTGCGCCTCCTTCGTTTGCGAAAGCGCGAATATCCTCGGAACGTCGGGGTCGCGCGCTTCCGCCTTCTTGAAATATACCTGCGCAGCCGCGTCGTAATCGTCGAACAAGCGCGGGATTGTTTCGCCCTCGGGGTCGAAATTAATCGCGGTGTTCGGCTTGTAGCGCACCATGAGGAAGCGCAGCAACTCGGGCGGCACTATCTCCGAGATATCGCGCGCCGAAACGCCCAACCCCTTCGACGAGCTCATCTTCTTCCCGCCTAGAAGGAAGAACTCGTAGGGCACGTTCCTCGGCGGCTCCTTCTTGAAAACTTCTCGGAAAACAGCTTCCGAAACGTCGCGGGCTCCGCCCGCGGTTGAATGGTCCTTGCCCGCGCCCTCAATTGTTACGCCCATATGCAGCCATTGCGCCACCCACTCAATCTTCCACGGAAGCTTCCCGCCGCCGTCAAACGGCGACTTCTTTCCCTCGTGCCCGCATCCCTTCGCCCATTCAACGAGGGAGGGCTCGCACTTGTAATGCACGTGCGTCCCGTCGAAATGGTAGGCGCGCGTCGTGCCTATTTTCCCGCACTTTTCGCATATAACCGAAACAGGAAGCCAGTCCTTGCCCTTGTCCGAGCCGCTGACTTTCTTGTAAATATTGCGCACCGTTTCCGCGTGCTCCAGAACCTTGCGGATTGTTTCGTTCACCCTGCCCTTCTTGTACAGCTCGCTCATCTTGTAAATTTCGGGTCTCGCGCCGAGCTTCTCGTAAACCTCGCGGAAGTCCTGCATGTAAAAGTCGGCGTACGACTGGTTGCTCCCGTCGGGCGCGGGTATCTCGCTCAAAGGCTTGCCCATGTGCTCGGCGTACTTTTCCTTGTCGAGATACACGGGCAGGGAATCCATCGGGTCGTAGTCGTCCTCGCCGTAATAAAACGCGGCTTTGACGCCCGCGTCCTTGAGCGCCTTGTAGATGACGTCGTGGATAAGCACGCCGCGTAGCGCGCCGACATGAACCTTTCCGGAAGGCGTTTTGGAGTCGTTGACGACCTGCGCGCCGCTCGCGCTTCGAGCGATTTGGTCCGCCCAGAACATTCCTTCCGCCATACGCTAAGGAAACGCGGGAAGGATAATAATGGTTGCGGCGACGGCCTACACATTTTACAAAGCATTAAAAGCGTCCGTAAAGTTTGAAAATAAAGGGGGTGGACCAGTGACTTTTTTCAAGGCTTTCAAGAGTGGAGTGGGCAAAACGTTGGGAGTTTGTGCGGGCGTAATAATTATTTTTGTTATAATAGGATTGCTGGCGAGCAGTAGTGGAAAGTTTGGGGTAAGGGATTGCGGCTCAGATCCAATTTGCTTTACTGATGCTTTGAAAGATTGCAGTCTTGCGAAAGCGACAGCAAGCTCATTGCAAGCCGAAAGAATCTATGAAATTTTCGGTAAGGAGGGCGGCAGTTGTAAAGTTCGGTATACGATAGAAGCGTTCACTGGGCAAACGGTAGTAGAGGAATGCTTGGCTACAACGGGACAAACGCTAAAAAAAGGAAACACTACGACTTTGACGTATATTGAATTAACGAACTGCAGAAACAGAGTAGTCAAGTGAGTACCCTACGGCGCTTATGCGGAGCGATTTGCCACGGTAGAAAGGACAGGCGCTTCGAAAAATTCAAGAACGTCCCGCTGTGCGCCCGTTGCCTTTCGTTTTATTCCTTCTTTTTCGTTTTTCTAGCGCTAGGGTTTTTGATGAAAATTCGAGTAGAAAACCCGCTTGTTTTTCTGATAATCATAAACGCGCCCATGGCAGTTGACGGATTTTTACAGTTGTTTGGACTACACAAAAGTAATAATTTCCTAAGAGGGCTTACGGGCGCGATGGGTGGCAGCGGAGCGGCGATTACGTTAGTTTCGCTTATCGGTTGACGGCATCATCGAACGGGGATGGCGAACAAGCGCGGGAAGGATAATAATGGTTGCGGAGAAAGGATTACCATGAGCGACAAGGAGTTCAGGAAAATCGCCAAGAAGGTAATCGCCAAGAACAAGAAGGCGCTAGCGGAGCTGGCGAAGCACTAAGCGCACGCCCAAAAACCAACTATTTTAAAGTCGCCCGTCGGTTGCTTTCTCGTGGAATACTCGTTGAGGGACGGCAAAGGCGGCAGGGCGCGGGCGTTCAAGGAATTCCGGTTGCCTAGGGGCGTCGTTGTCGGCGTTTTTCAGGGCAGCCGCGGCGCGAAGAAGCACTTGGACATTATAGTAAAGTATCAGGAGCCTGAAAAGAACGTCAGGACACCGCAGCACCTACACTGGACGATTGACCTGCTCATAAAGAAGGAGCACGAACCCAAGCTCACCATAGAATTCGTTAAATACCTAAGGGCGATGTGGGACAACGTCCAGCCGTTCGAAAACAAGCAGGAGCAGCAGGCGTGCAGACTCAGCCAGAGCACGCCCGAAAAACTTGCAAAATTCGATAAGCTGAACAGATATGGAGATTACAGCGTCGAGTTCATAGCGACTGTTCTGGAACTGATAATGACGCAGGAGAAGACTGGGAACGCTCAGGCGTTCATGTTCAAGGACCTTTTGGACGCGATAATAGACGGCAAGGACATCTTCTGCGTGGTTTCTTCGGCAAGATACAATGGCAGGTAGGACGGCACCTCGTAGTTGACGACGATTAGCTCGTTTATTTCGCCCCTTTTCTCGCCCTTGCAGTTTATGGCGCGCCTTGCCTTCACGGTTCTAATCTCGAAATCGTCATAGAGGCTGCGCACGAAGGCGGCATCGCTGTTGCTTAGCATCAGCTTGCAGCCGCGCTTGTCCAATTTCTCGAAAACGCGCTTCAGTTTCGTCTGCTCCTCCTCGGCGAAGCCGTTGCGGGTGTAGCCCGTGAAGCTGTTGCCGTTCAGCGGATGGTAGGGCGGGTCAAAATAGACGAAATCGCCTTTTTTGGCGCATTTTTCCGTTATTTCGAAGGAAACGTGCTGGAGTTCGGCGTTCTGAAGCAGCTTGCTCGCGCGGAGAATGTCGCGCTCATCGAAAATCGTGGGATTGACGTAGCTCCCTAATGGGACGTTGAACCCCCCATTGGAATTTACGCGGTACAGGCCGTTGTAGCACGTCTTGTTCAGATAGATGAAGCGCGCCGCCGCGTCTATCCGGTCCAGCATTTTCGGGTTCTTTCCACGCAAACGATAAAACTGCGCTTTCGAGTGGCGCGCCTTAAGCGCTCCGAGCCTCCGAATCAGTTCGCGCGGATGCCGTTTGACCACTTCATAGGTATCAATCAGTTCCGCATTGGCGTCCGACAGGAATGCGGGGCAGCTGGTTTTCTGTTCCAGATAGAAGAAAACCGCGCCGCTTCCAAGGAACGGTTCGAAGTAGCGGTTGAACTTGCCCGGCAATAAGTCGGCGATTTTCGGCAGAAGCTGCGTCTTGCCTCCGGCCCACTTGACGAACGTAGGTACAGAGTAGTTCACGGACAGAATACGCTTTTCGCGTTTATAAATTGGACTAGGGTGGAATTCCACTGACTAAACATCTACTCCTCTTCGAAGAAGTCTGAATCTATTCTCTTGATTTCGTAAGTTTTTTCTGTTGAAACGGCAATGTTAAAATCAATCATTAAGTTTACAAGTTCGGGCCCGCCTATCAAAACTACCGATTTATGAATCTTAGCCAGTACATCATCGGCGTTTATAGGAAATCTAGAAGTCGTAATAAAAACTCCCTTAGAAACGCCGCGCGACTCTAATGCGCCTAAAAAATCACGCAACATAGACGCAGAAATAGGATTGCCCTCGTCAAATCTTTTTGCTTGAAATAATATTTTGTCTAAGCCAAGCCGGTCTTGGCTGATAAATCCATCAATCCCGCCGTCTCCGCTTCGCCCAGTAACCTGTCCTTTTCCGTATCCCATATTCTCTAATAATTTGAGCACAACTTTTTCAAAGAAGGAAGGCGATCCTTTTCTTAAACGCTCTAAGAGTTCTTGCCCCAAATTTGCTTGAATTGAATTAAAACCAGTTTCGATTAATTCGTCAGGAGTACGGCGTTCAGTTTTCCCTTCGTCTTCTTCCGGCGCTCCGCCTTTGTCTAAAACTTGCTCTTTTTTTATTGCTCTAAACTCAATAAATTCAGGATATTGTTCTAAGAAGCCTATGTCTATCTTGTCTATTTTTTTAGTAAGGATGTCGTGCCCTCTTTGAGTTATTTTGGTATAGCCCCTTCTTGGAAATTGTAACAACCCTGCTTTTAGCATATAGGTTTTTGCCCAACCAAATCTGTTATTAAAAATCGGTTGCGTCCCGCTTGGCAAGAGTTGTCGTTTTTCTTCGTCAGTAAGTCCAAATTCTGAAGAGAGACGCACGATAAGGTCCGCATTGCTATGCTCCTGACCGTCTTTCAGGGCGTTCAATAACGGCAACATGATTGACTGGAAATCTGGAATTGCCATGAACTTATGAGGCGACTCCTGAATTTAAATATCGGCGTTCTAGGCGCCTAGTTTACGCGCCTACGGCTGGCTCCACTCGATTTCGTAGTATTCGTACCTGCTCTTGGGCAGCTCGACGCGCTTGACTCTGTAGCACGTGACGCTGGTTTCCCTGTCGCAGATGCCGAGGAGAAGGTCCAAGCCGAGTTCCTTCGCCTTGCCTATGGCGGCCGCGAGTTCCTCGCCTCCGATTTCCTCCTCCTCCGAGAGCGCGAGCATCACGTACTTGGGCTTGTCCGCCTTCGGCGTCTCAGGCGCGCCGTGGTTGCGGTGGTAGAGGAGGAAGTCGAGCTCCGCTTTTCCTTCCTTTTTCACCCCGGGAATCGCGAGTATGAACGTTTTCTTCACGCCGTGCGCAACTCGTATGGCGCGCGCCCATTCGCTGATGAGCATGCGCGCGTCCCTCGGAAAGACGTGTATCACGTGCTTCGAGTGCACCCATTCGCCCGTTTCCAGCGAAGGCGACGCTCCTGGGAAGTAGAGCCGGAAATGCGTGCCGAACTTGAATCCCGTTTTGACGACGAATCCGCGAAGGCGGAGGTCTTCGTAGACGTCGTAAAGAGCCGGGAAGTCATGCCTGCGTTTTTTTGCTTCGGACTCGAGGCGTTTTTGGGTGACGTTGGTTTTGTAGCCGCCGTGCTTCATTAGGAACAGGGTTTCGTAGGCGTCGAGCTTCAGCAGGCGTCCGTGCTTTTTGGACTTGTAGGTGCCGTACTGCCCGAGCCAGAAGTCGTTGTAGAGTTTCTGCCCCTCGTAGTCGTCATCAATGATGCTCATCAGGTCGTCGTGGAAGAATAGCCCGACGGAATGCACGCGGGGGCATGTGAAATCGGCTGACGGATAACGAATGACCGGAGAGCGCCCATAATTTCCCGTTGCTTCGCTGATTGGCCTGGCGATTAGCCCCCGATCCCTCCAGTCGCGGTAGCAGAAGTAGCGCGCGAGCTGCTTCTTCGCGGGGAACTTCGCTGCGAGCTGGTTGAAGGAGACGGACTTTCCTTTTGAGGTGCACTCCGCATTCCTCACGTCCATGAGATAGAGCGCTTCTTCGGGCTGCAGCTCGAGCTTGTCCTTCTTTCCGTTGTGCCCGGAGCCGAAGAAGCTCGTGTTCAGCGACTGAGTTGAGGCGGAATCGCTGGCGATGATGAGCTTCCCGTCGAGCTCGAATTGCACAGCCATGAACGTATTTAAAGCGGCGCGGCGTTTTAAAGCAATTAGGTGGGTTGCATGGCTGATGTTGTTCTTGACAGGGAGTCGTTCAAGGCGCTTTCAAGCGAGACGCGCGTCGCAATCCTGAAGAAGCTGATGGAGCGCAGGATGACGGCGAGCGAGCTGGCGAAGGACTTGAAGATTACCGCGCAGGCGGCGAGCGAGCATCTCCGGAAAATGGAGAAGGCGGGCATGGTGTTTCCCGCAAAGCGTAGCAAATGGGTTTACTTCGAGTTGAGCGAAAAGGGCCGCGCGGTGCTGGAGCCGGGAACCACGAAGCTTTTCGTTTTGCTCGCGATTTCACTTGTCGCAGTTGGATGGAGCGCGATGCGCCTGTTTGCGCAGAAAGCGGTTTCGCCGGAGAACGTGCCGGCGCCGATTATTTCCGGCGCGGAGGAAGCCGGAAGGGCGCTTACTGCAACCGCGGGCGAAAAAGCCGCCGACTACGCGATGACGCAGCCGCCTGCAGCAGGGTTCGAGGCTTTTGTGCTGGTGCTCGGCGCCATAGGCGTCGGCTTCGCGCTGTCGTCGCTGATGCGCGGGAAACTGTGAGGGGGGAACGGGAGTAATAGGGCGGTGGAAAGCAGTGCGCTGCGGTTGCGGGAATGATGGGGAAGCGGGAAGTGATGGGCGGCGAAGCGGCGCGACGCAGCGGCTGCAAAACGCCGGGCATTACTCCCGCCTTGCGGTGACTGAACCATGCGAATACTCATGCTGAACCCGTTCTTCTTCCCGTATACAGGAGGGACGGAAAAGCATCTTTTTGAGGTTACGAAACGGCTTGCTAAGAAGCACGACGTAACTGTTCTGACTGCGAGGCTGCCGAACACCGAAGCGCAGGAGGAAATAAACGGCGTGTGCGTCGTGCGCACGCCTGCGACCATTCTCGAAAAGCTGCCGAGGCCGCTTCCGCCCCCGCTGCCCCTGATGCCGAAGCACGACGAGGAGCTGAAGCGGCTTATTGCGGAAAACGACGTCGTTCACGGGCACAACCGTTTCGTATACGGCTTGAGCGAGAGCAGCCGCGTGAAGAAAGCCGGAAAGAAGATGTGCTGGACGCTGCACAACGCGCGTCCCGAGGGAATCGATTTTCTCACCGATGTCGGCGGGGGGGCGTTCGACGATTTGGTGGGCGGCCGCATCCTCAAGAGATGCGACGGCGTCCTTGCGGTGAGCAGGGAAACGATGGAGGCGACGCTGCCTGCGGATTACGATGGAAAGAGGGGGATAGCGTATAACGGCGTGGATACGAAGGTGTTCCGCCCCATTTCCGGAAAACAGGCGCGGCAGCGCTACGGGCTTCACGGCAGGGTGGTGATGACGAACTGCCGGCTGGTGGAGCAGAAGGGCGTCAAGTACCTGATAGACGCGATGAAGGGAGTGGACGCGCAACTCGTCGTGTTCGGACGGGGCCCGCTGCTGGAGAAACTGAAGAAGAAGGCAGCGGGAATGGACGCGATTTTCATTTACGAGTGGCTGAGCGAGGGGGATTTGGCGGGATTGTACGCAGCGTGCGACGTTTTCGTCCTGCCTTCGCTGTGGGAGCCGTTCGGGATGGTTCTCGCCGAGGCGATGGCGTGCGGGAAGCCCGTTGTCGGCACCCGGGTTGGCGGGATTCCCGAGATAGTGGCGAAGGATTGCGGCTTCCTCGTCCCTCCCGCTGACTCGAAGGCGCTGGCGGAAAGGGTTTTATTGCTCCTCGAAGACAACGGTTTGCGAAAAAAACTCGGAAGCGCGGGAAGGAAGCGCGTGCTGCGCGAATTCACGTGGGAGAAAACCGCAGCTGCTTACGAAAAAATATACGGTGATATTACTTGACAAGACCCTCGTTTGACGAATACTTCATGAAAATCGCCGAGGTGGTCGCGGAGCGCGCGACGTGCCCGCGCAAGAAGGTGGGCGCGGTCATAGCGCGCAACAAGCATATAATCGCCACGGGATACAACGGCGCGCCGAAGGGGCTGCCGCACTGCGACGAGACGGGTTGCCAGATGGTGAACGGGCACTGCGTGCGGACGACGCACGCGGAGCAGAACGCGGTAATCCAGTGCGCGCTTCATGGCGTTTCCTCGGACGGCGCCACGCTTTACACAACCGCGGGCCCCTGCCTCACGTGCGCGAAAATCATGGTGAACGCGGGCATAAAACGCGTGGTATTCAAGGAGAAGTACGGCGAGCCCGAGGCGCTCGAACTCTTCAGAAAGGCGGGCGTGGACGTCGTCGAGGGAATCAAATGAGGAAGAACGTCCTCGTTCTCGCAACCGCCGCCGTATTCGGCGCCTTGTTCTTCCTGCTTGCTTTCTCGGATTTGGAAAATTACCTGAAGGCAGTCGCCGTCCTGGCGGACCTGTTCCTGTGCGGCGTGGTTCTGAAGCGCCTCACCGGGGTTGAGGGCTATTACGGGCTCGTCATCGTCCGCGGCTTGTCCGGGTTCAGGGCAATGCGCTACATAGCGGGCAGATACGCGGAAACGTGCAGGAAAATAGCCGACGTCGGGCTGAGCATCGGGTTCGGCGCGTTTTACGCGTACTACGTGTTCGGGAAAAGGAAGGTGCTGTGGCAATTTGCGGCAATCGCGCTGTTCTTCGCGGTCTTCTGGTTCGTGCAGAACGCCGCGGGGTTCGCGGTGATGCAGAGCGCAGCCTACCTCGCCGTCGGAATCTGCTTCGGGATGTTCGGCTTGGGGCTGCTGTTCGTAGGGCAGCACGCGTTCAACGTGCTCACCGTGAGCGGCACTCCGCCCGGCGTGACGCTGCTCATCCCGGGGGTGACGATGCCGTGGGAGACGCTGCCCGCGCTCGCAATCATAGTCATTGTGCACGAAATCGCGCACGGCGTCATGTGCGACGTCGAGAAAATCAAGCTCAAGTCGTCGGGCGCGATGCTTCTCGGCTTCCTTCCGGTTGGCGCGTTCGTGGAGCCCGACGAGAAAAGCATGAAGAAGGCGGCGCTCCACAAGAGGCGGCGCATCATGGTTGCGGGCAGCACGTCGAACTTCCTGTTCTTCTTCGTTTTCCTGGGATTGACGCTCGGCGCAACGGCGCTGCTCCAGACAACCATCGAAGGCGTCGCAGTTGAGAACGCGACGCACAGTTCGCTTGTTCCCGGCGAACGCGTCCTTGCGATGGACGGCGCGCAGGTGCGGATGGCCAAGGAACTGGACGGCCCGCTGTACAAGGGCGTTCTCGCCGCGAACCTCACCACGAACCTGGGCGAAAAACGCGTGGCGCTCGGCTACGTGGAGATTACGAACATCACCGAAGGCAGGCCCGCATACGGAGTCCTGCTGAAGGGCGACGTCATATACGGCATAAACGGCATTCCCGCGGACTCGCTTCAGGTTCTCGGGGACGTCTCCGAAGGCAAGGGCGCCGGCGACTTCGTCGTGCTGAACACGAGCCGCGGCCTGATTCGCGTGCCCTACGACGAAAACGGGAAGATGGGCATCGAGCTTTCCGCGAAGAAGGCGGCGAACTTCGAGGACATCCCGAGGAACGAAGCGGCGTACTCGCTGATGACGCTGCTGGTGGCGGTGCTCGGATTCGCGTACATCCTGAACTTCCTGCTCGGCATCTTCAACCTGCTGCCGCTGTTCATAACCGACGGGCACCAGATAATATTCGGCGACGCGGTTGCGGCGTTCGGCGAGAGGAAGGGAAGAAGGCTCGCGCTGGCGCTCGCGCTCGGCACGCTCCTCGTGCTAGGCATAAACGCGCTGCCGTGGTTCATACGTTGAACGACGCATCTGCTGACGCGTCAATGTGATAAATTAAATAGGACGGCAACGCTGCGTTATCCGTGAGAACTGCAATCTTTGCTACGTTCGCGATTGTTCTTCTTTTGGCGTCGAATTTCGCAGCTGCCCAGCAGCAGGAGCAGTCGGTTGGCGACATGCTGAGGCTTACCCTGATAGCGCAGGCAGCCGGCGGGGTTATGCAGATAATCCAGGCGCTGTTCCAAGGGGGCGGTAGCGCCTGCAGGAACGGCGAAACCGCGCTCTGCAGGAACGGCGTGAACGAGGCGGAGTTCGAGTGCGTCGGCGGGAAGTGGGCGTCTACAGGAGCGAAGTGCGAGGTTAAAGCCGAGAGCAAGCCCGCGGGGGAAGAGAAAGCGGGAACAAGCGGCGAGACTAAAAGTGCCGAAAATACAGGCGGAGACGGAAAGAGTTCGGTAGGAACGGAAGCCAGCGGAGGCGGCAAAACCAAATCTTCTGAAACAATTCCGATTACGCCGCCAAGCGAACTTGGCGTCAAAATGGATAAGGAAACATTAGAGTTCGACAACACCGAGGTTACGGCAGAACTTAAGGTGAACGCGGAAGGGAAGAGAGTCGAGGTTTCCGAAGTGAGGGTTGTACAGGCGAAGAACGACAATGCGATGAACGAACTGAAGAATGCGGAAGACCTGACCGGCGAATGCTTCGATAGACCGGACGTCACAGTTATCCAAGACTCAACGAAGGTAGCGCTGAATTTCCTCCCGAAATGCCAGCGCTGCGACGGGGACTACGCCCTAGTCGGCACGGTTCAGGTGATAGGAACCGAAACAATCAGGCGCAACGTTAAACTCGCGCGGATAAACCTCCCATGCGACGCGGAGGTCGTGCTACTGACGCACGGCGGGCGTCTAGGAGCAAGGGGCACCGCGTACTATGACGGCGTAAACAAATACCTGAAAAAACTCGGCGAAGAGAAAACAAAGGCGAAATATTTCGAAATCGATTCCGCGGCATTCGAGAAAACATTCTTCGAGGACAGTACGGTTCCGGGAGAGGGCAGCGCCGGCGGAATAGGCGGGGACGCTGACACTCTTAAGGCGATTATCGACGTAGTTAGTAAAAAAAAC
>Ga0210057_1006593_pt1 | contig 14375 bp, 13 predicted proteins | sample CryGeyCG2114_010_2_FD_183968 | JGI IMG/M metagenome (GOLD analysis project Ga0210057, IMG submission 183968) | Groundwater microbial communities from aquifer - Crystal Geyser CG10_big_fil_rev_8/21/14_0.10 (SPAdes) (version 2) | ecosystem: Environmental > Aquatic > Deep subsurface > Groundwater ... | reverse complement strand
GTAATCATATACCGAAAGCGTATCACTCTTTCCCAGATTGTTATAAAACCTTTTGTATCCTTAAATTTGTTAAATTGACGCATTTCCTAATTTAATTAGGAGTGCCATATGTATGTGAACTTATGCATTATTAAAAATAAAATCTTTATGCTAAAATAAACCTATGTCTAACTTGTATTCCAATTCAATTTTCTGGATTGACACTGATAAAATAAAACCTAACCCTTTCCAACCAAGGAGGGATTTTGATGAGACTCGACTTCAAGATTTAGCTGATTCTATAAGGCAATATGGAGTACTTCAACCGCTTACAGTTTCCCGTGTAGAAGTAGAAAAAGAGGATGGTGGCATTACTACAGAATACGAACTCATCGCAGGAGAACGCAGACTTCGGGCAGCTATTCTTGCTAGAATTTCTCAAATACCAGCTATTATTCGCATCGGAGATACTTCTATGATGAAGTTAGAACTTGCTATCATAGAGAATTTACAACGTGAAGATTTAAATGTTGTAGATCGTGCTCGAGCTTTTTTTCGTTTGACTAATGAATTTAAATTTACTCATGGAGAGGTTGCAAAAAAAATGGGTAGAAGTAGGGAATACGTTTCTAATTCTTTACGTATTTTATCTTTGTCTGAAGAAATGTTAAACGCACTATCTGAAGGTAAAATTACCGAAGGCCATACTAGACCTATTTTAATGCTTGCAGACCATCCTGAAGAGCAGATAGTTTTATTTAAAGAAATTTTATACAAGAAAATAACAGTACGAGAAGCAGAAAGGTTGGCTAGGAAAATAGCCTATGATCGTGTACGAAAGAAAGAATTTATGCCAGATCCAGAAATAGTAGAACTAGAAGAAGAATTTCAAGATAAATTAGGCACTCGTGTTCATATAGACAGAAAAGAATTGGGAGGACAAATTAAAATAGATTTCTTTTCTACCGAAGACCTACGTGCTATTTTGGATTCAATAAATAAATCTACTATAGAAAAAAAACCAGAAGAGATGCTAGAAAATTACATTAATAAAAATGTTATAGATAATTCGATAGAATCAGCCTCCATTAATGCGAGTGTAGACGAGATTGACGTATCTCTAGAGGATAAGACAGAAGAAGAAATAAAAAAGTCAGTCGATGACAGTAAACTTTATGATATTTCTAACTTTAGTATTTAGTTTTTTCCAAAAGATTTAAGTTTGGAGAGTAGGCTGTTTTTTTCTAGGTAAGATCTAATATTCTTTTTTGAAACATTGGTTTTAGAATATTCTAACCATTTTCTGGAAGGATGTGCATCTTTTCTAGTTATTATTTCTACAGCATCTCCATTTTTTAATTTTGAAAGGATCGGAGCTATTTTCTCATTTACTTTTACTCCAGAGATATGATCACCAATATCTGAGTGTATCTCATAGGCAAAATCAATAGGGCTCGCATCTTCCGGCAGATCAACAACATCACCTTTAGGAGTAAAAATAAAGATACGGTCATTAAAAAAATCAGTTTTTAGATGTTCTAAATATTTTTGAGGTTTTTCTAATTCATAATTAAAATTTTTTAACTCTTCAATCCATTTAAACTGAGATTTATCGTTGTTTGATTTTTTCTGATCTTTCTCTTTATAGGCAAAATGTGCAGCAAAACCATAATCTGCTTCGTTATGCATTTCTTTTGTTCTTATTTGAATTTCTGCTATTCCACCTGAACCAGTAAAAACAGTAGTATGAATCGAACGGTAGCCATTAGGCTTAGGAACAGCTATATAATCTTTAATTCTTCCAGGTAAAGGTTTCCAAATAGAATGAATTATTCCTAAGACTCTGTAACATTCTTCTATATTCTCTACGACAACACGCAGAGCGACAATGTCATGCACTTTTTCTATATCCATCTCACGTTTTAGAAGTTTTTTCCAGAGACTGTATTTATGTTTTATTCGATAATCGATTTTAAATATTTTTATTTTATTTTTGTTTAGTTCCTTTTTTAGTTCTTCATGTACTTCTTTTAAATATTTTTGGTGTAAGTCTTTTTTTTCTTTTATAATCTCTTCTATTTGTGCATATTCTTTAGGATAAGCGTAAGGAAAAGCAGCATCTTCTATTTCACCTTTTAATTTTCCCATACCAAGACGATTGGCAAGTGGAGCATAAACTTCTATTGATTCCAAGGCTATTCTTTTTCTTTTATCTTCTCTTAGAAATTGGAGTGTGCGTAAATTATGCAATCTATCAGCAAATTTTATAATGACAACGCGTAGATCATTTGTCATTGCTACAAAGAATTTCCTTAAACTTTCTACATGTCTTTCGTGTCCACGATATTTTAAAGTTCCTAGTTTTGTCACACCATTTACCAAAAAAACTATATTCTCTCCGAATTCTTTTTTCATTTCTTCTTCAGTAATCTTAGTATCTTCCAATACGTCATGCAAAAGTCCTGCACTAATAGTCTCTGCATCTGTTCCGAGTTCAGCTAATATTTTAGCAGTTTCAAAAGCATGAGAAAAATATGGTTTTCCATCCATTCTTTTTTGTCCTTCATGCGCACGTTCTGCAAATTCATAAGATTTCTTTATGAGTTCTTCTCCTTTTTTATTTATTTTCACTACTATGAGATCTAAAATCTCTTTCACATTTGCCATAATGCTATTATAACATTTTTTTATTCAATTTTTGATATTTTGTGAGGATTATGATTTACACAAGATTTATTACTACATCTCTCAGGAATAGTTTTTGTTCCTTCCATCATTAAAGAACCACATTTATTACATATCTTACCAGTAGGTTTTGCTTTTATTGCATATTTACAATTTGGATAATTTGAACAAGAATAAAATATTCCAAATCTTCCACGTCGTTCTGAGATGTCACCCACTTTACATAAAGGACAGATGACTCCCGTCCTTTTTTTGGCTTCTTCTGCTTCATTTTTTTTGATAAATTTACATTTTGGATAACGTGAACAAGAGATAAATGTACCTGTTCCATCACGTCTTTCTTTTATTATTAATTTACCACCATATACTTTCTTCTTTTTTTCTTCTGCCTGCGCAGGCAGGCCACAGTCTGGACACATTTCTCCTGTTTCTTTAGGGCCTTCCAATTCTGTTCCATCTAATCTTAACGCTCCATCACAATCTGGATATTTAATACAAGAATAAAATTTACCACCACGAGAAAGTTTTATAATCATTTTATCTCCACATTTTGGGCATTTCATATTCTCTGGTGCTTCTCCTAAATTCGTTGCTTTCTCTAATTTCTCTTTTATTTTTATTTCTTTTGAAAATGGTCCATAAAAATCTTTTAATGTTTTCTCATATTCACGTTCACCGCGTGATATTTCATCTAATTCATCTTCCATTTCTGCTGTAAATGTATCAGAAATATAATTTGCAAAATGTGTTTCTAAAAATAGAGATACAACTTCACCAACATCAGTAGGGAATAGAGTTTTATTTTCTTTTCTAACATATTCACGATCTTCAAGTGTTTTCATTATGGAAGCATAAGTAGATGGTCTTCCTATATCACGAGCTTCCAATTCTTTAATAAGGCCAGCCTCGCTATATCTATTTGGTGGTTCTGTAAATTTTTCTTCTTTTATTAAATTTAGTAATTTTAATTTTTCTCCGACTTTAACTTCTGGTAATTCTATATCTTCTCCTACGCTATCTTTATCAATTTCCAACCACCCTCTAAAAAGAATTCTTGAACCAGTAGCTGTAAAGTCTGGAAATTCGAACAACTTAGAGGCCTTGCCTACATTTGGAGGCAAGGCCTCTAAGTTAATATTCGCACTTATTTTCGTCTTTAGTAATTTTGCGTCAGTCATTTGAGAAGATACAGTACGTTCCCAAATCAATTTATAAAGTCTTTGTTGTTCATCTGTGCCAGCTCCTAAATTTTCTATATGTGTAGGACGGATAGCTTCATGCGCTTCTTGTGCATTTTTAGATTTAGTTTTATATATTCGTGCTTGCGCATATTCTTTACCATATTTTTTTTCAATAAGAGAAAGGATTTGTGTTTGAGCGACGGCAGATAGATTTGTACTGTCTGTTCTCATATATGTGATATGACCAGCTTCATAAAGTTTTTGTGCTATTTGCATAGTTCTGGAAGGAGAATAACCAAGACGAGAGCTTGCAGTCTGTTGTAATGTAGAGGTAGTGAAAAGAGCACGAGGTGATCTTTTTTGTTCTGATTCTTTTACATCTAAAACTTGCCAATCTTTTTCTTTACCTTCTTTTAATATTTTCTCAACTAGTTCTTGATCTCTTGGTTCTTTTGAACAAGTAAGTGTGAGCTTTCCTTTCTTTTCTGTTTCAAAAAGACCTAAAAGTTTCCAATATTGTTCAGGAATAAAAGCACGAATCTCTCTTTCACGCTCCATTATTATTCGAAGTGCGGGGGATTGAACTCTTCCTGCAGAGAGCCCGTAACGTACTTTTTTCCAAATAAGTCCTGAGAGATCATAACCTACTAATCTATCTAAGACTCGTCTTGCTTCTTGAGCTTTTACGAGCTTCATGTCAATCTCTGTGGGATTTTTTAGTGCTTCTTTTACAGCTTCCTTTGTTATCTCATAGAACCTTACTCTTTTAATAGGAGCTTTTATTTTTGTACCTGTCCTAAGCTTAGTCGAAGGATCTTTTTTTAATAATTCTTCTATATGCCAAGCGATAGCTTCTCCTTCACGATCAGGATCTGTTGCTAATAAAATTTCTGTTGCTTTTTCCCCGAGTGTTTGAAGTTCATGAACAACTTTTTCTTTGCCTTTTGAAATTTCATAATGAGGAATAAATCCACCTTCTATATCTATTGCCATCTTATTTGATTTTGGTAAATCACGGATGTGTCCAATAGAAGCACGCACAGTATACTTGTCCGCCGAATTGGCGGATGTACCTTCTAAATATTTTTCTATAGTTTTTGCTTTTGATGGTGACTCAACAATTAATAATTTCATGATTGATTTTTAAAGAGCAAAGCGATTATAAAAATCTTCATCCTGTTAAATGCCCTTTGGCCAATTTTGCAGAGCAAAATTATTTAACAGGGTAGGGAAACTATATTCACCTTGCTCATTAGTTTCCTCTAGTATTACACGAAATATATTTTTTTTGCAAATTTTTGAATATTAAGCCAATCGGATTTCTCCTAACTCCTCTTTTATTAATTCTTTTATTTCCATTATAGAGAGAATTGCATTTGCATTTGGAGTCGGCATTTTCATTGCTCTTATTAGATCGTCTCTTGGAATAGGTTCACGAAGTAAATCTACAACTTTTTTTTCTTCAGGTGATAAATCTTCAAAAAGTTTTGCCTGCCTGAGCAGGCAGGCCTGTTTATCCTCTTCTTTTTCAAATCCTAATGCTTCTAATACATCTTCTGGACAAGTCACAGGCGTAGCTCCTTGTCGTATTAATCTATTTGTACCTTTTGAACTTGAAGAAAATATTGATCCAGGGACAGCGAGTACATCTCTATTATATTCTGTTGCGAGTCTTGCTGTGATGAGTGTCCCAGACTTTTCTTCAGCCTCTATTATTAAAACTGATTTAGAAATACCTGCCATTAATCTATTTCGCATTGGAAAGCTCCATTGAGTGGCTTTAAAATCTGGTTCAAATTCTGAAATTAAACATCCACCACTTTCCACTACTTCTCTTATGAGTCTTACATTTGTTTTTGGATATATTGCTTCATCTCCTAAACCTGAACCAGGGAAAACTATAGTTTTGAGTCCTACCTGCATGGCTTTTTTATGAGATATTGTATCTATACCAATAGCAAAACCAGAGACTATAACTATAGGATAGCCTTTTAGTCCTGCAATTATTTTTTCACAAGTTTCTCTTCCATAAGAAGTAAATTTACGAGAACCAACTACGCATAAATAAATTAAATTTTTATTGGTAGGTAACTCACCAATAATCCATAAATCTTCTGGAGGTTGAGGAATCTCTAATAATGCAGCTGGGAATTCTTTTTTTAATAGTTTTCTAATTTGCATGAAAAATTAGTTTCTAGAGACTAGTTGCTAGTGACTAGTATCAAGATACCACTTTGTATTATAATCAATATTAATATATAATACTAGAATCTAGCTCTAGAAACTATAACCTAGACTCTAGACCCTAATTTTTATGTTAGACATCAAATTCATCCGTGAAAACAAAGAAATAGTACAAGAAGGGGCAAAAAAGAAACATATTGATATTGATATTAGTAAACTTATTGCTTTGGATGATGAACGTTTGAAACAACTTAAAGAAGTCGAAGATTTAAGAGGAGAAGTTAATAGAGTCTCAAATGATATCTCCCGTGATCAAGACGCGGCACTTAAAGTGCAGTTGATAGAAGAAATGCGTGCTGTGAAAGAAGATATAAAGGCCAAAGAAGAAAAGTTGAAGGGAACGATGGAAGAATGGCAAAAATTTATGTTACAAGTACCCAATGTACCGGATATTTCTGTTCCAGAAGGAGATGGGGAAACACAAAATCAAGAAATTAAAAAATGGGGTGAACAAACTAAATTTAGTTTTGAACCTAAAGACCATCTTGAATTAATGACTAATTTAAAAATGGTTGACTTTGAGCGTGGAACAAAGGTTCATGGTTTTCGTGGTTATTATTTGATTAATGATGGAGCACAACTTTGTTTTGCTATTTGGAATTGTGCATTAGAATTTTTTTCAAAGAAAAATTTTAATTTGATTTTACCTCCAGCAATTGTCAAAAAAATAAATTTTTATGGGACTGGACACCTCCCAGCTGACGCTGAAGATTATTATCTTACTCAAGACAACGATGCCCTCATTGCAACAGCAGAGATACCATTGATGAGTTTTCATTCAGACGAGATTTTATCAATTAAAGATTTACCAAAAAGATATTTAGGTTTTTCACCTTCTTACCGTCGAGAAGCGGGAGCTCATAGTAAAGATGTGAAAGGTTTGATTAGAGTTAATGAATTTTTTAAATTTGAGCAACTTATTCTTTGTGAGGCAAATCATGATTTATCTGTAAAATTTCACGAGGAATTAAATAGAAATATGGAAGAATTTATTGAATTGTTAGGTATACCATATCGTACTGTTATTGCTTGTGGAGGAGATTTAGGCCGTGGGCATGTAAAAATGTATGACATTGAATCATGGGTTCCTAAAGAAGGGAAATATCGTGAGATAGGATCAGCTTCATATTTTCATGATTTTCAAACTCGTCGTTTTAGAATTCGTTATAAAGATGAAAATGGAAAAATGAATTATGCTCATTCATTAAATGCTACTGCTATCGCTACTCCTCGTATTCTTGTTTCTCTAGTAGAGAATTATCAACAACCTGATGGTTCAATAAAGATTCCTGAAGTTTTGAAGAAATATATGGGGAATAAAGAGTTTATAAAGTAATTAGGTGCGAAGTACTAGTGACTAATTGCTAGAACCTAGAACCTAGAACCTAATTTATGAAAAGTGTTTTGAATTCTCCACGTCTTTTAGGGTTAAAAAAGAAAAAATATAAAATTTTTAGAATGAAAATATTTATTTTTGTTATTTTATTTTTTTTAATTTTAGTTGCTCTATCTTTTTTATCTAAATGGGAAAAATTAAACATAAATAATATTCAGATTACAGGAAATAAAATTTTAGAAACTAAAGAAATAGAAACCATAGCAGAAGAAAATATTACCGGTAATTATTTTGGAATTTTTCCAAAAACAAATTTTTTAATTTATCCACAAAATCAAATAGAAACTGAGTTAAAAAATAAATTTAAAAGAATTAAAAATATTTCTGTTAATAATAAAAATATAAAAACCTTAGATATATCTTTAACTGAAAGGATAGGATTATATATATATTGTGGGTCAACTCCTCTAATACCAGATATACCTTCAGAAGAAAAATGTTATTTTATGGATGAAGATGGTTATATATTTGGCGAAGCTCCTTATTTTTCTGGAGAAATATATTTGAAATTTTATGGTAAGACAGAAAACAATGAACCATCTGGTTCTTACTTTTCTCAGTCTAATTTTAAGAATTTAATTTTTTTTAAAGAAACACTTGATAAGATCGGAATAAAAGGAGTTATATTTTATGTGCAAGAGGACGGAGATGTGAAATTGTATCTTTCTTCATTTACATCAAAAATGGGACCGGAAATAATTTTTAAAGCAGATTCCAATTTTGAAAAAATAATAGAAAATTTACAGTCTGTTCTATCTACTGAGCCTTTGCAATCAGATTTTAAAAATAAATATTCTTCACTTTTGTCTATCGACCTTCGGTTTGGAAATAAGGTATATTACAAATTTAAATAAATATATGCTGGATTGAAAAATTCAAAAATTTCTGAGCCTTCGCCCTCGGAGTCATAAGGACAGGGGACCCACGACTCTTAAAATTTTTAATTTTCTCAATCCAGCAGAATTATGCAAAATTTTTGGAAAAAACTGAAGAAACCTTTTTTTTGTTTAGCACCAATGTCGGATGTCACTGATATTGCCTTTCGTCGTATTTTGGCAAAATATAGCAAGAATAGAGAAAATAAAGATAGTGTTGTTTTTTGGACAGAGTTTGTAGCAGCTGATGGTTTGTGCAACAAATTAGCTAAAAAGAAATTGTCTTATATTTTGAAATACTCAGAAACAGAAAGGCCAATTGTCGCTCAAGTTTTTGGTGCTAATCCGGAAAATATGGAAAAAGCTTGTAGTTATATTGCTAGTCTTGGCTTTGATGGAATAGATATAAATATGGGTTGTCCTGATAAATCTGTGGTGGCACAAGGAGCTGGAGCAGCTTTAATAAGGACCCCCGAGCTTGCGAGGAAAATTATACAGGCAGCTCATGCTGGAATAAAATCTGCTGGAGCACATATCCCAGTATCAGTTAAAACTAGAATTGGTTTTAATAGAGAAGAAATAGATACTTGGATACCAGAACTATTAAAAGAAGATATTTCTGCTTTGACGATTCATTTGCGTACTATCAAAGAGATGTCACTTGTTCCTGCGCATTGGGATTACATTAAAAAAATAAAAGAAATTATAAAAAAAAGTGAGAAAGAAATATTACTTATTGGTAATGGAGATGTCGAGAATTTGGAAAATGCAGAGAATAAAATACGAGAATATAGTTGCGATGGAGTGATGATAGGTAGGGGAGTTTTTGGTAATCCTTGGTTTTTTAATAAAGAACAGAACAAAATTTCTTTCAATTTTGAGCTTCCCGAGGGTCCCAACTCCGTAATCGGAGGAAGGGCGCAGGGACGAAAAATTGGAAGAAATTTTGTTCAGGAAAAATTAGAAGTTCTGATAGAGCATACACAGATTTTTGATAAAGAACTTTTAAAGCCTAAACATAAAAATTTTTCTGTTATGAAAAAGCATTTTAAAGCATATGTGAATGACTTCCCTGGTGCTAAAGAATTGAGAACAAAATTAATGGATACAGAAAATTCAAAGGAAGTAGAAAAGATAATAAAAGATTTTATCAAAAAAACTCAAGAATAATGTTTTTAAGGGGTTTAGCGAGTGTCGACGAGCCAATTTCAGGATTTTTTAAGCTTCAAAAAATCCGTACCGGCAAAAATATTGATTCTTGAGTTTTTTAAAAATCTTAAACTTCTTTACTTGGCATGACTTTTTATAATGCAATCTATCTGGACAAAGCTTTGCCAGCGAACTGCTCGTTGTTCAAGAAAATAATAAATGGAGTACCATTTTTATTTTCTAAACTTCTGCGCAAGGCATTTTAAAAAGTATGCCTGCGATGAAGTATAAGATTTTGATAAAAATTTATTACAGAGTATAATAATTTTATGCATGATTTGGCTTTGTATCGTAAATATAGGCCTAAAACTTTCAAGGAAGTTGTAGGACAGGATCACATTGTGAAGGTCTTGGAAAGTTCTGTAGAAACAAATAAAGTTTCGCATGCTTATCTTTTTATAGGAACACGAGGTATAGGAAAAACATCTGTGGCTAGAATTTTTGCTAAGGATATAGGAGTCTCAGAAAATGACCTTTATGAGATAGATGCAGCCTCAAATAGGGGTATAGAAGATATTAGAGCCCTTAGAGATGGTGCTAGAGTCTTGCCTTTTGACTCAAAATACAAGGTTTATATCATAGATGAGGTACATATGCTCTCAAAAGATGCTTGGGGAGCATTACTTAAGACCTTAGAAGAGCCTCCAAAGCACGTCATATTCATTTTAGCTACAACTGAAGTCCATAAAGTTCCAGAAACTATAGTATCTCGTTGTCAGGTTTTTACTTTTAGAAAAGCCTCTGACATTGCTTCTAAAAATATGGTTTTAGATGTTGCGAAGAAAGAAGGTTTTGAATTGGAGAGTGGAACGGCAGAACTTATCTCAATATTAGGAGATGGATCATTTCGTGATGCATTAGGTACCCTTCAGAAAGTTTTAAATTTTGCTGTTGACGCAAAAGGAAAAAAAATAAATAAAATAATCAGAGCAGATGTAGAGAAAATAACTGGTGCACCCAAGACTACATTGGTGAATGATTTTATCAGAGCGATAGCAGAAAAAAATTTAGAAAATGGAATTACTACTATCAAAAAAGCTGCTGGAGATAATTTAGATATGAAACTTTATTTTAAACTCATTATCCAAAAATTTCGTATGGCAGTAATTTTGAAATATGCACCTAAATTAGAAAAAGACCTGCCTGCGCAGGCAGGAATGGCAAATGATATTGGTGAAGAAGACATGAAGTTTTTAAAGAGTTTAATAAAAACAAATTTTAATTCTTCTTCGTTGGCAATACTCCTTGAGTCATATAACGATATAGATAGAGCATTTATCTCCGAACTTCCACTAGAATTAGCTCTCGTTAAAATTATTGAAAAAGAATAAAATAGTTGATTCATACATAGGTAAAGTGGTATAATACTTATATCCTACCTATGATTAAAAAAGAAAAGGAAAAAGAGATAGCTATAAATTTACGCAAACAAGGAAAAACTTATTCTGAAATTTTATCTGTTGTAAATGTTGCAAAATCAACTTTGGCTATTTGGTTACAATCTGTAAGTCTAGGTAAAAAACAAAAACAAATATATACCCTAGCAAGAAGATTAGCATCACTTCGTGGAGGAGAAGTAAAAAAGAAACAAAGAATAGAAAAACAAAATAAAATATTTTTAGAAGCAAAATCTGGTATAAAAACTTTATCTAAATATGAATTTTTCTTGATAGGTATCTGTCTATATTGGGCCGAGGGTACAAAAGAGAAAGAATATCATCCTGGATCTGGGGTTGCCTTTTCTAATATGGATCCCAAAATGATAATCCTTTTCTTAAAATGGCTTGATAAAATATGCAAAATTCCTAAAGATATGATAGGATTTGAAATAATGGTTCACGAGAGCCATCAAGAAAGGTTAAATGAAGTAAGGCAATTTTGGTCTAAAACAACAGGTTTTCCATTAGCTAGTTTCTCTCAAGTTTATCTTAAAAGAACTAAAATTAAAAAAACTAACAGAAAAAATGTTGGAGAAAAATATAATGGTGTATTAAAAATTAAGGTTAAGAAGAGTTCTGATTTAGTAAGGAAAATAGCTAGTTGGTCGGAAGCAATTTTTGAAAAAATTTTAAAAATAAAGAATAAATAATATATTGAGGGGTCGTCTAACGGTAGGACACAGGACTTTGAATCCTGGTATGAAGGTCCGATTCCTTCCCCCTCAGCAAAAAAATAGAATCGCCGTTTTCGCCAAAATGCGGAGCGTCGCAAAGCGACGCGACTGGAGTTTCCGCCAGAATTCGCCAAGGGTTTTTGAAATCCAAAAGAAGCGAGCGGGACGCGAGGCGGGGGTTCGAGCCAATCTTTTTAAGAAAATCTCTCTTGGCTTCAAGATTTTCTTCGGAAGCGATAATTAGGGCTTGGTTACTGTCTAAAATGAATTGTTTAGAAAGTTCGAGCCAGCGATTGCCTTTTCGTTCAAAATCTTTCAATTTATCTGAAAAATCAATCTTTTGGTTGAGGAGTTTTTGCTTCTTGCCGATATACTCCTCGCTCGTAATTGTGCTGTCCAAATGAGCGTCAAGAAGCCTGTCGAGCGTCTCCTCAACACTTTTGATTTGATTTTTCAGATTTTGAACGAAAAGGGCGTCAGAGTGGAAACTGCCCGCTTGTTCCTTGTCTAGTTCAGCGAGCATGAATTCTTTCCACTCGGACGACAAAGAAACTTTTTTGATAATGTCACTCGCTTGCTCGGCGAGGAATTCTTCGCGGATATATTTTTGTGTGCAGACACCTTTCTTTTTAGTGCAACGATAATAGGTATGACCTTTTTTCACTTCACTTGTAATGCCACAGCCACATTCTGCACACTTTATTAGTCCGCGAAAAACATGCTTGTTAATTCCTCGCTTCATCGGATGAGCGTTCCTCGCCGATACTTCCGCGCACTTGTCAAAAAGTTTCTTTGAAATCGCTGGCTCGTGCTTTCCTTGGTAAAGTTCTTTGTTAAATAAAAACATTCCATAGTAGAAAGGATTTTTCAAGATCATTTGCGTGTTTGAAATAGTGAGAACTTTACCATTTTTAGACACCAAGCCCTTTTGGGCGAGCAAATTCCTTGTATCTTTCAGAGAATAATTTCCAGTAGCGTAGACTTCGAACATTTTCCTGACGAGGCGAAATCTTTCAACATCAGGAATAATTTTCTTGTTCAATTTATCATTTACATATCCAGTCGGAGCTTGACCGCTTTGTTCGCCTCGTCTTACTTTTTGTCGAAGTCCGCGCTTCACATTCTCTGAAAGATTATCTACATAGTATTTGCTCTGCCCAAAAGCAATATTTAACATAAACTTACCTTGTGGCGTAGCATCGAACCAAAACGTCGGGAATTTTAGCTCTTTGATAAGACCGAGGTCGCACAAGTAGATTATCTTTCCACCATCAATACTATTTCTCGCCAATCTATCGGGGTGCCAAGCTAAAATACCCGACACTTTGCCTTTTTCTATGAGCGAGAGCATATTGTTGAAAATAGGTCTGCCCGGCTCTTTAGCGGTTTGTGATTCAATAAAAGTTTCAACAATTTCTAACTGCTCTCGCTCGGCAAATTCTTTAAACTCGTCAATCTGTGCTTCAATACTCAAAATCTGACGATCTGGCTCGTCGGTAGATTTTCTAGCGTAGAGAAAGAATTTGCTCATAGAAAAAGGTTTATGTTAAATATTGATAATTATTCGCTTCCTGATTGGCTCGCAAAACGAAGTTTTGAATGATGTACTCATCATAAACCCCCGCCTCGCGTCCCGCTCGCTTCTTTTGGATTTCAAAAACCCTTGGCGAATTCTGGCGGAAACTCCAGTCGCGTCGCTTTGCGACGCTCCGCATTTTGGCGAAAACGGCGATTCTATTTTTTTGCTGTGTCTCTTGAACAAAATCCGAACTTTTTTTCAAACTAATCCGGCTGATGACTAATCTGCGCGCCTCGTCCGCTCCCTTCGGTCGCGGGAGCAAAAACCAAAAATTTTCCTTATCTTTCTTATTTTCCTCGGCGGGGGGTGTGGGGGGAGCCGACAAAAAATGGAAAGGAAATTTTTGGTTTTGCTTCGCCGTAGTCATAAATACATTATATGGCAATTTGGAATAATACACAATGGAATACTATACTTACTAAATAATGCCTAGAGCAATTTATACAAAAGATCATAATGCAATCGTTGAACGTTTGAAAAAGGCGCGTTTTGAATCTGGCCTTGGTCAGATTGAGGTTGCAGAAAAATTGGGCAGAACCCAGTCTTATGTTTCTAAAATAGAATCAGGACAGAGGCGTTTCGATGTTTTGCAACTCAAAGAGTTTGCAAAACTTTATAAAAAATCGCTAGATTTTTTCGTTAAATAATATGAATCATAACCATGAGATTTTGATTACCAAACAAGATGTTGCTCCATACATCTATTTTGTATGCTCAATGGCTCAGCGAGGCAGGATGTACGGAGGTCTTAGTGGGAAAAGTGATTATATTGGAGGAGTGTTTGATCGTTGGATTAACATCATTCCTGAAAGTGTAATTTTTAATAAATATTTTCTCCCTAAAATAGCAGATAATCTGGAGGTTATTTCTGATTATTATGAATATGACCCTAAAAAATCTGGAATTGCCCCAGATGTTTTGGGTGTAAAAATTGGAACAAAGGCGATACCATTTGTTGAGTATGTGAATAAATGGCGCGCTCTTAAAAATGCTCCGCAAATTGAGGTTAAATCATTCAAAAAGGGGCAGTACATGGTTAGCTTGAGAAATCAAAGTTACGATAAGAAATATCTTGTGATGGCAGAAACAAATCTTGATAGTGATTATTTGTTGC
>Ga0210057_1006592_pt1 | contig 14375 bp, 16 predicted proteins | sample CryGeyCG2114_010_2_FD_183968 | JGI IMG/M metagenome (GOLD analysis project Ga0210057, IMG submission 183968) | Groundwater microbial communities from aquifer - Crystal Geyser CG10_big_fil_rev_8/21/14_0.10 (SPAdes) (version 2) | ecosystem: Environmental > Aquatic > Deep subsurface > Groundwater ... | reverse complement strand
TCAACGATTCAATAAATTATTGATGTACCTTCTAACCCACATTGGCAGGCAGATGGCAGGCGGGCGAATTATTACCTGCCCGCCATAAGCCTGTTAAGGTTTTTCAAATAGTTCGTCAATGGTTCAATAAGCTATTGATGTTCTTTGAACCTACCTTGGCAGGCAGATGGCAGGCGGGCGAATATACGAATAAACGGAATTTCTAGTTATTCGTAGCCGAAACCGAAAATTCGTAAATTCGTACACCGGTTTCGGTTAAAATATTCTCATTATGTCTTTTATTGTAACAAAAATCATTAAGGCAATTAAAATCATGAAGAAAAAGGCGGTAATATTTTGCTCGACCTTTTGAGAAACTGGTTTTCTTTTCACCGCCTCAATTCCTAAAAAAAGCAGTTTCCCGCCATCGACAGCTGGAATTGGTAAAATATTAAATAGGGCAATATAAATAGCAATTACTCCAATAAATTGTAAAAAATAATTTATTCCTAACTGACTGGCTTGAGTGAAAAGATGAAAAACTCCAACCGGCCCCATTAACTCAACTCCTGAAGGTTTACCAGAAATTACATTGTTTATTGCCTGACTGTAACCCTGGATTATAGTTAAGGTCATATTACCAGTTGCTAAAATTCCCTGCCAAGGAGCTAAGTACCAAGGATAAGATTTTAAAGCAGTCCTGACCAAACCTACTCCCATCGCTCCCTCGCCAATTGGCGGCGAAACCCGGGGAACTAATTTCACATCAAAAATCTCTTTTCCCCTTTCAATTGTCAAAGTAATCACTTTTCCCTTATGTAAATCAGTAAACTCTTGAACCTCTTTTACTTTACTAATTGTTAACTGTTCACTGTTAACTGTTAACTGTTTAATGGTGTCTCCAGGCTTAATGCCAGCTTTGGCAGCTGGAGAATTGGAGGCGATGGCGGCAATTTGAACTGTCGAATTAACTAAATTATGGTTTTCCTCATCGCTAATTGCTACTGATGTTCCGAGATTAAAAACGATACTGAAAATAATTGCTGCCATTATCCAGAAAGAAAGTACTCCGCCAAAAACAATTAAAGCTCTTTTTCCGATTGGTTGAGCTGAAAAACTCCGGTGGTCTTCAATCTTTTCAATCTCTCCAGGTATTTTAACAAAAGCACCGAATGGCAGAAGATTTAAAGAATAGAAGGTCTCGCCAATCTTTTTCCCAAAAAGTCGAGGAGGAAATCCAATTCCAAACTCCTCAACTTTCACGCCAAACTTTTTGGCTATTATAAAGTGGCCAAATTCATGAAGAACAATTAAACCTATCAAACTAATGAAAGCAATTATAATTGTAAAAATCATTGGCTAGTTCTGCGTAGTTCAGCGTCTAGTTCTGCACAGGTGTAGCGATGAAAACCCGGTAACGCAGAATTTACGCTGATTAATACGCTGAAAAACGCTGAAAATTTATTTATTCTATAATTTCCCTCTTTTTTTTCTCCCCTATTTCCTCAATTTTCTCATTATATTCGTCGATTAGTTTTTGAAGTTCATCTTTGCCTCGAAATTTATCATCCTCGCGGATTTTACCTGATTTAAATCCTTCTTGAATTTCTTCCCAGGCTTCTTCTCGCCATCGCCTGATGGTCTGATGAGCCTGTTCTTGTTTTTCAGAAATAAGCCGGAGTAAATCTTTTCGGTACTCTTCAGTCATTGGCGGTAAATTTATCCTAATCACCTCTTTATCAACTACTGAACTAGTTCCAATTCCGGTTTTTTCTAATGCCAAAATAATACCCTCAACATAGGATTTATCCCAGGGTTGAATAATAATCTGTTTTGGTTCAGGAATTGAAATAGCCGCCAACTGTTTTAAAGGAAATTTTTGTCCAAAACATTCAACAATGACATCTTCAACCAAAGAAGGAGAAGCCCGACCAGTTCTAATTTTCCCTAACTCCCCTTCCAAAAAAACAATCACTTTATCTAATTCTGGTTTTATCTTATCGATAATTTCTTTATATTCCATAGCTTTTTTCAATATAACAAGATTTTAACATTATGTCGAGAGAAATAAAAAGAGGGGCGAGAAACCGCCCCCTCCACAAAGCCTAATATTATCTCGTTTGGTCGCTTAACATAATGAATAAAAAATTGGTTGCTATCAGGGTTGCCCCGTATCATAGCACTTAATCTTGGTAATCCCTCTTGGGGATCCAAATAACTGAAAATGATAGTTTGGTTATGAATAACCACAATCTGCCCTGCGTATTCTGTCTGAATTTCGGGAAAATGTTGATAGAACCATTCGGCATTCTCTTTATATGCCAAAAAGTCTTCTATAATTTTAGGACCACTTTGCTAAAATTTTTTGCTATCTTTACTCTATCAAACCTACCCAAAAAGTCAACCTAATTTCCATCTCGTGTTATAAAACGCAAGCGGCCGCTTGTGATTTATAATATGATACATTTTATTATAATTCTAACATCAGCATTTCGAGGGCTAATTTTTGGTTAACATTAGTAGTGGAAATTAAAAAATGGAGATTTTGGCAGAGATTTAAGATTTTTTTGAGCTTTTGGACATTGAAATCTTCAGTTCCTGGGTAATAATTTTGCTTAGCCCCGACTTTAGAAAGTAAAAGATTCCTCAAAAATCTCAGCCAGATTTTTAAAACTTCGCTTAAATTTTGATTTTCGGTTAAATCTTTAGCGTATTGAAAACGGGTGCTTAGAGATGATTTTTTAATTTTGAGGAAATCTTGAATAATGGTTGTTTCTTTTTCTAATTTCTCTGGTGTTTGGAAATAATTAATAGCAAGTCCTGGTTTGCCAGCTGAAATCAAAGAAATTTCTTTTGCCTGATTTTCTTTTACCCCCTGGTTTTTTAAGTAATTTTCAATTTCAATTAAGTTTACTGGCTGAAACTTAATTTGCTCAACTCGAGAAAGAATGGTTTTTGGTAGGGAGTCACGAGTGGAAGAAACTAAAATCAAAATTGCTCTTCCTAGGGGCTCTTCTAGGGTCTTTAAAAGACAACTATAAGCCTCTTGATTTAGAGCTTGGGCCTCGTCAACAATCACTGATTTATATCCTCCAAAATAAGGTCGTAAGGTAAGAGTATATTTAAGTTCTCTAATCTGGGCGATTTGGATTTCCTTCTTTTTGGGTTCGATCAAGATTAAGTCAGGGTGAACTTCTTTTTCAATATCCTGACAGGAGTGGCAGGTTTGGCAGGGCTTATCCGAATTTTGGCAATTTAATAACTTAATAAATTCTTTTGCCAGTTTTCTTTTTCCCAAACTTTCCTCACCAAAAAATAAATAGGCATGAGATAATTTGTCCATTTCAATTGCCTTCTTCAAAAATTGCCAAATTTTTTGATGACCTATTAGCATTGTTATTTTTTAGACATTATACTTTTTTTATAAACATCCAAACTCTCTAAGACCACTCCTGCTCCCTTGGCAACCGAAAACAAGGGCTCCTCGGCTAAGGTAGCTGGCACGCCAATTGTCTGAGTTAAAAGTTCATCGATATTCCTTAATAAAGAGCCTCCACCAGAAAGAACCATTCCTTTTGACATAATATCAGCTGATAATTCAGGTGGGGTATCTCTTAAAACTTGTTTGATCACCTGGATAATCTCAGATAACACATCAGAAATTGTCTCACAAATCTCATTACTGGAAATTTTTATATTCTTCGGTAAACCCAAAATTAAATCCCGACCCCGAATTTCCATTGACTCATCTTTGTCAAGAGGAAGAGCTGTCCCAATTTTTATTTTGATTTCCTCAGCCGTCTGCTCCCCTATTGCTAAATTATATTTTTTTCTAATATAATTTGAAATGGCTTCGTCGATTTTGTCACCAGCCACCCTGACTGAAGCTGAATTAACTATTCCACCTAAAGAAATTACCGCCACTTCCGAGGTGCCACCACCAATATCAACAATCATATTTCCTGAACAAGAATTAATCGGGATCCCAGCTCCAATAGCTGCTAAGATTGGTTCTTTGGCCACATAGACAGCTTTCCCGCCAGCGGATAGGCCGGCTTCAATCACTGCCCTTCTTTCTGTCGAGGTAATGCCAGCTGGCACAGCAATCATTAGTTCTGGTTTAAAAATTTTGAAGGGACCAGTAGTTTTCTCAATAAAATATCTTATCATTGCTTCGGTCACTCGATAATCAGAGATCACCCCATCTTTTAGAGGTCGAAAAACTCGAATGGTATCTGGAGTTCGACCAATCATTTCCTTTGCTTCATTACCAACTGCCAAAATTCGATTCTCGGCAATTGAGACGGCCACCACTGAGGGTTCGGCCAAAACTATCCCTTTGCCAGGGACAAAAACTAAAGAATTAGAAGTTCCAAGATCAATTCCAATTTTTTTGATAAACATAAAAGTAATCCTAATCTACGAATGACATTCGAATCTACGAATTCTTTTTTACACGCTATTTGGGGCATTCGGATACGATTCGGATGATATTCGGATTATATTATTCTTTAACTCTCCTTATGTCGGCTCCTAGTTTTTGTAATTTTTCTTCAATTTTTTCATAACCTCGGTCAATCTGAGAAATGTTTTCAATAATGGTCTTCCCTTCAGCTAAAATGGCAGCAATAATTAGAGAAGCTCCAGCTCGAATATCCCAGCTTTCGATTCGCAAACCTCGAAGGGGAGTTTTTCCATAAACAAAAGCTCGATGAGGATCAACTATTTCAATATCAGCTCCCATTTTCTTTAATTCTTGAACATAATTAAATCGGTTTTCGTAAAGGGGATCATGAATTAAACTTTTGCCTTCAGCCTGAGTTAAAAGAGGTAAAATTATGGGTAACAAATCAGTTGGAAAACCAGGATAAGGAAGGGCCTGAACCCGAGTTGCTTTAAGATTTGGTGAAAAATTAACTTTGAGGAAATCTGAACCTCTTTTTAAATCAACGCCAATTTCTTCTAATTTATCCAAAAAAACATCTAAATGGTCAGGAACAACATTTCTAATTTCCACTTCCCCAGGTGTTATTACTCCGGCAACAATAAATGTTCCGGTCTCTAAGGGGTCAGCGACAATTTTGTGGCAAGTACCCTTTAATTTTTCTACTCCCTCGATGGAAATTGTATGAGTTCCCAAACCTTCAATTTTTGCCCCCATGCTATTTAACATTTTCCCTAAATCCTGAACCTGGGGTTCAGCCGCTGCTCCTTTAATAATTGTTTTTCCAGGAGCTCGGACTGCTGCCATCATTACATTCTCAGTTGCTGTCACACTAAATTCTTTAAGAATAATTTCCCCACCATGAAGATTTTGGGCATCAAAATAGTAAAAATCACCTTCATTTTTAATTTCCGCTCCTAATTTTCTCAAGGCCTCCAAATGAGTAGTAATTGGCCTGATGCCAATTCTATCACCGCCAGGATGAGGAATCTTAAATCTACCAAATCTCGATAATAAACTGCCGAGTAGTAAGACTGAAACTCTTGTCTCACCGACTAAGCCAAATTCCATTCTTTCAGGATTCAAATTTGAGCCGGCTTTAATTTTCACTTTTTTCTCATTCAAAGACCAATTAATTTCTGCTTCCAAACTTTCCAAAATTTTTAAAAGTTTAAAAACATCCTCAACCAAAGGCAAATTTTCCAGGATAACTTCCTCGTCAGTTAATAAAGCAGCTGCTAAACAGGCACCAGCTGCATTTTTATATCCTGAAATTTCCACTACTCCATTAAGAGGTTTTCCACCATTGATAATAAATCTCTCTGACATATTACTTTTTTATCCTATATTAAAATTTAAGTTTTAGCAAGTCGGTGGCCAAAACTACCAGTTATTAAAATTAAAATTCCGCCGAGGATAAATATTAGAGGAAAACCAAGGGCTCCAACAATCAGGCCACCAATTAGAGCTCCCAAAGCCGTACCGAGAGGAACAAAAATTGTATCAATAGCGGCTGATTCTTCAGGATACTTTCTTAATTTGGTTGCGAATAACCCACTTCTGCCAGAACCTGCCATCAGGGCCCCAATTGATTTTCCAATCATTAAGAAAATAACTGTAAAGAAATTTAAAAAATTGGTTGCCAAACCAAATAAAACTGAAAAGGTTCCAGCAATAGCACTTCCTCGTAAAATATTTTTTTCACTTTTAAATTTAGCAACCTGTTTTATCACCCAGAGCGAAACTGGTAAAAATAAAAGAGAAAGCAAAAATCCGAAAAGAAGGATTTGATTTTGCGACCAAAAAAGATTTTCTTTCAAAAACAAAATAAAAAAAGCATGATAAAAACCAGCTAAAAGTAAAACCGAAAGGGAAAGAGAAAGAAAAGAAAATGTCCTTTTTTCCTTTATTTTTTGAAAGACTTTTTGATAATTTTCAGTTGATTCTCTAAATTTAAAACCCTTATCAACTAAACTTACTGTTTGTCTTTTTAACTTAGTAAAGCAAAAAATAGCAGTTAAGAATTGTAAAACTAAACTAAAGACAAAAACGCCAAAAAAGTTAAATTTCCAAATAAAAAGAGCGCCAACAGCTGGAGCAAAGGCATCGGCATAAAAAGGAGCGGTATAAAACCAGCCAAAGGCTCTATCTGGATTTTCTAATTTTGAACCCATTAAAATTGCCCGAGAAGAAACAAAAAACAAGGCAGCGGAAATTCCTAAAAGCACTTGCCAAAAATAAAACAAAGCTGGGTTCTGAATTAGAATCATTCCCAAGGCATAGAGAGAATAACCCAAAATTCCCAGAGAAGCTAAAATTGCTGGATTTATTTTGTGATTTAAAAAGCTGGCTATTGGAGCAAAAAGAGCAATTGGGAGATAAATTAAAAGATAAGTGTAACCAACTTCTGGCAAAGACATACCTCTTGCCACCAAAAACAAGGGGAAATACAAAGAAAAGAGTTTATAGCCAAACATTAAAAAGAAATGCGATATTGTCGCATCTCGGGTGATTTTTTCAATTTTAGGAAGTAGCATACATCACTTATTTTATAATAAATTGTTTTTACGCTGATTTACGCTGATCGCCCTCGCTTCGCTCGGGCTAGGCGGTTGGAGGGTTTTGGAAATTACATTTGTTTTCTGAAACCGCCATTGCTGATTGAACGCTGATAATTGGATTAATTGTATTAGATTATTTTAGCAGATTTAAGTTCAATTTGGAAATAAACAGGGGCAGTCACGCTTCGCGTGGCTGCCCGCCTTTTTGTCCGGAATTAATCCAGACCTAACTCCCTTCGAAATTGAGCAAGGGCTTCTTCTGTGTTTTTGAAAAACTCTGTCTTCCGCCAATCGGGTTTTATCTCTGTCAGCATTATCTTCGCTTCATTTACATATTTGGGGTCAGTACTGGAAGTGAAAATTGTACCTAAACTCATCCGGCACATTCTCTTCCCCCAACCGGAAAGTAATTGCTCACCTTTTGGCCGGTTAGCTAACTCACGCAGTTCATCAGGATTTACATCAATTGTTATCCTCTTCATTTTTGTTGTTTCATTCCAACACTCCGGAGGTATCGGAATTGTCAAAGCCCAGTCTTCCGTACCTTTTTCCTGATTAACAAATACCGCACGGTATAACGAGAGTTGCTTAGGCATAAAAACCACGACACCTAATTCTTCTTTGGCCTCACGCTTAGCTTCCTTGAATAACTCTTCCAGGGTTAATACTTTTTTAAGATCTTTTTCCTTTACTCCCCCGCCAGTTAATTCATAATCGCCCCTGTAAGATACTCCTGGGATAATCGGTGATCCCTTTTCTGTCCTTTGCTGTAATCGCAACTTACCCTCTTTGGTAATAAGCCCCAAAAATGCGCCGATGGTTACTTTCTTTGCCGGCACTTTTGCTATTCTCTGTTCCTTTTTAAAGAACAGATAAATCATTGTATTGCAACCGGCAACGAAAACAAGTAAGTATATAAATCCTGTCAATATCAACATTTCTGCCATCTTGTCACCTCCTTATGTTTTTATTTCTTCAATGGCCTTTCGAAGCTCTGAATCATAGGCATCCCAAAATCCACTCTTTTCCATAAGTTTCTTTCCAGTTGTCTCATCTATTTCGTAAACTGAAAGTGTTCTTTCGATAAGATCGGTGAGCCCCTGTCCTGCACTCCAAATTGCAACATGCTTTCCACAATTGCAAACTTCCATTCCTCCAACATCTCCACGCCGCAACTTATACCACTGCCTAACAGCTACTGAACCTTCCTTCCATGTGGAAGGAAAACAGGATAATTGTTCGCCATGTTCTGTTATCTCTGGATAAAGGCCAATACATAAACCATCTTCTTCGTTGTCTCGGTAATCATAATAATATACTCTTTTCCCTTCATTATCGAGTATTTTACCACTATCATACCAATGTTTCCATGCCATCTTACTTCACCTCCTTTTCTTGGATTTTCTATCTTTTCGACCATTATTTTGTTTTAAGCCCTGGGGGGGACGGGCCTCCTCCAGGTTACAAACCTGCCTGTTTTTAGATACCTTATATTAATAAACTCTTTTCTTTTTGTCAAGTTCAAGATATAATAGATATTGATATTATGACGAAAAAAACTAGAACTATTTTATTTTTTATTTGTGTATTTTTGTTCATTTTAATAGCGCCTTCGGTGGTTTTTTATTCCCAGGGATACCGGTTTGATTTTGAAAAAAAGAAAGTGACTCAGACCGGTGCCTTTTATTTTAAGGTCCTGCCTCAGAGTGCTGAAATCTATCTTGACGGGAAATTAAAGAAAAAAACAGATTTTTTCTTTGGTACCGCTTTTGTCAAAAATCTTTTACCAAGAAAATATACAATAGAGATTAAAAAAGAGGATTTTTTAATTTGGTCGAAAACCATTGAGATAAAAGAAAAAGAGGTTCAGGAATTCAAAAATATTGTTTTAGTACCTGAAAATCCCAATTTCCCAATTTTGACAAAGGGGGTTAATGATTTCTTTTTTTCGCCTGATGGAAAAGAAATAATTTTAAGAAAAAGTGGAAAAGAGGGTTGGTATTTAACTTTATTTGATCCAGAAAAAAAAGTTGAGAGTGTTTTAATTGAGGGACAGAAACTTTCTCCAAAAGCGACTGCTGATTTTTTAAATCTTAAATTTTCGCCTGATTCAAAGAAAATTCTTTTGGAAGGCGCGATTGGCGAAAGTGAAAAATACTTTCTCCTCGAACTCGACAAACCATCTCCCCTCTCCCCAATTTTGCTTGACTTTCTTGAAAATCCTGAGAAAATTTCTTTTCATCCCCAGAATTCTCAAAAATTATTTTTTCTGAAAAATAAAAAGCTTTTTGAAGCTGATTACGAAACCAAAAAAATTTCAGAGCCAATTTTAACTGATTTAGTAAATTATGAAATTCTTAATAGTAGTATTTTCTGGTTAGATTCTTCGGGATTCCTTTTTACCTCTGACCTTTCAGGCAAAACTCAAGAGAAAATAAATTCAGAACCATTTCCTTTAAAAAGCGAGGTTCAATATAAAATAATCGTTTCTTCTGCCAATATTTTAGTTCTTGAAGATGATACACTCTATCTTTTTGATAAAACTTCAAAAATTTTTAAGGAAATCAGAAAACTAGTAAATGAGGTAAAATTTTCAGGAGATTTTAAAAAAGTGTTTTATTTTTCAGATTATGAAATTTGGCTTTGTTATTTAGAAGATATTTTAGAACAACCTTCAAAAAAAACTCGGGAAACTCAGTTAATCGCCCGGTTTTCTGAAAAAATTGGTGATGTTTTTTGGTTAACTAACCATTATTTAATCTTTAAGATTGAAAATAAAGCCCCCCACCAAAATTTTGGTGGCGGGAAAATAAAAATCGCTGAAATTGACGAACGAGATAAAATCCAAATTTGGGACTTACCAGAATTTAAGGAACCCCCGAAGGAAAGCAAGCTTCCTACGGAGCAGGCTAAGATATTTTTTAATCAAAGAGATAAAAAATTATATCTTTTAAGTGAGGGGGATTTATATACTTCAGAAAGTTTAATAAAATAAGACCGAGGAAAGTTTTAAATAAAATGTAAAAAAATCCACGATCGTGGATTTTTTTCGCAAATTTGAATTCAAAATTGCCATTGAAAAAAGAAAATACCAATTATTTACTCATTGCCTCGATTTTAATCTTAAAAGCGTCCCATTTCATCTCACCAGCTTCGACCATGGCACAGATTTCTTTAAATGGGCAATATCGGCACTGCCAATTATCAGGATAATCAGGAAGCCGTAAAGGAATAATGTTGGCATCAATTTTTGTTTTAAGATTAGTTAAATCTTTTAAAAGAGATTGAGCAATGTTTGGATTATAATTGATTAAAAATTCTTTTAATTCTAAGGTATCTTTGTTCACATAAAGCAAAATTCCTTTTGGGATTTTGAAGAAATGCAAATAGAGTTGGATTTGATTAACATTTTCGTCTTTTGGTTGAGCCAGACCCTTAAAAATCATACTATTCATACTTTTAAAATCAACAACGTAAAGTTCATTATCCAAAGTGATAATGGCGTCGGCTCGGCCAGAAATTATTTCTTGGGGAGGAGTATTTATTTCTGATGCTCTTACTAATCCTAAACTAAATAGAGTGTTCATAATTTGCATTTGAATATAATCCCCGTGGTGAAACATCATTAAAATCCGAGCTTCCATTTCTTCTCTGGGAACTTTTTTGAATTTAAAAAAGATCGCCCGGCCACATTTTCCAGCATCAGTAATATAAAAACGAGTTTGTTCTCTTTCTTTTTGTCTATCCAAATAAAATTGATTAATGAGTTCTCTTAACATTTTCGCTTTGCGAAAATCGCTGATTTACGCTGATTTTTAGCTGATTTACGCTGATAATTATCTCTTTTGCCACTGGGGGGCTCAATTTTCCTCTTGACATACTAATTATCCTATGCAAGGATAGAGTTGCACCTGCGTAGGAGGTGAGGAAAGTCGGAGCGGGAGAACGTAACGAACCCCGAGGCAGGACGCTGGAACTGATCACCCAGCGTATGAATCCAGGTCAGGAGGGGTAACTCTCTTGGGGAAGGTAATTCTTGCACCGTTGCCCTGCTCCGCATGCTCTTTTCGGGGCGGTCCATACCGCTCTTCTTTTTTTATACCAGAAGCGAGGGAACTAATTTTTATGGACCATCCGCAGGCAAATTGCATGGTTTGCCGAAGGCGAAATTTGCCGAGGAAAGGAGCTTGCGCCTCGCTGGGGCGCAGAGCGTGTCCTAAAAATTGTGTTCCCGAGCGAATTACCGTTTCTGCCACTGAGGGGCGCGTCTTGCTCGCTTTAATCCGAATTTTTTTCTTTCTCGCATTCGGGAATCGCGGGTTAAAAAACCTGCTTTTTTTAATCTCTTCTTAAAATCTGGGTTAAAAAGTGTAAGAGCTCGTGAAATCCCGTGTCTAATAGCTTCAGCCTGGGCGCTCAATCCACCTCCTTTTACAATAGCTGAAACCCGAAATTTATCAAGGCATTTCATTTTTTCTAAAGCAGCTTGAGCAATCTGTTGAAGCTCTATAGTTGGGAAATAAACATTGTAGGGTTTGTTATTAACCAAAATAGTTTTTTCTCCCCGAGTAAAAAGCCTAACTCTAGCCACTGCTGTTTTTCTCCTTCCTACTGTTTCCCAATATCTTTCTGGTTTTTCAACTGCTGGCTTTAGTCCAATTGCCGGTTTTTCTTTAATAACTTTCTGAACCTTCTTGGTTGGTTTTTTTACTTTTTTGGGTTTTGAAACTTTTTTTGGCTTTTTAGTTTTGGTAGTTTTAGTCTTTGCCATAGTTTTTATATTTCAATTTTTAGTCTTTTAATCATTTTTGCTCTTAACTTATTTTTAGGTAACATCCCTAAAACCGCTTTTTGTAAAACCCAGGCAGGATCTTTTTCAAAAATTTTTTTAAAAGGAATTTCTTTAAGACTGCCGAGGTAGCCAGAATGTCTGTAATATTTTTTTTGTTCAGTTTTTTTTCCTGTTAGTTTAATTTTTTTAACATTTTTAACAACCACATAATCACCCAAATCTAAATAGGGAGCAAAATTAGGTTTGTGTTTACCTCGTAATAAAATAGCAATTTCTGTCGCTAATCTTCCTAAAATTTTACCAGTGGCATCAATTATGTGAGTTTTTCGTTGAATTTTTTCCATTTTGCTTATTTCACTAATTCTATTATCACCATTTTTGCTGAATCTTTTTTTCTTGGCCCAATTTTTATAATTCTAGTATATCCTCCTTTTCTCTCTTTATATCTTGGAGCAATTTCTTCGACTAGTTTTTTAACTATTTTTGGAGAGAAAAACTTTATCAATAATCTTTTAGAGGCTAATTTTTCTTTTTTGGCTCTTGTGATAAATTTTTCCACCAATTTTGAAGTTTCTTTTGCTTTAGCTTTAGTGGTTTTAATTTTCTCTTTTAGAATTAAGGCAGAAACTAAGCTCTTTAACAGAGCTTTTCTTTGATCACGTTTTCGACCAAATTTCCTTTCTTTTTTTAAATGCTTCATGGTTATTCTTTTAATTCACTGTTTAATTTTTTCAGAGCTTTTTTAATTTCTTTTATTCCCCTTTCTCCCATTCCTTCCAATTCTAAAAGACTCTTTTCACTTTTTCTTAAAATCCCACCGACTGTTTTAATCTCGTTTTTCTGAAGGGCATGAAGGGTTCTTTTTGAAATTTTTAAATCCTCAACTTTGGTTTTTAAAACATCTTCTTCTAAGACTGGTCTCAATTCTGGTTTCTTTTCAGCTTCCTTAAAACTTTCTTCAATTAAAGAAAAATGTTTAACTAAAATTTCTCCTGCCTGATTCATTGTTGCCTCAGGATTAATAGTACCATCAGTTTCAATTTCTAATCTCAATCTATCAAAATCAGTTCTTTCTCCAACTCGCATATTTTCAATATTAAAACTTATTCTTTTAATGGGAGTAAAAATAGCATCAACAGGAATCACTCCAATTTCTAATTTTTCTTTTTTTCTTTTTTCTACCGGTTGATAACCTAATCCCTTTTCAATTAAAATCTCCATTTCTAATTCAGCTTTTTTATCGGTGAGGGTGGCAATCTTAGCATCTTTATTGACTAATTCAACCTGAGAGGGCAACTCAAAATCAGAACCTTTCACTTCTTTTTCTTCTTTAACTTTGAGGGTGGCCTTTTGGGGTTCATCGCTATAAATTTTGAAACGAAGCTGTTTTAGATTTAATATAATCATTATGACATCTTCTAAAACTCCGGGAATGGTGGAAAATTCATGAGAAACCCCCTTAATTTTCACTTGGGTTACGGCTGCTCCAGGCAAAGATGATAATAAAACTCTCCTTAAGGCATTGCCAATAGTTACTCCATAGCCTGGATAAAGGGCTTCAATTTCAAAAATTGCCCAGTTTCCTTTTTTTTCAATTATTTTTGGTCTAAGAGGTAAAGGAATCATATTATATCCGCTGAATTAACGCTGAACTATACGCCGAATTTACGCTGAAATCAGCGTTTTATCAGCGTCTAAATCAGCGGCTTATCAGCGGTATTAACGTGAATAAAACTCCAGGATAGCTGATACCTCGGCTGGAGGTGCTGTTTCTTCCAAAGTGGGAGCACCAAGAACTTTTCCCTTAAATTTTTCTTTGTCTAATTCAAGCCAGTTAGGGGGTGTATATTTTTTAAGCTTTATTTTTAAATTCTGAAAAATATTTTTTTTAAGAGAAGATGGAGAAATTTTAATCAGGTCACCTTTTTTAACTTGGTAACTTGGATAATTCGTTTTTCTTGAATTTACCTGAAAATGACCATGACTAACCAGTTGACGAGCTTGAAATCTGGAATTGGCAAATCCTAACCGAAAAACTACATTATCCAAACGGCTTTCTAATTTTCCCATAAGGGCTGACTCGGCATCTTCTTTACCACGTTTTTGCAAAACCTCCTTTACATAATTTCTGAATTGTCTTTCTTCAAGGCCATACCAAGATTTCAATTTTTGTTTTTCCTTCAATTCTTTTCCATATTCTGAAAGGCCTCGTCTTCTTTTTTTTCCTTTGATTCCCGGGGGGTAGGGTTTTTTCACTATCGGACATTTGGGAGTAAAACATTTTTCTCCTTTCAAAAAAAGTTTCGTGCCGAGCCTACGACAAATTTTACATTTTGTATTTTTCACATTCCTACGAAATTACCTGCCCGCCATAAGCCTGTTATAGCTTTATAAAAAGCTCGTCAACGATTCAATAAATTATTGATGTACCTTCTAACCCACATTGGCAGGCAGATGGCAGGCGGGCGAATCTTTACGAATATACCCGAAACTGGAGTACGAATGTACGAATCTACAGTTTCGGTTACGAATAACTTAAATAATTCGTAACCGATTGCCCAAATTCGTAAATTCGTATCTGGCAATCGGTATATTCGTA